>Ga0172372_10001803_pt1 | contig 32866 bp, 28 predicted proteins | sample LakKiv5m_2_FD_114544 | JGI IMG/M metagenome (GOLD analysis project Ga0172372, IMG submission 114544) | Freshwater microbial communities from Kabuno Bay, South-Kivu, Congo - kab_092012_9.5m | ecosystem: Environmental > Aquatic > Freshwater > Lake | place: Democratic Republic of the Congo... | reverse complement strand
GCCTTGCCGCCCTGCACCAGCGACTGGATGTCGGCGGCCACGGTGGACAGCGCCGAGATCTCACCCGAGGCCAGCGCCTGCATCGACGGCGCCGTGCCGCGGTAGGGCACGTGCTGCAGGCTGATGCCGGCGTTCTTGGCGAACATCACGCCGAAGAAGTGCGGCAGGCTGCCCGCGGCAGCCGAGCCGTAGAAGCCGTGCTTCTCCGGGGCCGACTTCACCCAGGCCACGTAGTCCTTCAGCGTGGTGGCGGGCACGCTGGCGGTCACGCCCAGGCCGAGCTGGAAGTCGCTGAGGTGGGCCACCGGCGCGAAGTCCTTGAAGGGGTCGTACTTCAGGCGCCCGGCAAAGCTGTGCGGGAAGATCGACATCGTCGCCACCGGCGTCATCAGCAGCGTCATGCCATCGGGTGCCGCCGCCTTGACCGTCTGGTTGCCGATCATCCCGCCGGCACCGGCCTTGTTCTCGACGACCACGGTCTGGTTCAGGCGCTTGGACATGGCCTCGGCCACGACGCGCGCCAACAGGTCGGAGGTGGCGCCGGGCGGATAGCCGACGATCATCTTGATCACGCCAGCCTGCGTCTGGGCGTAGACCGCCGAGCCGCCCAGGCCCAGCATGGCGATGGAGGCCGCGGCGAGGGCGGTCTGGATCAGGGTGCGTTTGCGCATGGTCGGGGAGTCCTGTGGCTGTGGGGCGCGCCCGTGCGCGCCTGTGGCTGCGGATTCTGGAGCCGCCCGGTGCACGGCGTGAAGCAGGAAAACCCGATGCCAAGACGGGCGGCCGGCGGTGCGGCCGGCCCGGCGGTCACGCGCCGTGCGCGCCGACCCGCGCGTCCTCGCGTATCAGGTCGGCCGCCTTCTCCGCGATCATGATCGTCGGCGCATTCGTGTTGCCCGAGACGATGGCCGGCATCACCGAGGCATCGACCACGCGCAAGCCCTGCATCCCGTGCACGCGCAGCCGGGCGTCGACCACGTCCAGTGGGCCGCGGCCCATGCGGCAGGTGCCCACCGGGTGGTAGATCGTGTCGGCGTGGTCGCGGATGTAGCGCTCGATCTCGCCGTCGCTGCGCGCGCGGGCCGAGTCGGGGTGCTCGCGCCCGCCGAGCGAGGCCAGCGCCGGGTGGCCGAGGATGTGGCGCATCTGGCGAAAGCCCCGCACCAGGCGGTCCGCGTCGTCGGCCTCGCTCAGGAACGCCGGGTCGATGCGCGGTGGCGCCATCGGGTCGGCGCTGGCGAGCGTGAGCCGGCCACGGCTGCGCGGTCGCAACAGGCACACGTGGCACGAATAACCGTGGCCGAGCACGGTGCGCCGACCGTGATCGACCAGTTTGGCGATGACGAAATGCAGTTGCAGGTCGGGCCGGGGCTCGTCGGGGTGGCTGCGCAGGAAGGCGCCGGCCTCGGCGAAGTTGGTGGTCAGCAGCCCGTTGCGGTGCCGGCGCCAGTCACGCAGGCCGCGCAGCCCGGCCCGCAGGCCTGCGGTGCTGAGCCCGAAGCTGTCGGTCAGGCGTGGCGCCTCGACCACCTGCACCACGTCGACGTGGTCGTGCAGGTGGCGGCCGACCCCGGGCAGGTCGTGTGCGAGGGCGATCCCGAGCGCCTGCAGATCGGCGCCCGGGCCGATGCCGGAGTGCAGCAGCAGCGCGGGTGATTGCAGCGCGCCGGCGGCCACCAGCACCTCGCGGCGTGCCTGCAGCGTGCGCTGCGTGCGGCCCTGGAGGATGTCGACGCCGACCGCACGTCGCCCCTCGAGGCGCAGCCGCAAGACGTGCGCCCCGGTGAGCACGGTCAGGTTGGGCCGGTCCCGGTGCGGGTGCAGGTAGGCGCTGGCCGCGCTCCAGCGGTCACCCTCGCGGTGGGTGACCTGGTAGACGCCGACGCCTTCCTGGTCGGCACCGTTGAAGTCGGCGTTGTGGCGGTGTCCGGCCTGGATGCCGGCTTGCACGAAGGCCTCGCGCAGGCGTGAGGGGCTGCGCAGGTCGGCCACGTTCAGCGGCCCGCCGGTGCCGTGCCAGGCGTCGGCGCCGCGCTCGTTGTGCTCGGACCGCTTGAAATACGGCAGCACCTCGTCCCAGCCCCAGCCGGGGTTGCCGGCGGCCGCCCAGCCGTCGTAGTCGGCCGCGTGGCCGCGCGCATAGATCATCGCGTTGATCGCGCTCGACCCGCCGAGCACCCGCCCGCGCGGCTGATAACCCCTGCGACCGTTCAGCCCGGCCTGCGGCACGGTCTCGAAGCCCCAGTTGCGGGCGTGACGGCCGAGCCGCGCCAGCAGGGCCAGGCCGGCCGGGCAGCGGATCAGCGCGCAGTCGTCGCGCCCGCCGGCTTCGATCAGGCCGACGCGCACCGAGGGGTCCTCGCTCAAGCGCGCGGCGAGGACGCAACCGGCTGAACCGGCGCCGACGATCAGGTAGTCGAACATCGAACCGGAGCCCTACCAGTGTCCTGGCGATTGCGGTGCGCCGACGCGGGCATCGGCCATCGTGCTCAGGCGGCCAGCGCGTGCGCGGCAGGTTCGAGACCCTGACGCTCTCGAGCCAGCAGCCCGAACTCGGCGGCCAGCAGCGCATAGGAGCGCCGGCGCACCGCCGGGTCGTGCGCCCAGGTGTTGACGACGAGCTCGTCGAGCTGCAGCTCGGCGGCCAGCGCGCGCATGCGCTGCGCGACCTGCGCGGCCGAGCCGACCAGCGCGCGCCGACGCAGCGGCTCGACGATGGGCCGCTCGTCTTCACGAAAGCCACGCTCGGCCACGGCCTGCGGGGTCTGCAGCGGGCCGAGCACGCCGCGCATGCGGTCCACACGCCAGCGCTCGCGGCTCAGGGCGTGGAAGCGGGCTTCTTCCTCGGTGTCGGCCGCCAGCGCCCAGACGCAGATGGTCGCGTGCGGCCGCGGCAGGCGCGGGCTGGGCCGGAACAGGGTGCGGTACAGATGAAGCGCCTGCTCCACGCCCTGGCCGTCCATGAAGAAGTAGGCGAAGGCGTAAGGCAGGCCGAGGTGCGCGGCGAGCTGCGCGCCGTAGTCCGAACTGCCCAGGATCCACACCTGCGGGGTGCGGTCGCCGGGCTGGGCTTGGGCGAGTGCAGGGGCTGCGAGCCCCCGTGCGTCGGCGGCGGCCGTGGTCGTGCTGCCGGCAGGGACTGTATCGGGCCGGCCCGCCGGCTGTGGTGGCCTCGGGTGCGCGACGATGCCGTGGTGCGACTGCCCTGAGGCCCAGGCCTGCAGGTCGGCCACCTGGTCGGGGAAGTCCTCGGCCATGCCCGAGACATGCGGGTTCAGCGCCAGCGCGGTACGCCGGTCGCTGCCTGGCGCGCGGCCCACGCCCAGGTCGATGCGCCCGGGCGCGAGCGCGTCGAGCACGCGGAACTGCTCTGCCACCTTCAGCGCCGAGTAGTGCGGCAGCATCACGCCGGCGCTGCCGATGCGGATGCGCCGGGTGCGCGCGGCGATCGCGGCCATCAGCACCTCGGGCGCGCTGCCGACGATGGTGGGCAGACCGTGGTGCTCGCTGACCCAGAAGCGGTCGTAGCCGAGCGCTTCGGCGTGTACCGCCAGGTCCAGCGTGTCGCGGATGGCGTCGTCTTCGCCGCGCCCCGCGCAGGCCACGGACTGGTCGAGGATGGACAGGCGCAGGCTCATCGGGTGTCCGTCGTGTGTGCAGGGGAGTGAAGACCGCTGCCGGCCATGGTCGCCGCGTGAGGCTCGAGCCCGATGGCGCGGGCGTCGAGTTCAATAGGCTGGCCGTGCGGCGTGCGCTCGGCTGCCGCCATCCACGCCGCTTCCAGCCCGTCCAGGGCAGCAGCGTCGGTCAGGCCGCGCGCGGTCAGCAGGCTGCGCAGCGCGTCGACCCAGTGGTGGTAGTAGGTATCACCGCGGTCCGGGTCGCCCTGCGCCTGCGCGCGGGCGATGGCCTGCGACAGCGCTTCGGCCCACTGCGGCCAGGTGAAGACGCCGCGCTCGTGCAGCGCCAGCGTCAGCGCGAAGGCGTGGGCCTGCCAGGGGGCTGAAAAGGGCGGCGGGGCGGGGGCGGTGGCGAGCGCCGGAAAGGGCAGGGCGTTGATCGGGGCGTCGGCCGCTGATGGTGGGGGCCCGCCCGCGCAGACCGGTGAGGGCGACACCGCGCCGCGTGGCGAATCGATGGCTTCGTTCATGCGCATGCGCTGCCGTGGTGGAGTGGCCTGACGCTCGGTGCGTGGGGCGCGGGGTGGGGTCTCGATGCCGCAGTCGGGTGGAAGGTTGTGTCAGTCGCAGGCTTCAAGCGTCGATTCCCAGGCGTCGATGCTCAGGCTCAGCCCGGGCTCGGCGTCTTCGCCCCACAACTCCGCGCCTTCGAACCGCACGGTGTACAGCCATTGCGGGGCCTCGTCGAAGGGCGCGCCCGGTGGTGAGGCGGCCTGCGCGTCGGCGAAGACGTGGGTGCCGTGCAGGTGCTCGACCACCCCGCGCCGCCCGCGCGCGTAGCGCGGCACGCGGGTGTGGCCGGCTGGGTGGCGGTTGACGGTGCGCACCCGGTCGCCGACGGCAAAACGCGCCGGCGCAGCCGCCGGCCTGGCGGTGGGGGCGCCGCGGGCCAGCACGGCATCGACATCGCTCGCACGCAGCACACGCGGCACCGGTGGCGGGGTGCCGGTGGCACGGCCGCTGGCCAGCTCCTCGGCGCGGACCAGTCCGCGCTCGAGCAGCAGCGACTCCATGCCTCGGATCCAGATCTCGTAGTAGGACGCCGCGAGGTAGCGGGCAGCCGGCAGGCTTTCCCGGGCGCGCCGCGCCTGGTCGAGGTTCCAGGCGCCGGTCGCACCCATCGCCAGCGTGAGCCCGAGCGCCCGTCGCTCCCAGGGCGCGTGGAACTTCTCGGTCCCGGTCTCGGGCTGCACCGGCCCGAAGCCGTGCATCCCGCCCATGTCGTGCACGCCGTTCACCGCGTCATCCTCCGGAGGTGAAACCTTGTGGGCCCCGTGGGTCCCGCGCCAGGCCGGTGCCGATCATCGAATCCCGTGTGACGAGACCCGCCAGTGCCTCCTGGCTCCAGCCCTCGGTGCCCGGCGGACGCATCGGGATGACCAGGTAGCGGATTTCCGCCGTGGAATCCCAGACGCGGATGCGCGTCTTCTCCTGCAAGAGCACGCCGAAGTCGGCCAGCACGGCCCGCGGTTCGCGCACGGCGCGCGAGCGGTAGGGAGCGGATTTGTACCAGGTCGGCGGCAGCCCGAGGACGGGCCAGGGGTAGCAGGAGCACAGCGTGCAGACGACCAAGTGGTGTTCTTCAGGCGTGGCGAAGACGGCGACCATGTGCTCGCCCTGCCGACCGCTGAAGCCCATCGAGGCGATGGCCGCGGTCGCGTCCTCGGCCAGCGCCCGCGCGAACGCCGGGTCGGTCCAGGCCCGCGCCACCACGGCCGCACCGTGGTGCGGCCCGACCCGGGTTTCATAGGTCTCGATCAGGCGGTCGATGGCGGCAGGATCGACATAGCCCTTGGACACCAGCAGCGTCTCCAGCGCACGCACCCGGACGTCCATCGGGTCGAGGTGGCTGTGTTCGTGGTCGTGATCATGATCGTGATCGTGATCGTGATCGCGATCATGATCGTGATCGTGATCGTGATCGTGCGGCAGGGTCTGGGTGTTCATCGGGACACGCGGGTAGCGTACACAGGGGGCGGGTCGGGGCAACCGCTTCGACCGGAGTTTATCGATGCCATCGCATCAGAACCGCTCGTCCTGCGCGGGTCGAAGGGCTCCGCCAGGACGGCTTCCGAGCGAGCCTCTCGCGTTCGGCCCGCCATGCCGATAATCCGCTGCCCCTGGAGTCCTGCCTTGCCCTTCGCCGCGTTCGAGAGGCTCGTCGATCCCTATCCCGACGAGCCGCCAGCCCTGCCACCCAAGGGCCTGTTCCCCTTCCTGTGGGCCTGCAGCGACGGCATGCGGGCCTACATCGGTCTGATGACGCTGAGCACAGCCCTGATCGGTGCCTTCGAGGCGGCGCTGTTCGCGGTGATGGGCCGCATGGTCGACTGGCTGGCTGAAGTGCCGCCGGCGCAACTGTGGACCGATCGGGGCCCGACGCTGGTCGGGCTGGGCATGGTGCTGGCCGGCAGCGTGGCGTTGGCCGGCCTGCAGACCATGCTCAAGCACCAGACGCTGGCCGGCAACATGCCGATGCGGCTGCGCTGGAACTTCCACCGGCTGATGCTGGCGCAGAGCATGTCCTTCTTCCAGGACGAATTCGCCGGGCGCATCGCCACCAAGGTCATGCAGTCGGCACTGGCGGTGCGCGACACCTGGATGATCGTGGCCGACATCCTGGTGTACGTGCTGATCTACTTCGCCACCATGGGGCTGGTGCTCGGCGGGTTCGACCTCCGCGTGCTCGCGCCCTTCCTCGCCTGGGTGGTTCTGTATGCGGCGGCCACCGCCTACTTCGTGCCCCGCCTGGCGCGCGTGGCGCAGGCGCAGGCCGACGCGCGCTCGCTGATGACGGGGCGCATCACCGACGCCTACACCAACATCGCCACCGTCAAGCTGTTCTCGCATTCCCACCGCGAGGCGGGTTACGCGCGCTCGGCGATGCAGGAGTTCCTGCTCACCGTGCACCGCCAGATGCGGTTGGTGTCGGCCTTCCAGGTGGTCAACCACGCGCTGTCCATGCTGCTGATCGCGGCCACCGGCGGGGTGGTGCTGTGGCTGTGGACGCGCGGCGAGGCCGGCATCGGCGCCGTCGCCGCCTCGACGGCGATGGCGCTGCGCCTGAACGGCATCTCGCACTGGGTGATGTGGGAGCTGGCCAGCCTGTTCGAGCACGTCGGCACGGTGCAGGACGGCATCGCCACGCTCACCCGGCCCCAGGCGCTCGTCGACAAGCCAGGGGCGAAGACGCTGCGCGTGACCCAGGGGGGGCTGCGTTTCGAAGGCGTGGGCTTTGCCTACGGCAGCGGCCGCCGCGTCGTCGACGACCTGACCCTGCACGTGCGTCCGGGCGAGAAGATCGGGCTGGTCGGGCGCTCCGGCGCGGGCAAGAGCACGCTGGTGAACCTGCTGCTGCGCTTCCACGACGTGCAGACCGGGCGCATCCTGATCGACGGGCAGGACATCGTCGACGTCACGCAGGACTCGCTGCGCGCGAACATCGGCATGGTCACGCAGGACACCTCGCTGCTGCACCGCTCGGTGCGCGAGAACCTCGTCTACGGCCGCCCCGACGCCAGCGAGGCCGCCATGCGCGAGGCGGCCCACCGCGCCGAGGCCGAGGACTTCATCGCCCAGCTCGTCGACCCCAAGGGCCGGCGCGGCTACGACGCCCACGTCGGCGAGCGCGGCGTCAAGCTCTCCGGCGGCCAGCGCCAGCGCATCGCCATCGCCCGCGTGATGCTCAAGGACGCCCCCATCCTGCTGCTGGACGAGGCCACCAGCGCGCTCGACAGCGAGGTCGAGGTGGCGATCCAGTCCAGCCTGTACCGGCTGATGGAGGGCAAGACCGTGGTTGCAATCGCGCACCGGCTGTCGACGATCGCGGCCATGGACCGCCTGGTGGTGATGGACCAGGGCCGCATCGTCGAGCAGGGCACCCACGCCGAACTGCTGGCGCTGGGCGGGATCTACGCGCGGCTGTGGTCGCACCAGAGCGGCGGCTTTTTGGGCGAGGAGGTCGGGTGATCGGCTGATGGGAGACGTGAAGGCGTGAAGCGACAGAGTGAAGCGATGGCGTGAAGCGACGGCGTCCAGCAAAGCGGTGACGGCAAGGGGCGACGCAAAGCGGGACGAGAGGTCGACAGCCCGCAGCGCACCCGGGAAAGGGCGGCGGCCCGACAATCCACGATTGCCCGAAGCTTGATCCATGTCCACTGCCCTCGTCGACCCGCCTGTCAGGCCTGCGCTGCCCGTCACGACCGCACCGGCTGTGCCTGCTGCCCGCCCGCTGACGTCCTACCGCCCGCACTGGGCGCGTCGCCTGGGCACGGCGCCCTTCCTGCCGATGAGCCGCCAGGAGATGGAGCGCCTGGGCTGGGACGCCTGCGACATCATCATCGTCACCGGTGACGCCTACGTCGATCATCCGAGCTTCGGCATGGCGGTGATCGGGCGCACCCTGGAGGCGCAGGGCTTTCGGGTGGGCATCATCGCCCAGCCCGATTGGCACAGCCCGGAGCCTTTCCGCGCCTTGGGCCGCCCGACCCTGTTCTTCGGTGTGGCCGCCGGGAACATGGACTCGATGATCAACCACTACACGGCCGATCGCAAGATCCGCAGCGACGACGCCTACACGCCCGGCGGCGTGGCGGGCCGGCGCCCGGACCGCGCGACGCTGGTCTACACCCAGCGCTGCCGTGAGGCCTTCGACGGCGTGCCGGTCATCATCGGCGGGATCGAGGCCTCGCTGCGGCGCATCGCGCACTACGACTACTGGCAGGACAAGGTGCGGCGTTCGGTGCTGGTGGACAGCAAGGCCGACCTGCTGCTGTACGGCAACGCCGAGCGCGCCGTGATCGAGATCGCGCACCGTCTGGCCAGGCGTGAGCCCATCGAGCGCATGACCGACGTGCGCGGCACGGCCTTCGTGCGCCGACGTGACGACCCCTCGGCGCTGGGCTGGATGGAGATCGACTCCACCGAGGTCGACCGCCCGGGCCGCATCGACGAGCACATCAACCCCTACCTGATGCCCGAGGAGGCCGCGGCCGAGCAGGGCGCCTCGTGCGCCAAGGCCGAAGGGGCGGCGGCGCCGGCGGGCGGCGAGGCGGTCGTCGCGATGCCGGTGTCGCGCCGCGCCGGCCGCATCGCGATGCCGCCGCGCGAGCGCACGGTGATCCGCCTGCCGTCCTACGAGCAGGTGCGTGCCGACCCGGTGCTCTACGCCCACGCCAGCCGCGTGCTGCACCTGGAGACCAATCCGGGCAATGCCCGCGCGCTGGTGCAGCGGCATGGGGACGGCCCGACGGCGCGTGACGTCTGGATCAACCCGCCGCCCATCCCCTTGAGCACGCCGGAGATGGACCACGTCTTCGACCTGCCGTACGCGCGCAGCCCGCACCCGGCCTACGCCGACGCGCAGGGCCGTCACGACGGGCCGACCAAGATCCCGGCCTGGGAGATGATCCGCTTCAGCGTGAACATCATGCGCGGCTGCTTCGGCGGTTGCACCTTCTGCTCGATCACCGAGCACGAGGGCCGCATCATCCAGAGCCGCAGCGAGGATTCGATCATCCGCGAGATCGAGGACATCCGCGACAAGGTCGAGGGTTTCACCGGCGTGGTCAGCGATCTCGGCGGGCCGACGGCCAACATGTGGCGCATCGGCTGCAAGAGCCGCGAGATCGAGGCCGCCTGCCGCAAGCCCAGTTGCGTCTACCCCGGCATCTGCCCGAACCTGAACACCGACCACGGCCCGCTGATCAAGCTGTACCGCCGCGCCCGCGCGCTGCGCGGGGTGAAGAAGATCCTGATCGGCTCGGGCCTGCGTTACGACCTGGCGGTGCAGTCGCCCGAGTACGTGAAGGAGCTCGTCACCCATCACGTCGGCGGCTACCTGAAGATCGCCCCCGAGCACACCGAGGGCGGGCCGCTGTCGAAGATGATGAAGCCCGGCATCGGCACCTACGAGCGCTTCAAGCGCCTGTTCGACGAGGCCTCGGCGGCGGCGGGCAAGAAGCAGTACCTGATCCCCTATTTCATCGCAGCGCACCCCGGCACGAGCGATGGGGACATGATGAACCTGGCGTTGTGGCTCAAGCGCAATGGCTTCAAGGCCGACCAGGTGCAGACCTTCTACCCCAGCCCGATGGCCACGGCCACGGCGATGTACCACTCGAACCTGAACCCGCTCAAGGGCATCAGCCGCGACGCGGCGCGCGCCGAGCGCGTGGACATCGTGCGCGGCGACAAGCGCCGCCGCCTGCACAAGGCCTTCCTGCGCTGGCACGACCCGGCCAACTGGCCGCTGCTGCGCGAGGCGCTGAAGGACCTGGGCCGTGCCGACCTGATCGGCAACGGCAAGCACCAGCTCATCCCGTCCTACCAGCCCGCCGCCGGCACCGGCTACCAGAGCGCGCGCCGCAAGAACTCCACGGCCGCCGGGGCCAAGGTGTCCACCGTGACCCAGGGGCGTGTGCTGACGCAGCACACCGGGCTGCCGCCGCGGCCGACCGGCGGTGCTGCACCGTCCCTGTCCGCCGGACGACGCCGCAAGCCCTGACCGGCGCACGCGCCCTGGTCGGAGCGCGGGGATCGAGGGTCGACCGCCCGGTCAACCCGTGCGCTGCACGGCCAACCGGCCCTGCTGCGACAGCAAGGTCTGCCCGAGCAGGCGTGTCAGGGCGTAGACGGCTTCGATCGTCGGCGTCGGCGTGCCGGTGATGCGACCGAGTTCGATGACCGCGCCGACCAGCGCTTCCAGCTCCAGCGCGCGCCCGGCCTCGACGTCCTGCAGCATGCTGGTCTTGTGCGCACCGACGGCCTGTGCGCCGGCGATGCGCTGCTCCAGGCTGATGCGGAACTGCACACCCAGCGCCTGTGCGACCTCGCGCGCTTCGGTCATCAGGCGCATCGCCAGTTCCCGCGTCGGCGCGAAGGTGCAGATCTGCTCCAGCGTGGCGTGCGTCAGGGCGCTGATCGGGTTGAAGGTGAGGTTGCCCCAGAGCTTGACCCAGATCTCGCTGCGGATGTCCTTGCTGACCGGGGCCTTGAAGCCGGCGTTCATCAGTGCGCGCGACAGGCGCTCGACGCGCTCGCTGCGCGTGCCATCGGGCTCGCCCAGCGTGAAGCGGTTGCCCTCGATGACCTTCACCAGGCCGGGCTCCAGCAGTTCGGCAGCGGGGTAGACGACGCTGCCGATCACGCGCTCGGGCTCGATGTGGGCGGCGATCACGCCGCCCGGGTCCACGCTGTCCAGGCCCCGTCCCTGCCAGGCGCCTTCCAGGCGGTGGAAGTACCACCAGGGCACGCCGTTGATCATGGTCACGACGGTGGTCTCGGGCCCGAACAGATCCCGCATCCGGGGCAGCAGGTCTACCACCTGGTGGGCCTTGACGGTCAGCAGCACGGCGTCCTGCGGCCCGGCGTCGGCCGGGTCGCGCACGGCGCGCGCCGCGGGAGCGTGCAGCTCGCTGCCGTCCTCGAGGATCAGGCGGAAGCCCCGGGCGTTGATCGCCTCGAGGTTGCGGTTGCGGGCGATGAAGGTGACGTCCTCCCCCGCGGCCGACAGGCGCGCGCCCAGGTAGCCGCCGATGGCCCCGGCGCCGACGATGGCGATCTTCATCCTGCCAGCCCCAGCTTGGCGGCCAGCCCGATGCGCTGCAGCTTGCCGGTGGCGCCCTTCGGGATCTCGTCCAAGATCAGGATCTTCTTCGGCACCTTGAAGTCGGCGGCGCGCCCGGCGACGAAGCTCTGCAGGTCACGCTCGGTCGCCACCTGGCCCTCGCGCAGCACCACGGCGGCCGCGACCTCCTCGCCGAGCTTGGGGTGCGGCATGCCGAAGCACACCACCTGCGCCACTGCGGGGTGGTCCATCAGGATCTCGTCGACCTCGCGCGGGCTGACCTTCTCGCCGCCGCGGTTGATGATCTCCTTGAGCCGCCCGGTGATGGTCAGGTAGCCCTCGGCGTCCATCACGCCCTGGTCGCCGGTGCGGAACCAGCCGTCGACGAAGGCGTCGGCATTGGCCTTGGGGTTGTTCTCGTAGCCCGCGGTGACGTTGGGGCCGCGGATCACGATCTCGCCGGTGGCCCCGCGCGGCAGCAGCGTGCCGTCCTCGGCCATGATCGCCACCTGCGGCCCGGCGGCCACCCCCACGCTGCCGGGCTTGCGCACGGCCGGCGGCAGCGGGTTGCTGGCCATCTGGTGCGTGGCCTCGGTCATGCCGTAGCTCTCGATCAGCGGGGCGCCGAAGACGGCCTCGAGTTCGTGGATGACCTGCGGCGGCATCGAGCTGGAGGAACTGCGGATGAAGCGCAGCGGGTGGCGTGCGATCACATCGGCGCTGCGCCCGGCGCGCCCGAGGATGGCCTGGTGCATCGTCGGCACGGCGGTGTACCAGGTCGGCCGGGCCTCGTCCATCCAGGCGAAGAATTTCAGCGCGTTGAAGCCGGGCGTGCAGAACACCATCGAGCCGGCCGCCAGCGGCGTGAGCACGCCGGCGATCAGGCCGTGGATGTGGAACAGCGGCATGATGTTCAGGCCGCGGTCGGCGCCGGTGAAGGCCAGCGTCGCGCCGATGTGCTGCGCCGAGGCGCACAGGTTGGCCTGCGACAGTGGCACGATCTTCGGGCGCGAGGTCGTGCCCGAGGTGTGCAGCACCATCGACACGTCGGTCGGCTCGGCCAGACCCGGCAGCCGCACGCCCCCCGACGGTGGCTGCGCGCACTCGAGCGTGAAGCTGCCGGCGCCGGCGGTCTCGTCGGGCACGAGTTCGATCAAGGGCACGCCCATGCGACGCGCCACCTCCACCGCCGGCGAGCTGCTGCCGCGCTCGACGACCAGCGCGCGCGCGTTCAGGTCTGACAGGTAGAACTCGAACTCCTCGGCCCGGTAGGCCGGGTTCAGCGGTGCCGTGGCCGTGCCGCAGGCCGCGGCGACGAAGCAGGCCGCCATCTCCGGCCCGTTGGGCAGCACGATGGCCAGGCGGTCGTTGCGGCCGACACCCAGCGCGTTCAACTGCCCGACGGTGCGGTCGACGAGCGCGCGCAACTCGCCGTGGGTCATGTCGCGCCGACCCGGCGCGCCGAGGGCGGGGGCCGTGTCGGCGCCGCGCTGAAGGAGGTGATGGAGAGAGACTTCGAGTGTGTTCATCTCGGGGGCCGGCAGGTCAAGCCATCACGCGCCCAAGCGCCGACAGCGGGGCGGCGAGTTTATTTCGGCCTGCGTTTTCGCGTGCGGCGTTCGCCGGTGGCGGTGGCCGCGCCGCCGGCGCGCGGCCGAAGGACGGACAATCCGGCGCGATGCGCGAAGGCTGTGTGCCGGTCTGGGACCGGGCCTTGCGCTGGACCGACCGTCAACCGACACCACTGCCATGACATCGACCTACCTCTTCGAACCCGCGCCCGTCGTCTCCGTACCCGTGCGCGGAGAGAGCGCCCGCTTCCCCGTGCGGCGTATCTACTGTGTCGGCCGCAACTACGCCGAGCATGCGCGCGAGATGGGTCACGACCCGACGCGCGAGCCGCCGTTCTTTTTCCTGAAGAACCCCGACAACCTCGTCCTCGACGGCGCCGACTTTCCCTACCCGGACGCCAGCAGCGACGTCCATCACGAGATCGAACTCGTGGTGGCCATCGGCCAGGGCGGCAAGGACATTGCCGTGGAACGGGCGCTGGACCACGTCTACGGCTACGCGCTGGGGCTGGACATGACGCGACGCGACCGGCAGTCCGAAGCCAAGAAGGCTGGGCGGCCCTGGGAGGTCGGCAAGGCTTTCGAGCACAGCGCCCCGATGACCGACATCGTCCCGGCCGCCACCTGCGGGCACCTGTCGCGCGGGGCGATCCGGCTCGAGGTCAACGGGCAGGTGCGGCAGTCCAGCGATCTGGACCAGTTGATCTGGAACGTGCCCGAGATCATCCACCACCTGTCGCGGTTGTTCGAGCTGAAGGCGGGCGACCTGATCATGACGGGCACCCCCGCCGGGGTGAATGCCGTGGTGCGTGGCGACCTCATGGTCGGCCACTGCGACGGGATCGGCACGCTGACCACGAAGGTGGTCTGAATCGTGCCGCCGTCGTCGCAGGGTGCGACGGCGGTGGCCGCCGTCGTCCCGTCAGCATCGGGTCAGTCCCGCGTCAGCGGCGGCCCATGGGACGACGGTTAGACTTCCCGCCTACCTGTCAAACCGAGCGGGCAGGGCTGCCGAGGAGGGGCCCGCCCGCGCGTCATCTCAACGAGAGCCTGACCCATGTACCAGCATATCAAGGTGCCCTCGCAAGGCCAGAAGATCACCGTCAACGCCGACATGTCGCTGAACGTGCCGGACGAGCCCATCATCCCCTACATCGAGGGTGACGGCACCGGCTTCGACATCACCCCGGTGATGATCAAGGTGGTCGATGCGGCCGTGGCGAAGGCCTACGGTGGCCAGCGTCGCATCCATTGGATGGAGGTCTACGCCGGCGAGAAGTCCACCCGCGTCTACGGGCCGGACGTGTGGCTGCCCGAGGAGACGCTGCACGCACTGCGTGACTATGTCGTGTCGATCAAGGGCCCCTTGACCACGCCGGTGGGTGGCGGCATCCGCTCGTTGAACGTCGCGCTGCGCCAGGAACTGGACCTGTACGTCTGCCTGCGCCCGGTGCAGTACTTCAAGGGCGTGCCCTCGCCGCTGAAGGAGCCGGAGAAGACCAACATGGTCATCTTCCGCGAGAACTCCGAGGACATCTACGCCGGCATCGAATTCGAGTCGGGCTCGGACAAGGTGCGCAAGCTGATCGACTTCCTGGTCAAGGAGATGGCGGTCAAGAAGATCCGCTTCCCCGAGACCTCGGCGCTCGGCGTCAAGCCCGTGTCCATCGAGGGTACCGACCGTCTGGTGCGCAAGGCCTTGCAGTACGCGATCGACAACGACAAGCCGAGCGTCACGCTCGTGCACAAGGGCAACATCATGAAGTACACCGAGGGTGGCTTCCGTGACTGGGGCTACGCGCTGGCCAAGCGCGAGTTCGGCGCGGTCGAGATCGACGGTGGGCCGTGGTGCAAGTTCCGCAACCCGAAGACGGGCAAGGACATCATCGTCAAGGACGTCATCGCCGACGCCTTCCTGCAGCAGATCCTGCTGCGCCCGGCCGAGTACAGTGTGATCGCCACGCTGAACCTCAACGGCGACTACGTCTCCGATGCGCTGGCGGCGCAGGTCGGCGGCATCGGCATCGCCCCGGGGGCCAACATGTCCGACTCGGTGGCCTGCTTCGAGGCCACGCACGGCACCGCACCGAAGTACGCCGGCAAGGACTACGTCAACCCGGGCTCCGAGATCCTGTCGGCCGAGATGATGCTGCGCCACATGGGCTGGAAGGAAGCCGCCGACCTGATCATCAGCTCGATGGAAAAGGCCATCCTCAGCAAGAAGGTGACCTATGACTTCGCGCGCCTGATGGAAGGCGCCACCCAGGTCAGCTGCTCGGGCTTCGGGCAGGTGATGATCGACCACATGTGAGCATGTCCCACGGGATGGACAGCGTCCGTCCCGGTTCCCGCCGGACGTTCGAGCGCTGCCACGGCGGCGCGTAGTCTCTTCAAGAGCCCCTGGTTTGTTTGGCGAACCGGGGGTTTTTTCATTCCGGGGCAGTGCTGGCCCGGCTGTCGGCCGTTTCACGGCGCGCCCCAGGGCGAGGTCCCCCAGGATCTGCCGCCGCAAGCTCGACGCGCCGAAAGCTTGCGTGATCGCGAGATCGCCTGATAGCGTACCCGGGCACCTGCGAACCTTCGCACCTGCGTGCAGACGGGCGAGTCCTGTCGGAGAATACCCACATAGATGTACACACAAGGGGTCGTTGTGGAAAGTCTCGTCACCCGTGTCTTCAACAACGGCAACAGCCAAGCCGTGCGCATCCCGGCGGAGTTCCGGCTCGACACCGACCGGGTCAGCATCGAGCGCAACGAGTGGGGCGATCTGGTGATCCGCCCCCTGCGGATCGCGCGCGGCGCGGCGTTGCTCGAGGCCTTGCGGGGCGTCGGCGATGTCGATGAGCACTTCGTGGCGGCGCTCGAGGCGCAGAGGGCCGACCCGCAGTCCCTCCAGGACCGCGAGGCACTGTGATCTACCTGCTCGACACGAACATCCTGATCTACCTGATCAAGCATCAGCCGCAGGCCGTCGCACAGCGCGTCGATGCGCTGCCCGAGGATGCCAGGTTGTGCATGTCGTTCATCACCTGGGCCGAGTTGCTGAAGGGCGCCCAGCGGAGCATCCGCAAGGCGGAGGTGCTGCGAAGGTTGGAGGCTTTGACCCGCCAGGTCGCGGTCTTGTACCCGACAGGTCCGGCGATCTGCCAGCACTATGCGGAGGAGTTCACTCGGTTGAAGGATGCCGGCACGCCCATCGGCGCGAACGATCTCTGGATCGCGTGCCACGCACTCGCGGAGCGCGCGACGCTCGTGACCCACAATGTCCGGGAGTTTCGTCGGGTGGCCGGCCTGCGGCTGGAAGACTGGGTGTCCCCGGCTTGACCCGTCGGGCCGACCAGCACGCCAGGCTACCGATAGGATGTCTGCCTGGGGATTCAGGACGACCCGCGCATGAAGGCAGACCTCAACGAGCGACTCACCCGCATCGGCCCGGGCACGGCGGCGGGCGGGCTGCTGCGACGCTACTGGCAGCCGGTGGCATTGGTCGAGGAATTCGACCCCTCGGTCGACGCGCGCATGGCGGTGCGGCCGGTCAAGCCGGTGCGCCTGCTCGGGCAGGATCTGGTGCTGTTTCGCGATGCGCAGGGCCGCTGGGGGCTGATCGACCGGGATTGCCCGCACCGCGGCGCCGACCTGGCCTACGCGCGCCATGAGGGCGACGGCCTGCGCTGCCCCTTCCACGGCTGGAAGTTCGACGTCGCCGGGCGCTGCCTCGACACACCGGCCGAGCCGACGGGCAGCCGTCTGTGCGATCGCATCCGCCAGCGTGCCTACCCGGTGGTCGAGCGCAGCGGCGTGCTGTTCGGCTGGTTCGGCGAGGAGGGCTCGACGCCGCCGCCGTTCCCGGCCTTCGATGCCTTCGTCGCACCAGCCACGCACACCTTCGCCTACAAGGGCCTGTGGCGCTGCAACTGGCTGCAGGCTTTCGAGGTGGGCATCGACCCGGCGCACACGTCCTTCCTGCACCGCTTCTTCGACGACGAGACGCTCGAGGCCGTCGGCGACAACGCGGCGGGCAAGCAGTTCCGCAGCGCCAGCAGCGGCGAGTTCGACGGCCAGCGCTGGCCGATGACGCGCATCATGCGGGAGTTCCACCAGCCGGACATCCGCTTCGAGCGCCAGCCCTGGGGGCTGCAGCTGACCACGCTGCGGCCGATGACCGCCGAGCTGACGCACGTGCGCGTCACGCAGGACATCTTCCCGCACACCTTCGTGATCCCCTTGTCGGAGACGATGACGATCACGCAGATGCACGTGCCGATCGACGACACCCGCACCTGGTGGGTGGCGGTGTTCACGAGCTTCGCCGGTCCGGTGGACCACGCCGCGATGCGTCAGCAGCGGGCCCGCCACATCCCGCCGCCGGACTACGCGCCGCGGGCCGGGCGCCACAACGACTGGGGTTACGACCCGCTGGAGCAGCGCAGCCGCACCTACCTGGGCATGGGCGAGGACGACATCAACGTCCATGACCAGTGGGCGGTGGAGGGCATGGGGCCGATCCAGGACCGCACGCGCGAGCACCTGGCCAGCACCGACAAGGTCATCGCGGCGCACCGGCGCCTGCTGCTCGAGGCCATCGATGCCGTCGAGGCCGGCGGTGCGGCGCCCGGGGTGGCCGATGCGGCGCGGGCGGCGCAGATGCTCGGCCCCGACACGGTCGACGGCATCGCCCCGGCCGGCCAGTGGCCGACCTGGTGGCGCGACCGCGTCGCCGCGCGGCGCGCGGCCTGTGGCTGGGCGAGTGCAGGGCCGGCGGTGGACCCGACAACGACGACCACGGCGGCGGCCTTGCCATGACCTCTTTCGCCGAACGCTGTGGCGTCCACGACGACGCCCGCGAGCGCGCCATCGAGGCCTTCGACCGGCGTCTGGCCGAGGAGGGCGTCGAGCGCGTCCGCCTGGCCTGGTGCGACCTGCACGGGCAGATGCGCTGCAAGACGCTCACCCCGCCGGCGGCGCGCAGGGCGTTGCGCGACGGCATCGGCTGGGTCAGCACGCTGATGCTCAAGGACAGCGCCGACCGCACCGCCTACCCGGTGTTCGAGCCGGGCGGCACGGCCGGCTTGCCGGGCTTCGGTCAGGGCGACAACCTGCAGTGGCTGCCCGACCCTGCCAGCCTGCGGCTGCTGCCCTGGGCGCCGGGCACGGCCTGGGTGCGCGCCGACCCCTGGTTTGCCGACGGCCGACCGGTGGGGCTGGACCCACGCCGGGTGCTGCAGCGCGCGCTCGGACGCCTGGCCGCGCGTGGCCTGGGCCTGCGCTGCGGGCTGGAAGTCGAGTTCCACATCTACCGGATCACCGACGCGGCGGCGCAGTTCGACCCCGCGCGCGCCGCCTGGCCGGGTGAACCGCCGGCGGTGCAGATGCTGCATCCGGGCTACCACCTGCTGTCCGAGGCCTGGGCCGACCTGTCCGACGAGGCCCTGCGCATCGTCCAGCACACGGCGCAGGGGCTGGGCCTGCCGCTGAGCTCGGTCGAGATCGAGATGGGCCCCAGCCAGTTCGAGGCCGTCTTCGACGCCGTGGACGCGCTGCAGGCGGCCGACGACATGGCGCTGTTCCGCAGTGCCGTCAAGCAGGCGCTGCGGCGGGCCGACTATTTTGCGAGCTTCGTGTGCCGGCCGCCGTTCCCGCAGATCATGTCCAGCGGCTGGCATCTGCACCACTCGCTGGTGGACCTGGCCGACGGCCACAACCGCTTCGCCAGGCCGGCGCCCGAGCCCGGGGCCGATGCGCTGGAGGCGGCGCACACGCTGTCGCTGCTGGGCCAGCAGCACCTGGCGGGCCTGCTGGCCCACGCGCGCGGCATGGCGCTGTTGTGCACGCCCACGGTCAACGGCTACGGCCGCTTCCGGCCCCACGCGCTGGCGCCACAGTCGGTGCTGTGGGGCCGGGACAACCGCGGGGCGATGCTGCGCGTGGTCGGCGCCTGCGGCGACGCGGGCACGCGGGTCGAGAACCGCCTCGGCGAGCCGGCAGCCAACCCCTATCTGTACATCGCCGCCCAGGCCTGCGCAGGGATGGACGGCATCGAGCGCGGGCTGCGCCCGCCCCGCGCCACCGAGGCGCCCTATGCCCCCGGTGCGCAGCCCCTGCCCACCCGGATGGACCAGGCGCTGCAGGCGCTGGAAGCCGACACCGAGCTGGCGCGGGCGCTGGGCACGGATTTCGTGTCCCACTACCTGCACGTCAAGCGCGCGGAGTGGCGGCGCTGGGAGCAGGCGCAGGACCGCGAGGCCTTCGAGCGGACCGAGTACTTCTCGCGCGTGTGAGAGGCCCCACGATCCGCCCCTTCGCGTGTGCCGTGCCCGGCTGGGCTGCCGCCATTTTCACGGACACTGCGGCGCACGGCCTGCAGCGCCCGACATCCGACCGCACCCTGCAGACAGCCCCTCATCGACAACGACCATGCTGAACGGCTACATCCCCGCGCACCGCTTCCTGCCCTACCTGAGCTGGACCGACATCGCGGCGCTGCCCGACCGCGAGAACACGGTCATCGTGCTGCCCGCCGGCGCGACCGAGCAGCACGGCCCGCACCTGCCGTGCTGCGTCGACGCGGTGATCGCCTCCGGCGTCATGGGCCATGCCCTGGCGCGGCTGCCAGCGCAGGTGCCGGCCTATGCGCTGCCGCCCATCGTCTATGGCAAGTCCGAGGAGCACCTGCACTTCCCGGGCACGCTGACACTCAGTGGCACGACGCTGCTGGCCACCGTCTCCGAGATTGGCGAGTCGGTCTACCGCAGCGGCTTTCGCAAGCTGCTCATCGCCAATGGCCACGGTGGCCAGCCGCAGGTGATGGAGATGGCCGCGCGCGAGCTGCGCCTGCGACACGGGGACTTTGTCGTCCTGCCGCATTCGGTGTGGCGCATGCCCAGCGGCACGGCCGAGTTCACCAGCGAGCGCGAGAAGAAGCTCGCCATGCACGCCGGCCATGGCGAGACGGCGCTGATGCTTGCGCTCGCGCCCGAGACCGTGCGCATGGAGCGCGCCGTGGCCGAGTACCCGCCGCCGTTCCCGATCGCCTCGCTGTCGGCCGACGGGCGCCCGGGCTGCGCCTGGAGCACGCTGGACTTCAGCGCCAGCGGCGTGATCGGCGACCCGACCACCGCCACGCCCGAGCAGGGGCAGGTCATCCTCGATTCGCTGGCCACGCACTGGGCGCGCGCCCTCGAGGAGATCCATCGCCTGCGCTGGGTGGTGCGCGAGGCTCCCACCTGGGGCCGCGGGCATGAGCAGGGGCATGTGCAGGGGCATGTGCAGGGGCATGTGCAGGAGCATGTGCAGACCTCGCCACCCGCCCCTTGAGGAAGGCCTCACCCGACTGCCCCCGACCTGGCCCTGACGACCATGACCCGCCCCACCCCGCAAGGAGAGACCCGATGAGCAGGATCACCATGCCCCGCATCGCCGCAGCCCTGAGCGTGGCCGCGCTCGCCTGGAGCGCCGCGCCGTCCCACGCCCAGGAGAAGTTCACCTACCAGACCAACTGGTATGCGCAGGCCGAGCACGGCGGCTTCTACCAGGCGCTGGCCACGGGCCTGTATCAGCGGGCCGGGCTGGAGGTCACCCTCAAGATGGGAGGGCCGCAGCTCAACAGCCTGCAGATGATGGTCGCCGGCCAGGCCGACTGCATGATGAGCACCGACATGGCCATGCTGCTGGCGCGCAACTCCGGCGTGCCGGTGATGACCGTGGCCTCGGTCTTCCAGAAGGATCCGCAGGTGCTGATCGCGCACGAGGACGTCAAGTCCTTCGCTGACATGAAGGGCAAGACCATCTTCATCGGTGCGGCCTCGCACCGCACCTTCTGGCCCTGGCTCAAGGCCAGGTACGGCCTGACCGATGCCCAGGTGCGGCCCTACACCTTCAACATCCAGCCCTTCGTGGCCGACAGGAACTCGGTCATGCAGGGCTTCCTGACGTCCGAACCCTTCTCGCTGCAGAAGCAGGGCGTCAAGGTCAACGTGCTGATGTTCTCGGACCATGGCTACCCGGCCTACAACACCACCATCTCCTGCATGGAGAAGACGGTGAAGGAGCGTCGCCGCGCCGTCTCGGCCTTCGTGCAGGCCACGATGGAGGGCTGGAAGAGCTACCTGCAGAACCCCGCGCCCGGCAACGAACTGATCCGCAAGGCCAACCCGAACATGACGCAGGAGCAGCTGGACTACAGCGTGGGCAAGTTGCGCGAGCTTGGCATGGTCACCGGCGGCGACGCCGCCACCCGGGGCATCGGCACGATGTCGCAGGCGCGGCTGCGCGCCAGCTACGACCTGATGGTCGACGCCAAGGTGATCGACCCCGCCAAGGTCGACTTCGCCAGCACCTACACGCTCGACATCATCAACGCGATCAAGGTCCTGCCGTGACCGGCACGGCGATCGCCGTCGATGTCCGGGGGTCCGACAAGACCTACCCCAACGGGACGCACGCGCTGCAGCCGGTGGACCTGCGCATCGAGGAGGGTGAGTTCGTCACCCTGCTCGGGCCCTCGGGCTGCGGCAAGAGCACGCTGCTGAAGATGATCGCCGGCCTGCTGGAAGGCGACGCCGGCGAGATCCTGCTGTGGGGCCAGCCCACCGGCATGGGCGCGCGGCTGCCCAAGAAGCTGGCCTTCGTCTTCCAGGCGCCGACGCTGATGCCCTGGGCCGACGTGCAAACCAATGTGCGCCTGCCGCTGGACCTGGACGGCCGCCCCCGGCGCGAGAGCGACGAGCGCGTGCGCGAGGCGCTGGCGCTGGTGGGGCTGGAGAAGTTCGCCCAGGCCCTGCCCAGCGCGCTGTCGGGCGGCATGCAGATGCGGGTGTCGATCGCGCGCGCCCTCGTCACCGAGCCGCAGTTGCTGCTGATGGACGAGCCCTTCGGCGCCCTGGACGAGATCACGCGCCACAAGCTCGACGGCGAGCTGCTCGAGCTGTGGCAGAAGAAGGGGCTGACCGTGGTCTTCGTCACGCACTCCATCCACGAGGCGGTCTTCCTCTCCACCCGCGTGGTGATGATGGCCGCCCGGCCCGGGCGCATCGTCGACGAGCTGCGCATCGCCGAGCCCTATCCGCGCTCGCCCGAGTTCATGGTCTCCACCGACTTCAGCCGCCACGCCCGGCGCCTGCAGGACAGCCTGCGCAGCGCCAGCGGCGCCGCGACGGCCACGCGCTGAGGAAGGGCAGGACATGAACCCATCCGATACCGCCCCCGCCCCCAAGCCGCGCAAGCCCGGCAAGGGCCCCTCGGCGCAGCAGCAGAGGCTGCAGCGCATCGGCTACCCGCTGCTCGTGGCCGTCGTGCTGGTGGGGGGCTGGCAGGGCCTGGTCACCGGGCTCGAGCTGCCGCACTACCTGGTGCCCTCGCCGGCGCTGATGGTGGAGACCCTGGTGGCCCACTTCGGCCAGCTGATGCTGGCGCTGTGGGTCACCGTCAAGGTCACGGTGCTGGCCTTCGTGCTGGCCACCGTGGTGGGCGTGGCCATCTCCTTCCTCTTCGTGCAGAGCCGCACGATCGAGACCGCCTTCTTCCCCTACGCCATCCTGCTGCAGGTGACGCCCATCGTCGCCGTGGCGCCGCTGATCATCATCTGGGTGCGCAACCCCACCGGGGCGATGGTGGTGTGCGCGGCGCTGGTGGCGCTGTTTCCCATCATCTCCAACACCACGCTCGGCCTGCGCAGCGTCGACCCGGACCTGCAGAGCTACTTCCGCATGAACCGCGCCAGCCGGCTGCAGACGCTGTGGCGGCTGCGTATCCCGAGCGCGCTGCCCTATTTCTTCGGCGGGCTGCGCATCTCCAGCGGCCTGTCGCTGATCGGCGCAGTGGTGGCCGAGTTCGTGGCCGGCACGGGCGGCACCGGCGCGGGGCTGGCCTACCAGATCCTGCAGGCGGGCTTCCAGCTCGACATCCCGCGCATGTTCGCGGCGCTGTTCCTCATCTCGCTGACCGGGGTGGTGCTGTTCGTGCTGATGGCCTGGTGGTCCCGGCGCGTGCTGGGCGACTGGCACGCGAGCGAGGTGTCGCAGGATGGCTGAGGCGGCAAGCGCCCCGCAGGGGCTGGCCCGGGTGCGCGCGGCGCTGCCCGGCCTGCACTGGATCGACGACGCCGCCCAGGTGGCGCGCCTGTCGCAGGATTTCCACTGGTACAGCCCGGTGCTGAAGCGCCAGCTCGCCGGCCGCGTGGCCGAGGCCGTGGTGCGCCCGCGCAGCGTGGACGAGCTGCGCGCCGTGGTCGGCGCGTGCGCGCGCGAGGGCGTGGCGATCACGCCGCGCGGCGCCGGCACCGGCAACTACGGGCAGGCCGTGCCGCTGCACGGCGGCGTGGTCATCGACTTCGGCGGCCTGAACCGCGTGGCCTGGGTGCGCCCCGGCGCCGCGCGGGCGCAGGCCGGCACCCGCCTGGCCGACCTCGACCTTGCTGCGCGCGAGCACAGGCAGGAACTTCGGCTGCTGCCGTCCACCTACCGCATCGCCAGTGTGGGCGGGCTGTTCGCCGGCGGCTTCGGCGGCATCGGCTCCATCAATTACGGCCCGCTGGGCGCGCCCGGCAACCTGCTGGGTGTGTGCGCCCTCAGCGTGGAGCCCGAGCCACAACTGGTGGAACTGCGCGGCGCGCAGGCGCTGCACCTGCACCACATGTGGGGCACCAACGGCCTGGTGGTGGAGGTGGAGCTGGCGCTGGCCCCGGCGCAGGCCTGGGCCGAGCATATCGTCACCTTCGCCGAGCGCGACGCCGCGCTGGACTTCGCGCACGCGCTGGCCGCCGCCCCGGGCCTGCTGAAGAAGAACGTCTGCGTGCTGCTGGACCCGGTGCCGCGCTACCTGACGCGCCTGCACGAGCACCTGCCGCCCGGGGCCCACGCCATCATCGCCCTGGTGGCCGAGACCTCCGAGCCCGCGCTGGCCGAGCTGGTGGCCACCCGGGGCGGCACCGCGCGCTACCGCGCCGCGGCCGCCGACGTGGGCCCGCGCCAGCCCACGCTGCAGGAGTGCTGCTGGAACCACACCACCCTGCACGCGCTGAAGGTGGACCCCACGCTGACCTACCTGCAGAACAGCTTCACCCCCGGCATCCACCTGCAGCAGGTGCGCGAGGTGCACGCCCTGTTCGGCGACGAGCTGATGTGGCACCTGGAGTTCATCCGCGGCATGGACGGCGCGCTCACCTGCACCGCGCTGCCCCTGGTGCGCTACAGCAGCGAAGACCGGCTGAACCAGATCATCGCCACCCTGCGCGAACGCGGCGTGCGCGTCAACAACCCGCACGTCAACACCGTGGAGGACGGCAAGTTCGGCGGCACGCTAGCGCCTGGGGCGGTGGCGATGAAGCGCCGGCTGGACCCGGGGGAGTTGCTGAATCCGGGGAAGTTGAGGAGTTGGCCCGTCGTCGATGGGGCGTGAGCTGGCCGGTCTCATTGCGTTGGCGGCTCTCGGGTTGCCGGTCGCGTTCGCTGCTCAGCGCCCGCGTCGCCTGTTGACCGCGACGCGTGAAGGGTCACCCGCCCAGCAGGTCGGCCAGTGCGCCCAGGTCGCGGCAGTGCAGGTCGTTGCCCTCGTGCGGTGACACGTCCTTCGGTGCGTCGGCGCCGAATTCCAGTGGGCGCTCGATGTAGGCCGTGCGCAGGCCGCAGGCGCGCGCCGCCGCCAGGTCGTCGTGGTGCGCGGCCACCAGCATCACGCGCTGCGGCGGCACGTCGAACACCCGCGCCACGCCCAGGTAGGTGGCGGGATCGGGCTTGTAGGCGCGGAAGACCTCGGCGCTGAGCAGGCAGTCCCACGACAGGCCGCCGTGGTGCGACAGCCGCGCCAGTAGCCCCAGGTTGCCGTTGGACAGCGTGCACACCAGGCGCCGGCGGCGCAGCCGCGCCAGGCCCGCAGGCACGTCGGGCCAGGGATCGAGGCGGTGCCAGGCGCGGTTCAGGTGCGCGCGCCGGGCTTGGCCGAGGTGGTCGAGGCCGAAGCGCGGCAGGATTTCGTCGAGGATGCCACGGTGCAGGTCGTCGATCAGCGTCCAACCCTGCTCGCCGCGCATCACGCGCGCCATCGCCGGTTTGTAGCCGGCGCGCCAGGCGCGCGCGAAGGCGCTGCCGTCGATGCCGGGGAAGTCGCGCTCCATCTCGCGCCGGATGCTGCCGTGCCAGTCGACGACGGTGCCGAAGGTGTCGAAGGCCAGGACCTCGATGTCGTCGAGCCAGGCTGGGGAGGGTGGGGTCATGTGGTGATCCTGCGGGTGGGGGATCTGTGGGTGGTTGCGGCTGAGGCGGAAGCTGCGGTGTCGGTGCTGAGCTTGGTGCTGGTGCCGGTGTCCGTATCGGTGTCGATGTCGGTATCGGTGTCGATGTCGGTATCGGTATCGGTATCGGTATCGGTATGGGTGGCGTTGGCGTTGGTGTTGGCTTCGGCTTCGGCGTTGGCGTCGGCGTCGGCGTCGGGCGCCCCCCAGCCGCCCGCGCCTGCGGTGCGGATGACCAGCAGGTCGCCCGCGGCCCAGGGGGCGCGGGCCTTGGCGGGCAGTTCGGTGCGGCGGCCGTCGGCGCGTTCGATCCAGGCCGCGCCGGTGCGGCCCGGGCTGCCGCCGGCGGCGCCCTGGGCGGGCACGGTGTGGCGCTCGCCGCGGTAGGAGACGAGCCCCTGGCCGCGCAGCAGTCGATACGCTCGTTCCGCGCCGCAACCGCCCGCGTGGCGCCCGGCACCGCCGGAGCCGTGGTGCAGGCCGACGCGCTCGACCCGCAGCGGTGCCTGGCGTTCGATCACCTCGGCCGGGGTGTTGCGGGCGTTGCCGATGTCGGTGGAGACGCCGCTGCCGCCTGCGCCCCAGGGCGCGCCGCCGGCGGCCGAGGCGATGATCTCGGTGTAGACCCAGGGCGAGCCCTCGGCCTCGCCGCTGAGGCTCAGCACCACCGCGACCCCGGCGTTGGGCGCAGGCATCTGCTGCGGCAACAGGCGCGACCAGGCCCCGAGCAACGCGTTGGCCAGCAACTTGACGAGGTTGGTGCGCGCATTGACGGCAGCGCCCGGCGCCGGGTCGACGACCGTGCCCGCGGTGCTGAGCACCTCCATCGCCACGGTGGCACCGCCGTTGCGCGGCGCCTGCGGGGCGATCGCGTGGGCCAGGTAGGACATCGCAGCGTGGACGGCCCCGCGCGAGGCGTTGACCGGCCCGCGGGTCTGCGGCGCGCAGCCCCGCAGGTCGATGGTCAGGGCTCCGCCCTGCTTGCGCAGGTGCACCTCCACCTTCACCGGTGCAGGGTCGAGGCCGTCGCCGTCGAGGGCGTCACGCCAGACCGCCTCGCCGTCGGGCGCTGCGCGCAGGGCGGCGCGGGTGGCGTCCTCGGCGGCGGCCAGCGCCTGCGCGGCGAGGGTGTCGAAGCGTTCGCCGAAACGGTCGACTGCGTCTGCCAGCGCGGCCTCACCGTGGGACAGCGCGGTCCATTGCGCGCGCAGGTCGCCGAGCAGCTGAGCGGGGCGACGCGAGTTCGCGGCCAGCAGGCGTTCCATGTCGGGGTCGATCGCGCCGTCGCGGAACAGGCGCAGCGGCGGGATGCGCAGCCCTTCGTGGTGGATGCTCGTGGCGTCTGTCGGCACCGACCCCGGGGTGATGCCGCCCACGTCCTGATGGTGCAGGATGCAGGCGAGCAGGCCGCGCAGGCGGCCGCGCACGAAGGCCGGCCGCAGCAGCACGAAGTCCGGCAGGTGCGTGCCGCCGGACCAGGGATCGTTGCTCAGGTAGCCGTCGCCGGGCGCCATCCGCGCCACAGGATGGTGCACCAACACCCCGCTCACCGCCGGCTGCAGGCTGCCTAGCAGCATCGGCAGCGAGCGCGCCTGCGCCGCCAGGCGGCCGTCGGGCAGGAAGAAGGCCGCCGCGCAGTCCATGGCCTCGCGCACCACCGAGGAGACCGCCTCGCGCACCAGCGTGTCCTGCATCTCGTCGCACAGGGCTTCGAGCGTCCGGGCCCATGGGTGCCAGGGGTCTCCGGCCAGGGCTTCGGCAGGTGGGAGGGGAGCGGTTGCCTCCTCCCGGTCGGCCCGCTCAAAGGCCTCCGTGGTCGCCGCCTTGCGCAGTCCTGCCGCCTCGACCGTGGCGCGCGTCCACTCGAACTCGCCCGCCTCGGAGCCCAGCGTCAGTTCGTGCGAGCACACCACGCGACAGCCAGGATCGCGCGCGCGCAGGTGGTCGCGCACGCGCTGTTCGTGCGCGGGGTGGGCGTGACCGTGCAGCAGGCACACGGCGTAGGCGCTGGGACGGTGGGGCAGGGCGGCGAGCCGTGCGTCCAGCGAGGTCCCGGCCGTGCCAGGGCCGTCGGCGGCCAGGCACAGCGGCAGCACCTCGTGCCCGGCGGCGCCCAGCCGCCCGTCCACCTCCACGCGCCAGGCCGCGGGCAGCAGCGACTCCCAGGGCGAGGCGCCGACATGCAGCGCGTAAGGGTCGGGCCGGTTCTGGCGCCCGAGCGTGAGCACGTCGGCAAAGCCGGTGGTGCAGATCAGCGCGATGGGGTGCATGGGGTGTGCAGGGTCACAGAGCCTTTCGACTTCGCTCAGGACAGTCCTGTCGAAGGGCGTCAGCGGGGCTTCGACAGGCTCGGTCCGAACGGTTTCGAATCGAACACCGCGCACCGACAGGCGCATGGGAAGCGCTCAGAACCGGTCCGCGCGGAACGGCCGCAGGTCGACCTGTGACGCGCGGCCGGCCACCAGGTGGGCGATCTCGCGCCCGGTGGTGGCGCCGCCGCACATGCCCACATGCCCATGGCCGAAGGCCAGCCAGGCGTTGGCGCGGCCGGGCGCGCGGCCGATGACCGGCAGGCTGTCGGGCAGGCAGGGGCGATGGCCCATCCAGGAGGTGTGGTGACGGGCATCGAGGTGGGGGAACATCTCTCGACCCTTGTCCAGCAGCGCGGCGGCCCGCGCCGGGTCGGGCGGTGGCGCCAGGCCGGCGAACTCCACCGTGCCCGCCAGCCGCAGCCCCATGGCCATGGGGTTGACCATCAGGTTGTGCTCGGGCGCCATCACCGTGTGACGCAGCGTCAGGTTGTGGCGCTGCACCGTGACGTGGTAGCCGCGCTGCGATTCCAGCGGCACCCGCAGGCCGAGCTGGCGCGTGAGCGCCCCCGACCACGCGCCGCTGGCCACGACGACGCCGTCGCAGTCCACACGCTGGCCGTCGGCGGTGCGCACGCTGGTGATCCGGTCACCGCGGGTCTCGAAGTCCTGCGCGGTCGCGCGCAGCGTGGTGGCGCCGTCGGCCTCGCACCGGGCGTGCAGGGCCTTGACGAGTTGAGCCGGGTCCAGCGTCGAGCCGTTCTCGGGTGCCAGGACGCCGAAGCGGAAGCGGCCCTTCAAGTCGGGCTCGAGCGTCTCGAGCTCGTCCTGCCCGATGTCGCGCAATTCCACGCCCAGGCTGCGCCGCAGCGCCATGCCCCAGGCCCAGCGGCGCGCGGCGTCGGGACCGCTGTAGACGTAGAGGCAGCCCGTGCGACGCACCCAGCGATGGGCCTGCGCCCGCTCCAGCAGGGGCTCGTAAGCCTCGAAGATGGGCGCCAGCAGGCCACGCATCGCGGTGGCGATGCGCACGACCTCGTCGCGCGAACTGTGGCGGGCGAAGCGCCACAGCCACGGCAGCAGCGCCGGCAGATGCGCCGGCCGGATGGCCAGCGGGCCGTCGGCGCGCAGCAGCCAGCGCGGCACCTGCTTCCACAGGCCGGGCATGCCCACCGGCAGGCAGGCGCTGGGTGACAGCGAGCCGGCGTTCCCATAGGAGCAGGCCTCGCCCGGTGCATCGGTGCTGACGAAGGTGATGCGGTGGCCGTCGCGCTGCAGCCAGGCCGCGCAGCAGGTGCCGACGATGCCGGTGCCGATGACCACGATGTGCATCCCCGGCTTGTATCGGACGACGGCGGGCTTGTCCATGCGCACTTGCCAGCAGTGCATGTCGGGCCGACCGACTGCACGGACGGCCTTTGCCCGGCCTACAAGCCGAAGGCCTGGCGCACCGCCTGTCGCAACTCTTCCCGGCTCTGGGGTGTGCGCAGCATCGCCACGCGCTGGCCCTGGGCGTCGAACAGCACCACCGTCCCGTCGACGGCGCCGTGCCGCGTGGCGAAGCTGCGTCCGTCCTGCTGCGACAGCGAGGCGACGAGAAACGCCGCCGAGTGGCCGAACTCGTCGCGCACGTCGTGCATCAGATGCATCACCGACGCGCCTTCGAGGTAGTGACTCTCCATGGTCAGCACGACCGCCGGCCGGCCCTGACCTATGCGCGACAGGTCGGTCGGGTAGCTGCCGTCGGGCAACTGGCTCCAGACGAAGGCGCCGAGGGCTACGACGACGCCCGCGGTGATCAGCCGTCGCCGCCAGGCGGAAGATGGGGGAGGCGACGGTGTCGGGGTGGCTGGCGTGCGCACGATGGCTCGTCAGGAGGTGGGGGTGCAGCTGTGATCTCCGCACGTTGGAAGCGTTCCGGGGACTGACGAGGCCGGGACGGACGCGAGCCCTCGGGTCCGGTGGCGCCCCGCGACGAACGTCTTCGAAAGGGCCCAGCCCGGGCGTTGGCTCCGCAAACATCGAGCGCCGACAGGGCCGGCGGAGGCCTTCATCCGTGGGGCGAGCCCTCAGACCCCGATCCCGATGCGCTCCCGTTGCGCCGGTCGTCCATCCGACCCACGCGGGTCTCCAGCAGCCACACGCTCAGCGCGCCCAGCGCCATCAGGGCCAGCGCGAGGGCGGTGGCGATGCTGACGTCGGGCAGGTACCAGTCGAAGCCGGTGACCACGGTCTTGACGCCGCCGTCGGCGCGGGTGATGTCGACGGTGGCCTTGTGCTTCCAGGGCCAGATCACGGCCAGCGAGCCGAGGACGAAGCCCGTCATCAGCGCCAGCGTCAGGTCGCGCCAGCGTTTGAGCACCCAGTCCAGCAGACGCGAGAAGCCCAGGAGTCCGACCACGCACCCCAGGGTCATCGGGATCAGCACCGGCCAGTGCAGGTGTCCCACGGCGCCGAGCACCAGCGCATAGTTGCCCATCATCAGCAGCACGAAGGAGCCTGACAGCCCGGGCAGGATCATGCTCGCCACCGCGACGACACCGCAGATGAAGACGTAGACCGGGTCGGGGTTCTCCGAGGCGGGCGCCAGCAGCGCCACACCGGCAGCCACCGCCGCGCCCGCCAGCAGGGCGATCAGGCGATCGGCGCGCCAGTGCCGCACGCCTTGTCCGACGTAGAGGATGGACAACAGGATCAGGCCGAAGAAGAAGGCCATGGTCTCGACCTCGCGCGTGCGCAGCAGCCACTCGAACAGGCGCGCGAAGGTGAAGATGCTGACGACCATGCCCGCACCCAGGGTTGCCAGGAAGGGCCCGTCGGCAGCGGCCCAGGCCTGGCGCCATCGGCGCGCGCGCACCTGTCGCAGCGGCTCGCCCGTCAGGTGCCCGATGGCGCCGAGCAGACGCCCGTAGACCCCCATCAGCAGCGCGATCGTGCCCCCCGACACACCGGGGATCACGTTGGCCGCCCCGATGGACAGCCCGGTCAGGAAGTGGCGTAGCGTCTGCTGCATGGGATGAAGGCGCGAACCGGTCAGACCGGCCGGTCGGCGTGTCGGCTGGGCCGGGTGCTGCGCAGCGCGTGCTCGCAATCCGGATCGTCGCAATCGGCGCAGCGCCACAGGCGTGCCGCCTGTTGCGCGTTGCGCTCGGCCAGACGGGTGAACAGGCCGCTCCCGGGGCGCGAGCGCGCCCGCAGCCAAGGGGCCAGTGCGTCCATGGCCTGCTCGATCGCGTCGCCGGCCGGCCCGCCGACGGCGCACCAGTCCACTCCCATGCCGATCAGACGCTCACGCCATAGGCCCTCCGACCTGCAGGCGGCGGTCGATCGCAGCCCGTCCTGGGGCAGGCTGGCGGACTGGCCCGTGTCGACGGCGCTGCCGCCGCCGTCCCGGCACAGCAGCACCAAGTCCACGACGGATGGGTCCGCGGGCGCCCAGGGCCCGGCTGCGCCCAACCCGGCGCCGCAGGAGTTCGGCCACACGTCGAGCGACCCGGGATCTTCCGGCGAGCGCAGCGCGGCTCCAGCGGGTGAAGCGGGTGCCCTGGGGGCCGGAAGGCTCTCGAAGATCACGACCTCCGCGCAAGACGGCGCAGCCGCTGCCGCATCCTGACCATCGGCGCAGCGGCCTCGGTGGACCGTCAGGCCGGTGGCGCTGTCGATGCGGCGCTCGAGCGCGCAAACCAGGCGCCGCACGGCGTCCGGCTGCGCGCCCACCACGGCGATGCACAAGGGCTGGCGTGTGCCGTCCGGGCGCGAGCCAGGCGCCGCAAGGGCTTCGGTGCCTGCATCCGCGCCGTCACCCACCGCCGCCAGGCACGGCGCCGGGCCTGCATCGCCCGGTGTCAACGGCCCCCCGACACCTGGACCAGGATCTCGTTCGGGCGGATCATCCCGAGATCGGCGCGCGCGCGCTCCTCGACGATCTCCAGGCCTTCACGCAGGTCGGCGACCTCGGCTGCGAGCCGTTCGTTGCGCCCGCGCGCCTGCTCGTTGCGCTCGCGCTGCGCCGCCAGCTCCTGCTCGAGCCGCCACTGGTGCGGCAGGCTGCCACGGCCGAGCCAGAGGTCGGCCTGCACCAGCAGCAGCATCACGGCCAGGACGACCGTGAGCCAGCGGATCTTCGGACGCATGGCAGCCAGGAACGCAGTGGAGGGCAGGACAGGCCGAGTCGGTAGACGTCAGCGCAGGTTGTAGAAGGCCTTGTGCCCCGGGTAGTGGGCGATGTCGCCCAGGTCTTCCTCGATGCGCAGCAGCTGGTTGTACTTGGCGATGCGGTCGCTGCGCGACATCGAACCGGTCTTGATCTGGCCGGCGTTGGTGCCCACGGCGATGTCGGCGATGGTGGAGTCCTCGGTCTCGCCCGAGCGGTGGCTGATGACGGCGGTGTAGCCGGCGCGCTTGGCCATCTCGATGGCGGCGAAGGTCTCCGTCAGCGTGCCGATCTGGTTGATCTTGATGAGGATCGAATTGGCGATGCGCTGCTCGATGCCGCGCTCGAGGATCCTGGTGTTGGTGACGAACAGGTCGTCGCCGACGAGCTGGACCTTGCCCGCCATGCGATCGGTCAGCAGCTTCCAGCCGTCCCAGTCGCCTTCGTGCATGCCGTCCTCGACGCTGATGATCGGGTACTTGTCGCACCAGGTGGCCAGCATGTCGGCCCAGGCCGGCGCTTCGAGTTGCAGTCCCTCGCCCTCGAGGTGGTACAGGCCGTCACGGAAGAACTCGCTGGCGGCGCAGTCCAGGCCGAGCGCGATCTGCTCGCCCGGCGTGTAGCCGGCCTTGGCGATCGCTTCCAGGATCATCTGGATGGCGGCTTCGTGGTTCTCGACGCTGGGCGCGAACCCGCCCTCGTCGCCCACGGCGGTGCTCATGCCGCGCGCGTCGATGATCTTCTTCAGCGCGTGGAAGGTCTCGGCGCCCCAGCGCACGGCCTCGCGGAAGCTCGGTGCGCCCACCGGGATGATCATCAGCTCCTGCAGGTCCAGCGTGTTGTTGGCATGCGCGCCGCCGTTGATGACGTTCATCATCGGCACCGGCATCTGCATGCTGCCCATGCCGCCGAAGTAGCGGTACAGCGGCAGGCCCGATTCCTCGGCCGCCGCGCGTGCGACGGCCATGCTCACGGCCAGCGTGGCGTTGGCGCCCAGGCGGCTCTTGTTCTCGGTGCCGTCCAGGTCGATCAGGGTCTTGTCGAGGAAGGCCTGTTCGCTCGCGTCCAGGCCCAGCACGGCCTCGGAGATCTGGGTGTTGATGTGCTCGATGGCACGCAGCACGCCCTTGCCGAGGTAGCGGCTGGCGTCACCGTCGCGCAACTCGATCGCCTCGCGGCTGCCAGTGGAGGCGCCGGAGGGGACCGCGGCACGGCCCATGGTGCCGGATTCGAGCAGGACGTCACACTCGACGGTGGGGTTGCCTCGGCTGTCGAGGATTTCGCGGCCGACGATGTCGACGATGGCACTCATGGCGTGTCTTCTTTGCGGATGGAGGGAGGGAGTGGCGGTTGATTCGGG
>Ga0172372_10001802_pt1 | contig 32866 bp, 27 predicted proteins | sample LakKiv5m_2_FD_114544 | JGI IMG/M metagenome (GOLD analysis project Ga0172372, IMG submission 114544) | Freshwater microbial communities from Kabuno Bay, South-Kivu, Congo - kab_092012_9.5m | ecosystem: Environmental > Aquatic > Freshwater > Lake | place: Democratic Republic of the Congo... | reverse complement strand
GCTGATGACCGCGAATGGGAGTGGCGGTTGGGAGTTGGGTTTGGCTTTGGGCTGTTTTATAAGCGTTGATAAGTGACGATTAGCGGTCCGTTTTCTTTAGACCGCCCATGGGCGCTGATGACCGCGAATGGGAGTGGCGGTTGGGAGTTGGGTTTGGCTTTGGGCTGTTTTATAAGCGTTGATAAGTGACGATTAGCGGTCCGGTTTTTTTAGACCGCTCATGGGCGCTGATAAGCGGTAAAGTCCTGGAGTGGTTGGCTCAGGGGTGTTGACGCCGAGCCATTTGATCTCGAAGTTGAGCGGCTAATTCGTACTGTTCGCTTTTAACGGCTTGGTCGAGTTGCTGTTGGAGCGACGGTCCGATTCCGTATTCTTCTCGCAGAGAGTCTCTGAGTTTTACAAGTTGGATGACCATCTCGTCATGTTCAAATTCCTCTTCGGCTTCGTGTTCGATGAACATGTCACGAATTTGTTCGAGTCCATCTTCAAGTACCGCAATTGCCTTTTCCGCATCGGCTTCGTCCAACGCGGCCATCGCTGCAGCTTGGGTTCGGTGGAACATGACGAAGGGACGGTACTGTTCGTGGCTCAAGGTCCATTCTTCGTCGGGCGAATGGTCACGGCAAACATCCATCAGGGCTAAAGTATGATCAGCGTCTTCGACGGCTCGATGGTAGTGCATAAGTTTGAGCCACGAGATACGACGGTGGTAGTACTGAAGAAACTCTCGATCGGCTTCAAAGCACTGATCATCGTCCATGACAAACTCTGGTGATTTTTCTTCCACGGCCAAGAGCTGATCTAGCAGCGTGGGATAACTGCCGCATGTTTGGCCATCAGGTCGGCCTTGGGTTTCCATTTGCAGCACGCCCAAATCGATCCGCATCTGGATCACATCTCTGCCGTCGGATCCTTTGAATAGGCGAACCGACAGAGCATGCGGATCGAACTCCCAGTCGCGAAGAACGTCGTCGAGTCCTTTGGATGAACCCATGGTACTCTTTCTATTATCTGATTGCATTCCGCGAGGTCTTGACTTCATTTCGTTGGTTGCAACGCCATCACCGAATTATTGGCCCTCGCCTGTGACAAAGGATAACCATCCTGAACTGTATTTTCCAGAACCGATGGTTATTTTAACGCCCTCTGAGAGATCGGCACCGGGGCAAAATCCACCGGGGCAAGATTCATCAGAAGTACTGCGTTTGGGGCGAAATGTCCAAGGCCTACTTCCAGGTGCGGCTCCTTTCGTTAAGAAGTGTTCGCAGTTGGTAGGTGACGGGCTAGGCCCCGAACCTAGATTTGTGGTCTGGATATTTCTGCGATATGGATCGAGCATAAATAGCCCAGAGTGAGGGCTTGTCCGGCACAGTCGTTTTCCTAACGCGACAAGAACCCCGCGAATACTTTGCTTTTCTAGCTCAATTCCAATTTCGGGAGACCCCTGACTCGCATCGACACCCTTGAAAAAGACTCCCGATTCTGGTGAGCTCTGCTAAAATTCTCAAGCTTGTCGTCACAGCGGTCGCTAAGATGTTCCGCTCGGTCGGTTGCAAACTTGGTTTTTTGACCATTTGGAGACAACGTTTGTTGGATCCTACATTCCGTGCAAGCTACCCAAGAAACCCACCTTTACTTAGATTCGACCGCGTTTACACCGTTTGAACCCCTCAGAGTTTGTAACCAATTGTGTCGGTGCGAGCGATTGCACCGATTGAATCAAGGATTCCAAGGAATGCAGCAGCAGGTCTACCAACACACCCTTTCCAACGGATTGACTGTTTTGGGCGAACCGATGCCCTGGCTTGAATCCGTCGCATTTACATTGATGTATCCTGGGGGGACGGCTAGGGAGCCAGCAGATCGACTGGGGCTAGCAGGAATGACGCTGGAGATGACCCAGCGGGGATCTGGTCGATGGTCCAGTCGCCAAGTTGTCGAGCAACTTGATTTTTTGGGGGTCGAGCGTTCCAGTTCGGTATCGACTTTCCACACGAGCATTAGCATGTCGGCGATGGCCAGTGTCCTTGAGGATACTTTTGAAGTTGCCATGTCGATGGTGCGTCAGCCCCACATGCCTGAGGATGAGCTTGATGAAGTCCGACAGTCGGCTTTGTTGGAATTGGCTTCGATAGAAGATGATCCAGCCCAAAAATGTTTTGTGGAACTCAAGCGATCTCGTTTTTCAGACCCTTTTGGCCGTTCTACATTAGGAAGCCAAGAGGGGATTGAATCGGTTACTCACAGCGATTGTGTTGAATTCCACACGCGTTATGCCAAACCAACCGGAGCGGTTCTTTCGATTGCTGGTCGATTCGACTGGGAAGATTTCTTAAGATACGTCGAAAAACAACTTGGGTCCTGGTCGACAGGCACCGTTGGACAGCTTGGTGAAGTCGAGCCTCAGATAGCATCGATTCACATCCCCCACGAAAGCCAGCAAACCCATATCGCCCTTGCGTACGACTCAGTACCGTACCAGCATCCGGAATATTATCGCGGTCGCGGAATCGTCGGGATTCTCAGCGATGGGATGAGTTCTAGGCTTTTTACCGAAGTTCGCGAGAAGCGAGGGTTGGTCTATGCCATTTCAGCTTCGTCTCACTCGCTCAAAAACTGTGGGAGTGTTTTGTGCTATGCGGGTACAACATCGGCTCGGGCTCAAGAAACCCTCGATGTCACACTCGATACGATTAGATCGATATCCCAGGGAATTGATTCTGGCGAACTTTCGCGACTAAAATCCAGGGCGAGAACTTCGTTGGTCATGGAGCAGGAAAGCAGCGTGTCTCGCTCAAGTCAGCTTGCTTACGATTGGATCACATTGGGGCGAACGACCAGTCGCCAGGAGGTGCTCCATGAGATAGAGCAACTGACGGCCGAAAACCTCATCGAGCACTTTTCTGAGTACCCACCAAAACGCTGGACACTAGTGACCATCGGCCCAGAGCCTTTGGAGTTTCATGATGCAGTTTAAACAAATCACTCTCGACAACGGCTTGGAAGTCATCGCTGAAGTCAATCCAAACGCGTTCAGCATGTCCTTGGGCTATTTCGTCAAAACAGGATCTCGAGACGAGTCGATGGAAGTCGCAGGCGTGAGCCACTTCCTGGAGCATATGCTCTTTAAGGGGACTCCTCGACGCACTTCGGTCGATGTCAATCGTCAGCTCGATGACTTGGGCTCACAGTCCAACGCGTTTACTTCTGAGGAGCAAACGGTCTACTACATGAGCGTCTTGCCGGAGAACCAGTTCCCTGCGTTGGACTTGCTCACTGACATGATGCGACCTTCTCTGCGGGACAAGGATTTTCAGACGGAAAAGCAGGTGATTCTCGAGGAGATCGCCATGTACGATGACCAACCTCCTTATGGTGCCATGGAACGCGCCATGGAGGAGTATTTCGGAGAGCATCCACTTTCGACGCGGGTTCTGGGTACCAAGGAAACCGTGTCGGATCTGACGGCCCAAGCCATGCGAGAGTACCATCGCGCCAGGTATGCTCCAAACAATCTGTGTTTGGTTGCCAGTGGAGCAGTCGATTTTGATGCTTTGGTTCGAGAAACTCAAAAGATGACCAAACCGTGGCAGCCTGCGAGTGTCGGAAGAAAGCTCAGCACACCGGTCCCGCAGTCAAAACAGATCCAAATGGTTCATCCTCCTGCGACGCAGCAGTACACCCTTGAGTTTTCCCAAGGGCCGGGCTACATGGATCAGGCTCGTTATGTCACGCGGATACTTGCGACCCTTCTGGGTGATGACTCCGGTAGTCGACTATTTTGGGAGTTGGTCGATAAAGGCTTGGCGGATGCGGCGGTTTGTTACACCTACGAGTTTCAAGACTGCGGGGTTTTTGGGCTCTACCTTGCGGGAGATCCACAGCAGCAGCAAGATAACTGGGAATTGATTCAATCGATCGTCAGCGATTCAAATTCCAATCCGATCACTGAGCGGGAGCTGGAACTTGCCAAGAATAAGATTTGTTCGGGAATTCTGCTCGCTGCCGAACGTCCTTCGAACCGTTTGTTTTCTGTCGGTGGCACTTGGCTATCTCGGCACCAATACGAAACAGCAGCACAAGTCAGCCAGCACTATCGATCCGTAGAGCTCGATGAAGTCCAAAAGGTATTCGAGTCCCTAAAGGGTCGCAAGGCGGTTCGAGTTTCGGTCGGTCCGGAAATTGAATCGTAGACTTTTTTCTCTGCAAACAATCAACCCTTATGCATGATCTTTCGGAATCCAAAGTTCGCAGGATTAGAAACCTGTTTCCCGCGTTGGATCGCCTGCATGGCGCGAGGCCCTTGGTTTATTTGGATGGGCCCGCAGGCACTCAGGTCCCCCGTTCGGTTGCAGATCGGATCCATGAATGCATGATCCATCACAATGCCAATCGTGCTGGTAAGTTCATCACCAGTGGTGAGGTCGATGACTTGATGGAGCAAGCTCACCGCACGGTCGCCGACTTGCTGCAGGTAGAGGATCCAGTTTCGATCGTGTTTGGGCCGAACATGACGACTCTGACTCTTGCCTTTTCGCGCGCTCTTTCAAGGACATGGTCGCCTGGCGATGAAGTGATTGTCTCGAAGCTTGATCACGATGCCAACTACACTCCTTGGGTCCTTGCAGCCAAAGACGCCGGTGTTTCCGTTCGAACAATCGAAATCCATGCCCAGGATGCGACGCTGGATCTTGATTCACTTGAATCCCAGCTTAGTTCTCGGACCAAATTGGTGGCTCTTACTGCTGCATCCAACGCGGTTGGTTCGTTGACCGACATACCGGCGATCGCCACTATGGTGCATAAGGTTGGAGCAGAGTTGTTTGTCGACGCAGTTCATTATGCGCCCCATCGTAGGATCGACGTGCGCAAGTGGGACTGCGACTATCTGGTTTCTTCGGCTTATAAGTTTTTCGGTCCGCACATCGGCATTCTCTATGGTCGTTCTGAGAGAATGCAGTCCTTGGAGCCTTACAAACTCAGGCCCTCGCCTGATAAAATTCCTGGCCGCTGGATGACGGGTACTCAAAACCATGCTTGCATTGCCGGAGTGACTGCCGCAGTCGACTATCTCGCGTCGTTGGCTAGCGACATGGTTACAGAACCGGAAAAACGTTCCCGGCTGGAACTGCTCGATGCAGCATTCGAATGGATTGAGCATGTAGAGACAAAACTCATCGAGCGATTGATTTTGGGATTGCAGCGGATCCGGGGCGTTCGCATTTACGGAATAACAGATACGCAGCGGTTTAAGTTTCGTGCACCGACGGTCGCTTTCTGCTTGGACCGGTTCGATTCTTTGGCCGTTGCTACCAAGCTTGGGCAAGCTGGCATCTGCGCTTGGCATGGAAACTACTACGCACTGCCATTAACCCTGGCCTTGGGAACTGAGCCTCAGGGTATGGTCCGGCTGGGCTGCATGCATTATAACACATTTGAAGAAATCGACTACACGCTTGAAGAGATCTCCAAGCTAGCTGCTCAACGCTAGAAAGGGGCTAGAAAGGGGTAACTTATGAAGAATTTAGCGCTACGGATCGGATTGTCATTTTGGTTGATGAGTCCAACTTGGATCGTGGCGCAGGAGACGCCGAAAGAATCGCCGGCAAGTAGTGGATCGACTCTGTTTTCTGGACCACAAGTTGACGAAGCGTTAACCCGTTTTGAATTCAAATCAGGGTTGGGGGACTCCATCGGGAAGTTGATCGATCCGGTCGCACTTGCACAGGGCAAACCTATGGTTCTAGTATTTCTTCATGACGTGAATCGACAATCCATTTCCATGACGCGAGTGCTCACCCAGTACACACAAAGCAGGGGCCAAGATGGGCTTTTCAGTGCCGTGATATTACTGGCCGAGGATCCGACGGGTGCTCAAGACACCATCAAGCGAATCCAGCATGCCTTAACACCTAACGTGCCTACCGGAGTGTCCCCCGATGGGCCTGAGGGGCCTGGAAGCTACGGACTCAATCGCGCCGTACAAATGACGATTTTGGTCGCGGACAAAAACCGCGTGAAAGCCAATTTTGCATTGGTACAACCAAGCCTGCAAGTCGATTTACCCAAAGTAGTACGTTCCATTGTAGAGCTGATCGGTGGTCCTGAACCAAAGCTCAGTGAGTTGCTCGATGCCGGTGGGGCGATGCAAAATGCTGCTCGCAATCCCAATCAAGGCGATGAGTCTAAACCCGATTCCGAGAAGATCAGGTCTTTGGTCCGCCCTCTGATCCAACGTGATGCTCAAGTCGATCAGGTCGATCGAGCCGCTTTAGCTATTGAGCGAGCCATAGAAGAGTCACCGGCAATCAAAAAGGAGATTGGTCGGATTGCTTCGACGATCGTAGGTAGTGGTAAGCTCGATAACTACGGGACTTTACGTGCTCAAGACTACTTGAAGCAATGGGCTCAAAAATACGGTAAGGAACCAGTGAGGCCTTCGGATGATCCCAAGAAACCTTGAATTCGACCTTCAAAAGGCCTGGCGGTTGTTCTTGTTTGTCACCGGTCTTGCCTTGGTACACTCTTTGGAGACAGTCGCTCAAGAGAGCCATGGGTCTTTTGAACTGGAAATTCTGCCGTTGCTGACGAAACATGGTTGCAATTCGGGTGCATGCCATGGTGCTGTCGCGGGTCGAGGTCATTTCTTCTTGTCGCTTTGGGGTAGTGACCCCAAAGCTGACTATGAGCAAATCGTGCATGCATTTGGGTCACGACGCATTCGTTATCAAGTACCTGAGGAGAGTTTGTTGATTGCCAAGCCCAGTGGCAGGCTCGCTCATGAAGGAGGTGAGCGTTTCGACCCTGAAAGTCCGGTTGCAAAGACGCTAGCTCGATGGATACAAGCAGGTGCTCCTTATGGTGATTCAAAATCAATCCTGCAATTCGAAGTCACCGCCAAGAAGATCGAGCCAATGCAGATTCCAACCGTGTTTCAGCTCGACGCGAATCTAGTCACCGACGGGCCGGCGATAGGTCAAGGAATCGCAGGTCAAGATATCACGGACCGAGTGACTTGGGAGATTGACCCAAACGGTGGTCTAGAATGGATCGAGCATAATCCGCTCAAGGTACGCCTGGTTCGTCCAGGTAGGCATTTGGTTCTAGCAAGATTTGCGGATCAGGTCAGGTCGTTGGTACTGATTGCCCCCTACCCTGTTTCATCCGTTCGCAAGATCCCCGGTGCATCTTGGATCGATGGCCATATTGATGAATTGCTCGATCAAGCCAACGTGAGTCCAACGCCGTTGGTCGATGATTTAACGTGGTTGCGCCGAACCAGTTTTCACTTGATCGGTCGATTACCGACTCTTGAAGAAATCGAGTTTTTCGAGCAGCTTGATCCCAGCGGTCGAAAACCGATGATTGTCGATCAAATGGTCGGGTCTCCAGAGTTCGGCGTTTTTTGGACTTACAAGTTGGCTCGCTGGATAGGGTTTAGGCCGATTGCTAACGAACCCCAGGCGACTGTTGCGTTTCATAAGTATTTGAAAGCTCGGGTTTCTACGAAGCATTCATGGAAGCAGATCGCCAAGGAGTTGATTCTCAGCACGGGTGATTCGCATGAGGTTGGAGCTGCGAATTTTTCTCGATTGGCTGCTGACCCTAGGGCCCATGCGGAGTTGATCAGCAAAGTGTTTTTAGGAAGTCGCCTAGGGTGTGCGAATTGCCATAACCATCCATTGGATCGTTGGACGCAAGACGATTATCATGGCATGGCAGCGATTCTTTCTGGGCTTACGCGAACGCGCCAAGTCTCCATTGTCGGAGGGGGGCAAGTCACCAATTTGCGGACCAAAGAACCTGCGATTCCCAAGCTTCCTGGGGGTGCATTTCTTAATGTACAATTGGGTGAGCAAGTAGCTCAGGGGAATCTTGAGCAACTGACAGAGTGGATTTTTGATCACAAGGATCCCAAGTTCGCAAAGGTACTTGCGAATTGGTTGTGGGCTTCGATGATGGGCAGGGGGATTGTGCAGCCCGTCGATGATATCAGAGTGACAAATCCGCCGTCTCACCCTCAGTTGCTGGAACGATTAGCGACCATGCTTATCGATTCGGACTATCAGCCTGCCGTGGTGTTAAAAGCCATTGCCTTAAGCGATACTTACGCCCGTGGGGAAGCCCAAGGGGATGGCGATTTGACGGATCCGAGTTTCTTTGCAGCGCACGACAGTAAGGTGCTTGCGCCCGAGGTTCTCTACGATGCCATTGGAGATTCCCTTGGGGGTAAATTGGATGATCAGACTAGGGCCATCGAGTGGCTCGATCCGACGATCGCTTCGGATGCCTTGGATTTGTTGGGACGCTGTGGCAAGGCTACCGCATGCGAATTAAGTAACAATCAGAGTCTACAGAGTCTTTCACTCCCCCAGCAACTGCACTGGATCAATGGTTCTTTGGTCAACCGAGCCATTGAGTCTAGGCTCGGTTTTTTGCATCAAGAGTTGGATCAAGACGTCGAAAATGAGGATATCCTTGTGCGGATGAGTTTGAGATTGCTGACCAAGCACCCAAACCAGGAGGAGCTACGGCGATGGACTGAGCAGATTCCAGAGGACGCACAGGAAAGGAAAGCTTGGTTTGAGGATTGGACATGGAGTCTAATTAGCAGTCATCGGTTTTTGACAAATTGAACCAGCTTTGGAAAGCTCCTAAGCATGAGGTGATAGCAAGATGGGTGGCGTGAATCAGCATTCGAATCGTCGGAGTTTTTTGCGTATTAGTTCCACCGCTCCGTGGTGTTTTGCTGGTGCATTGGGAGTTGGGGAAAGAGCATTAGGCGAATCGATTATAGATCGCCCGTCCTTTGGAACTGCGAAGTCCTGTATCTTGCTGTGGCTTGATGGAGGTCCGAGCCATTTAGAGACCTTCGATCCGAAACTCCAGGTCCCCAGAGAAGTCCAAGGTCCATTTGGAACTGTGGCGACAAGTATTGCTGGTGTGCATTTCTCCGAGCAGCTACATCGATGTGCCAAGCTGGCCCATCGCATGACAATTCTTCGATCGATGACGAGTCCCTTGGGTGAGCATGGGTTGGCCAATCAGTATGCGTTGACTGGATACCTACCTAGCCCGAACTTGCAGTACCCAAGTCTAGGATCCCTTGCTATCCATCAGCGACGATCTGAACCAGAGACTCCGTTGCCGCCTTATATTGGAATCCCTGAGCCTCGAGCTGGTTTGGGAGCCGGTTTTCTAGGTGCCGCCTACGAGCCCTTTTGGGTGGGATCTGATCCTGCGGGTCCTAGGTTTCAGGTTCGTGATTTGGATATCTATCCGACCCTGGATCCAAATCGTTTGCAACGACGGCAAAGGATGCTCGAGGAATTGCAGCAGGGATCACCTGGGAAGGATGCTTACCAAAGTGCTTTTGCGATGATTTCTTCACAGCAAGCAAGAGGGGCTTTTGATTTGAGCAAAGAGTCCGATGAAATCAAAGAACGCTACGGGCTGCGTTCTTTCGGACAAAGTTGCTTGCTTGCGCGTCGATTGATCGAACATCATGTGCCTTTCGTGACCGTTGTGCAACCAGGTTGGGACACCCATGAGAACATGATTGTCCCCTTAAGAGATGGATATTCGGGAGCGAAGGTCGGAGTGGGATTGATACCTACGTTTGACCAAGCGGTAAGTTCCTTGATCGGAGATTTGAGCGACCGAGGATTGCTTGAGCAAACCTTGGTGATCGCTATGGGAGAGTTTGGCAGGACTCCAAAGGTAAATACGCGAGGTGGCAGAGACCACTGGCCACGCGTATACAGCGTGATGCTTTGTGGCGGAGGTATGCCTCAAGGTCTTGTTTACGGCAGTAGCGATCGAGTTGGGGAGAGCCCTAAAGACAATCCGACGACACCTGCAGATCTTCTTCGAACACTGCTGATCCGATTAGGAGTGGATCCAGACCAGAGTTTGCGAACTTCGGATGGACGACCTATCGCGATCAATCAACATGGCAGGCCCATCGATGCGTTGCTTTAGAGTCCTTTTGTTCCTTGCGTTGAAATCCAACTTATTAGGGGCAGTATTTCGGTTTGCCGCAGCAGTCATTCTGTTCGTCTGGACCCCGGTTCTACTGGCTCAGCGGTCCGGCATCGATAAATTCAGCGGTATCACCGCCGGGGATATCGATGCGCAAAGCGATCAGGTGATTGTAGCTACCGAAGCGACCTTGCATGGGTTTGCACTGAGGGGATCCGTGAACTCTGAAGATCGAAAGAATTCTGATTCAAAGCGTTCCAAAGAGTTGGAATCCTCTGGTTTAGAGACCTCCAAGGGATGGTCGATCGATATCGGCTTTTCTCAGATCAATGGATTGGAATTATCGCCAGACCAAAAAACGCTGCTGATTGCTGGAGGGGATCCCGGGCAGCGAGGTTGCGTGCAGTGTTTGGCTTGGCCTGAATTGACCAAAGGTGATGTGATAGAAACTCAGGTTGGGAGCAATCCCATGAGGGATGTGGTCACCGATGTTCATTGGTTCCCAGATGGGAACTGGTGGATCGAATCCCATTGGAATGCACTGGCTCTGGTGCGCCGACGCAATGGTACGGTCGTAGGTGCTTTTTCTGGGCACACTGGTCCTGTCACGTGTGCGATTCCATGGACTCAGGAGTTAGCCATCTCCTGTGGGATCGATCAAACGATCAAAGTCTGGGAGATTGAATCTGGGACATTGGTTCGAAGTCTCGATAATCATACCGGTCCGGTAATCGCTCTTGCTCGTTGGATCGCCCCGGAGGGTAAGTCCCTATTGATTTCTTTGGGTAAGGATCGCACTTTGCGGCTATGGGATCCAGGGATTGGGCGTTTGGTTCGTTTTGTAAAGCTTCCTCAGGTCCCGCTTCGAATGAAGATATCTACCAGCGGTTCGGTGCGCGTGCTGTTGGAAAACAACTCTGTCGCCAAGGTATCCCTTCCGATGCTAGGGATTGAGCAGGCCGAAGTGTTGGATCCTACAGGCTTAGGGGCTTGGTTTTGCAAGTAGGAGATCGGCAAAGGCTACCAAGCTGGATCCGACATGGCGTTTTGTTCGAAACCGCGTGTGCGCAGCAAGCATGAATCGCAGTGCTTGCAAGGGTTTCCCTCTGAGTCTGGATCGTAGCACGAGAGCGTCTTGGAATAGTCGACGCCAAGCTCGATTCCCTTACGGATGATTTGGGACTTGGTCCACGTGATCAGCGGGGCATGGATGATCAGTCGATTTCCTTGGACCCCAGACTTGGTTGCCAAATTCGCCATGGTTTCGAAGGCCCGGATATACTCGGGTCGGCAATCCGGGTAGCCGCTGTAGTCCAAGGCATTGACCCCGATGTAGATGTCCTGAGCCCCGAGGACTTCGGCCCATGCCAGCGCATAAGACAGAAAGACTGTATTTCGAGCTGGTACATAAGTCAGAGGGATATCATTGCCCAGCTGGTCAGCCGAATCGTGTTTTGGGACGTTGAGATTGAGATCCGTCAGCGCGCTACCTCCAAAGCCTCCCAGGTCCAGGTTGACAATCACATGCTTTGCGACTTGTGCATCGATTGCGATTTGTCTAGCCCGATCCAATTCGATGGCATGGCGCTGACCGTATCGAAAGCTGATTGCGCAAGGGACAAAACCAGCCTCCTTGCAGATCGCCAGGCACGTTGTCGAGTCGAGTCCACCGCTGAGCAGTACGACGGCTTTTTTAGGGCTGATTGCAGTTGTCATCCAAGACCCTCGTTTAATTGGTTAGAGACCGTATAATCTCGATCCATGTCTATTATCCAAATCGATCAACTGACCAAATCCTACCGGGTTTATCAAAAAAAGGAGGGGCTCGCCGAATCGGTTCGGGGGCTTTTTCGCCGCGAGTACAAGACCGTCGAAGCGGTTCGAGGGATTTCGTTGGGTGTTGAGCCCGGTGAGTTCGTCGCCTTTTTAGGCCCAAATGGTGCGGGCAAGACCACGACCTTGAAGCTGCTCTCGGGGGTGATCTACCCCAGTAGCGGCAGCGCTAGTGTGATGGGGTTTGTCCCTTGGAAACGGGATATGGAATACCGACGTCGATTTGCGTTGGTCATGGGCCAAAAGAACCAGCTGTGGTGGGATCTTCCGGCCCAAGAGTCCTTTCGTCTTCACCAGCAGATCTACGCGATCGATCGGAATGACTTTGATGCCAATTTGTCAGAATTGACGTCACTGTTGGATGTTCAGAAACTGCTCGGGCGTCCTGTGCGTGAATTGTCCCTGGGCGAGAGGATGAAGATGGAGCTGATCGCTGCTTTGCTCCATTCTCCTGACGTTCTGTTTCTGGATGAACCGACCATCGGATTGGACGTGATCGCTCAGCGGAATATTCAGCAGTTTCTCAAACACTATCAAGAAGAACGCAAAATCACGATCCTGCTGACAAGCCACTACATGAAGGACGTATCGGCACTGTGCCAACGGGTGGTGGTGATCGCCCAAGGCGTCCTGCAGTACGACGGATCTCTCAGTGGGATCATCGATAGTTTTTCGGGTTCGAAGGTCATTCAACTGCAGCTTGGACTCCAGCAATCTTCACTTGGCTTGGAGCGATTTGGAGAGATTCTCAAGACCGATTTACCAAGGGTTTCGATTCGGGTCCCGAGGCAAAATGTTTCACGAGTCCTCGCAGAGATTCTCAACAATTACACCGTCGATGATGTGGCCGTCGAAGACCCTCCCCTTGAGGAGGTCATCGCTAGTCTGTTTCATTCCATCTCCGAGTCGACTTCCCAAGCAAGTTGAGGATTGAATGCAGGGATCTAGAGAGCAAAACCGTTGGCTTCATGCTTGGGCTACGCGGTGGATGATCGTCAAAACAGCGCTGGCCGAGAAACTGGCCTACCGAGGCGATTTCGCTTTGGGCACCCTGATGCGTTTTCTGCCGATCATCACGCAGATCTTTTTATGGTGGGCCGTCTTCGAATCGCTATCTCCACAAGACCCTACTTCCGGACGTATCAGCGGGTATTCGTTTCACGATATGGTGGCTTATTATCTGCTCACCATGGTCGGAAGAGCTTTTTCCAGCATGCCAGGGCTCTCATCGAGTATCGCTAAGACCATACGAGACGGTGAAATCAAGCGTTATCTGGTTCAGCCGATCGACTTGCTCTCGTTTTTATTTTGGTCCAGGGTTGCTCACAAGTTGGCTTACTATGCGGTGGCTCTTGGCCCTTTTGTGCTTGTCTTTTTCCTATGTCGCGGATGCTTCACCTCGGGCTGGCCCGATCTGCTGACACTAGGCTGTTTCATCGCTTCGTTGATTTTAAGTTTCTCGCTTGGTTTTTATCTCGAAGCATGCCTGGGATTGGTCGGATTCTGGATGCTAGAGGTTTCATCGCTGCTTTTTGTCTACATGTTGTTCCAGTTTTTTCTCTCCGGACACATGTTCCCGCTTGATTTGCTACCGGCACCTTTCGATACGATCGTCAACTACTTGCCGATCAAGTATCTGGCATACTTCCCTGCGGCTGTGTTCCTGGGAAAGATCCAAGGCGCTGCGTTGGCCATCGACATGGCGATGCTCGTGATGTGGGTGGTCTTTTTTTACCTGATGTCTAGGTGGATTTTTGCGCGTGGACTGGTTCGCTACAGTGGGTTTGGCGGTTGACGGCTTCTTAAGTGCGCATGCCAGTAATGGTTGGTTTTTGCCACTGCCGTGATGACATTCTTGATTTCCTTGTCGATTCGGAAATCGGGACCCGCAGGTAGATACAGCTTATCATCCTCTCGTCGCACCGAGATGTTTTCGACCAAGATCGCGCGCATCAGCCAAGCGGCCATCTGCTGGCTATCGCACTGGACGCAGACCCAGCCTAGATATGGGCTGTCGCAGGTCTCAAGGCTGCTTGCTAGGGTGATCCCGCGTCGTATCTCATCGACCACCAAGCGGTACTGCTCTGGAAATCTCTCGATAGCTTCGAGTCGCACGGGTTCCAGCAACTTGCCTCGATGGGGTGGCCCACCTGCCATCGCCAAATCGCAGAACGAGGTCCAAATCTTGTCCCAAGGAATTTTTCCAGAGTCGTCGGTTAAGATCTTTGCGCTGCCCATCGATCTAGGAGAGACTTCGTCGAGCCTTTGCGAATATTCCGAAGGTAGTTGTTCGCGGAGATTTCTATGAAGGCGATTGAGGATCGGCCAATCCGAATCGGATTGGTCGTTCCATGGAATGGCGCGGGATTGGACAGCCTTCAAATAACGCTGAAGCAACCAAGTGGCGATGTCCTCTGGATCGATCTGTTCTTGGGTAAGGAAATCCGCAGGGCGCTGGTCATGTGTTGGTGGGCTCTCCAGGAGCACGACTGCATGCGGCTTTACTCGGTTGGCCCAAAACGCGATTAGAACGATCGTCTGGACATCGTGCAGGCTGATTTGATTCAGCGACAATCCAATCCCAGGAGTGCTTGGATTGTCACCAGGTTCTGCACGATTTCCAAGCCACTGGCCAAGTTCTTTGGGGGTCCAAGGATCAGCAACAAAGATCGAGTTGGCTATGGGTAATCGTCCAAACCACCAGGCTTGACGTACATCAGAGAGTTTCAGCGGATGGAAACCACACGGGATGATGACGATTCGCTCGAAGGACTCGGCATGGGAATCGTCTAGTTCGGGGCCCCCGATGGATTCTGAATCGATGGGATCTGTCAGAATCGCTTTGCAGTCGATTCGTTGGCCGAACAAACAGCATGATGATTGCAGGAGGGTCGGAGCAATCAGGACTGGTCCCGATGTAGGAACCAGCAGGACAAGATCCCGACTAGGAGTGTTCAGAGCCATTTTGCTTTAGCGTCCCACTCCAGTGAGTGTGTACACGGCGAAGGTTCCGAGCCAATGCTCTCCTTCGTAGTGCCCGCTGAAGACATAGCTCAACCCGGCCTCCAGGTGGGCTTTGGCTGATCGAGCAAGTCGATCTTTCCATGGAGAGCTCTCAGGGAGCCCACGGGAGATCGCATCCATAGTCCAGGATCTTGATAGGTTCAGGCCGGCAAGGTGCACGAGTTTACCATCAGTGACATCCGAAACGACGACTGGAGTTAGCAATTTCAAGTGGGAGGATTCGTCGTCGTAAACCAAGAATCGTTCGATCCACTTGGCGAATTCCTCCTTATCGAGGATTCTGCGCATCAGATCCGCTTCGTTGAGTGAGGGGGAAAAAAAGTCTTCTCCGGAGGGTTCATACTCCGAGGCGTAGTTTTTATCGTCCCCGAAGTATTCCAAAGCACGTTTATGGATGGTTTGTTCAAGTTGCACGTTATGGACAACTCTTGCGTAGTCGAGGATTTGGCCCAAGGCAAAAGCAGTATCGGGATGGACACCGGTTCGGATGGGGGTGGAGAGTCGAGGAAGATATCCCATAGTCAATGAAACGATTTCCGCCTCGAGTGGCTTGAGGTTATCAAGCCACTGTTTGGCTTGTGGATCCTGCCAGGTTTGCAGTTCTGAAGCGAGCCTAAGCAACCAAGCCCAACCGTACATGCGCTCGAAGGAACGATTTTCTTTAACACGAAAATAAGCGGTCTCGGCTTCGATATTCTCTTTGGTAAGGCTCGTGGCAAGCCGCTCACGGGAAATTTGTGCTAGGGCATGGGTTGGGTTGGTTTTGAGCAGGCGTACAAGCATCCAGTGGCCGTGCACGCTACTGTGCCAGTCGAAGCAACCGTAGAAGGCCGGGTGAAGTGCTTTGGGGCTCAATACATCCTTTGGGCCGAGCAGAACATTGGAAGGTTTGTTCGGATACTCGCGGTCAAGCCCATCGATCGCAAGTTTTGCAAGCGAGGCTGCTTGGTCATCTCCAATGCTCGTCGTAGAGACTTGGCCAACCAACGTCAGATTGGAACCCAAGGTGACAAGGCACGCCGTCAAGAGGTTGGCGATAAGCCTTAAAACAGTTAATCGGAACATCTTGCCTAATCACAAAGGAGGTTAAATCCGTCCGTGTCGAGCCAAACGCTTAAGTCAAAAGTATAGCGGTTTGCTTTTCGATGGACTTGAGCTGTTCTGAAACAATTTTAGAGAAACGCCACGAGCTGAGCCTTGAAAATGGAAAGCTGTTGCGATTGTGTTGAAAGTGCAAGCGAAAGATTTTTATTCAAGCCGCAACTAGGATCAAAAAAACAGCCGTTGCGAAAACTTGTTGCAACATTGAGCGTCGTCGGCAATCCGGTATCGGTTGGCCTGACACAGAAGTTTTCACGCAGGTCATTTCGTGCGTTTTCGTATTACTCATGTCGGAGTGTAAGGATCATGTTGCTCAGAAGGCAGCAAAGGCAACTAGAAGACAGTTATCTTGGTCAGTTAGAGCAGATGCTTGTTGGTCGATTACGTCGTATGGACGATGGAGCCCCGCTACGATCGCGAACAAGCTTGCGGCGTAGTTCGGAGTTGTCTCGCTTTTCGCTTGACATCAACGAGGAACTTTGCCGGCTCGAACAGATGATCGAGGATTTTGTTTGGTAGATCGCTTCAGTCATCAGGCGATCATTCATGCCCATGAAACGGAAAAAGCGGTGGTTGTCAAACCACCGCTTTTTCCGTTTTGAATGCAGACGAGGAAGGATACTGTTGACAGGATCCAAAAAGCATCGTCCCTATTCGTTAGGTTCTGGGGTCACGTTGTTGTCAGCGATCGCATTGAGTCGCAGGTAAACGCCATAGTTGATGTTTTGCGATAGGGTTCCTGCGCTGCCATCGGCTCGGGCAGCTTGGATCAGCGGTCCGTGGAAGCTAGACGTACCTGGCCATTCGGTGTTGATACCCCAAGCGCAGATGTAGGTAGGTTCGTAAGCGTACGCAGCGGCCCGCCGCCAATCGCCAGCTGCCTGTGGGGCTGTTCCGTCTGGCTGAATGGCACCCGGGTTACCACCTTCGTTGGTACCCCATCCGGCGTGAGAGAATCCTACGAAAGCAGCTCGGAAAACACCGCTCGTGTAGGGCGCGCGACGAAGGCCAGTACCCGTGGTCATGAATGGGCCGCCGTAGAAGTTTGCCGTATCGGTTTCCGCGACAACGATGGTGCCTGATGTACCGTCGGTAATGTCACGCATTTGGTTAGCACGAGAGGGGGCGAACAATCCGGACAAATCTCCAAGAGCTCCGATACCCATGGCTGGACCACCCCAGCCTGGGCCCACCCCTGCATCTGGCCACCAGTGGAAACCTTGGCTACCTGCGTAGCTGGTCGGAGCGATGTTGTGCTGAGCGAAAACCTTCTCCACATTGGTATCCGAAGGGCAAAGCAGGTTGGCGACTCGAGTGCTGACAATGGGTTGACCCCAAACTCGCAAGTTGTAGTTCACATTCGAGGAGATCGTCGAGCCTTCCATCTGCGGCAAGATGGCTGCAAGCCACGTGTGGTGATAGGCATGGAATTGCTGGCGACCACGGGCAGAGCCGTAGTTGACCGACATTGGAAAACGCTTGTAAGCGCTTTCGTAGTTCTGAAGAGCCAGTGCGATTTGGCGAATGTTGCTACCGCACGACATTCTCCGTGCTGCTTCGCGGGCAGCTTGGACGGCTGGTAGGAGCAGTCCTACCAAGATTCCGATGATGGCGATAACCACCAGTAGCTCCACGAGTGTGAAGCCGCTTCGAGACGACCTTTGGACTTTGGTCATTGTGAAGAACCTTTTGAGAAAAGATGAAAAATGAAACAAAATTGAGATGTGGATTGAGACCAGAAGTTCCTGCGTTTAGTTGGCTAAACGAATTATTCCCACGCTCAATGCTCTCAAGGAGGTTTTAAGCCCCCTTTGAGTCTACTGGAACGCAAACACCTGCGTCGAAAAATTCCGAGGATTCCGACTGATTTTTCTGGCAAATCTGGTGCTCAGTCGGGTGGCTATTTACTTGCTTGCGTGAAAACGAAAAAGGGGTAGCTGAGAGCAGCTACCCCGTTTTGGAAATTTGGTTCGAGGCTGGCTCGAAGCCAATCTAAGTGCAATGTGTTTGTTGCGCTAGGTTAGTTGCTTTGTGCAGGTTTGGGTGCCTCGGCTCCCATCTTCACAGCGCCTGGATCCATCAACGTTTTTTCCTGGAAGTTGGGATTCGCTTTGGGATCTGGGCCCTTGTTGCAACCTACCGAGACGATGGACAAAAGCCCGATCGCCCCGAGACTCAAGACAAAATTCTTCATAGGGAGTTTTTCCTTTTTGCAGTGGGGGTTCAGCTGATTATTGCTCGGTAGGTTCTGGGGTGACGTTGTTGTCTGCAATCGCATTGATCCTCAAGTAAACACCGTAGTTGATGTTCTGCGACAACGTACCTGCACTACCATCAGCACGTGCAGCTTGGATCAACGGGCCGTGGAAACTGGATGTTCCTGGCCATTCGGTGTTGATCCCCCAAGCGCAAATGTAGGTAGGTTCGTAAGCATACGCACCGGCGCGGAACCAGGATCCGGCAGCTTTTGGACCAGAGCCGTCGACTTCCAAGGCACCTTGGCCACCCCCTTCGTTCGTTCCCCAACCTGCGAGAGAGAATCCTACGAATGCAGCTCGGAATACGCCGCTGGTGTAAGGAGCGCGACGAAGGCCAGTACCTGTGGTCATGAATGGTCCACCGTAGAAATTGGCCGTGTCGGTTTCAGCGACAACCACGGTCCCGGAGGTGCCGTCGGTGATGTCCCGCATTTGGTTGGCACGCGATGGTGCAAACAATCCAGACATGTCGCCGTTGTTGACAAAGCCCAAGCCGCCCCATGGAGCCCAGTTTCCAACGGCAGCATCTGGCCACCAGTGGAATCCTTGGCTACCTGCGTAGCTGGTCGGTGCAATGTTGTGCTGAGCAAATACTTTTTCCACATTGGAATCCGAAGGGCAAAGCAAGTTTGCGACTCGGGAGCTAACGATCGGTTGACCCCAAACGCGAAGGTTGTAGTTGGTATTCGAGGAGATCGTCGAACCTTCCATCTGTGGCAGAATGGCTGCAAGCCAAGTGTGGTGATAGGCATGGAATTGCTGACGACCACGGGCAGACCCGTAATTAACCGACATTGGGAACCGCTTGTAGGCACTTTCGTAGTTCTGAAGTGCTAGTGCGATCTGACGAATGTTGCTGCCGCAAGACATTCTCCGTGCTGCCTCGCGGGCCGCTTGGACCGCTGGTAGGAGCAGCCCTACCAAGATTCCGATGATGGCGATAACAACCAGCAGTTCCACCAAAGTGAAACCCTGGCGAGCCGACTTTTGACCTTTGGTCATTGTGAAAAACCCTTTCCGAAAAGATGAATCTGAAAACTCTCATACCCCAGGGCGACCGCATCCGAGCCGAACTAGCAACCAAATAATAACAATTTGTTTAACATTAAGGCCTTCTAACGCGGTTTTACGCCCCATGTATACTCTACAACGTGGCGTTGTGACGCGTCAACCATTACGGGGGGGGTGTCAGGAATTATTTCAATGTTTTAACCTCTTACCCCCTTGTCAACGTGGATTAACAAAGGTAATCGAGCCCCCGAAGTTGGGTTTCCTAAGGCGACCTCCCTAAGGCGACTTTGGAGCGCTCCGGATCCTATGTCTTTCAACCTATCTGTAAACTTACGAGTATGACCGTACCTCAATCGAAACCCTCGGATCCAAAGTCTCGGAGCAGTTGGCAAGGCTTTCGATTGCCAATTTTGCTCATGATCTTGGCCTGTTTATCCTTGGTGGCTTGGAGATCCTGGAGTTGGAATCAAGCAATCCAACGCGCAAACTCGCTTTTGGAGTTGGAGGAAAACCGACAAGCGATTCGAACGCTTGATGCTTTGAAGGATCAGTATGGGGACTCGGCACAAGTCCGAGGGATGCTGGCTCAAGCCTACCGACAACTCGGACAAAAGGACGCCTTTGAAAGGCAACTTGAACTTGCGGGCTCTTTGGGGCTTCGAGCCGAAACTGTCCAAGGGGAAAAACTGCTCATGGACGCGCAGCTAGGACTGCTCAAAGCACCGGAGTCTCAAGTCGCGAGCTATTTAGAGGCCAATCCGGAGGACTTCGATGACGCGGCTCGCGCGCTGGTCTTTGGACTGCTTCGCAATCAGGATCTCGAAGCAGCAAGTCGGTTTCTGGATTTATGGCAGACCCAGTCGCCCAAGGCACCCTGGATTCCAACGTTTCGCAGCATGATGCACCTTGCGCGCCGCGATTGGAAAAATGCGATCTTGGAAATTGAGCCAGCTTTGAAACAGCACCCAGACTTCGTTGCCTTGTATCTTCAAGCCGGCATCGCTTATCAAGGGGATCAGCAATTGGATTTAGCTGAGTCGATGTTGGATCGATTCTTAGCCAGCCAACCCGATCATGCCGAAGCGCTTCTGCGTTACAGCGAAGTCCTTCGCAAGCTCGGTAAAGCTCCCGAAGCGCTCGAGCGTATCGAAAAGAGCATCAAAACACTTACCGACCCTGGGCGGTCGATTCAACCGTCGCTTCGGTTGCAGATGGCCAAACTCTACTTGGACGCCGACGAGAACCAGAAGGTCATTGATGTGCTTGACCTGCTGTCAAAGAAATGGCCTGAGGACGTGGAAGTAGCCTCGACGCTCAGTCAAGCTTATCAAAGACTAGGAGACGAACAGCGATCGAGTGTCCTAGCGGAAATTGCTGACCAAGGACAGAAACAGACGGTTTTGGCGGATCGAATGCTCTTTGAACTTTTAAGCAACCCCAATCGAACGGCCAGCCAGTGTTATGAGTTAGGGCACTTGCTCTTGCACAAGCAATCTCGAGAGAACGGTGTTTATTGGCTTGAAGCTGCTTTGAAATTGGACGAAAATTTTGCGCCAGCCCACCAAGATTTAGCGATCTATTACGACCGCATGGATCAGCCTCAGTTATCCGCGGTCCACAAACGCTACCTCGCGTCACCCGCCAAGCCTTAGCCGATGAAAGATCTCTGCAAACCCGCCATCGAATTTGATTTGCTTTTCAGAGCCTCTTTGGCTTCGATCGCCCTTTGGGTAGCCTGCGGCTGCTCCAAGCCTGTTGATCTGCCACCTAAAGAATCGATGCCTTCGAAGGGTTTCTCCGGCCAAGTGTCTGATGGTAACGACGCGGCTGGCAGTGATCCGTCTGGTGCGATCCGTTTTATTGAGATTCAAGGCGCCCTTGCTCGAAGCGAGTATCGAGATGGGAGCGAGTCGGGTGTCTTTGCACTTCCCGAGACGACCGGAGGAGGGGTGGGACTGATCGACTACGATCGCGATGGCCGGCTCGATATTGTCACTGCAGGTGGCGGGCTGCCAGATCCGCAGCGCAAGAGGATGCTTGGCCATGCAGGCAACCTGTACAGGCAACTTCATTCATGCAGTTTCGAATCCTCTCAGACTGCTGCCGGCTTGGACTTCTCAGCAACGTATCATTCGGCGATAGTCGCTGCCGACTACGATTCTGATGGCTTGGTCGATCTTTTGGTCACAGGCTACGATCGTTTGCAGTGGTTTCACAACCAAGGCGATGGAACGTTTGAAATCGTGCATCCGATCGACGATCCACTTTGGAGCACCGCTGCGGTGTTCTTCGATGCCGACCAAGATTCAGACTTGGATTTGTATGTGGTCCATTACGCGAATTGGTCATGGGATAACAATCCCTGGTGTCCCTCGCAAACGGACTCCAACCGGCGAGATTACTGCGGTCCTACCGATTATGTGGGACTCAAAGACTCCCTTTATGAAAATCTCTCGGACGGCTCGTTCGTAGAAAGGACCCCTGAGGCGTTCTCGGGGATCGCACTGCGAGGCTTGGGCGTGATCGCTGCGGACTTAGACGGCGACCGAGACACCGATTTGTATGTGACCAACGACGTTGAGCCCAATTTGCTTTTTCGCAATGATGGTGCCTTTGAGTTTACGGAACTTGGTAGAAGATCCGGAGTAGCAACCAACGACCAAGGCAGGGCCGAGGGAAGTATGGGGGTTGCCATCGGAGATTACAACAACGATCAAAAGTTTGACCTTTGGGTCACCAACTACGCCGATGAATTCAATGCGTTGTATCGTGGGGCAGGACGCTTGAGTTTCTCTTACGCTTCCAACATCGCTCGCATCACGGCCACCGACGAGCAGTCGGTCGGATGGGGGACATCGCTGTGCGATTTGGAGCTCGACGGAGATGAGGACATCGTCGTGATCAACGGCCACTTAGAGCGCTATTCAGCGAACCGTTTGCAGCGCCCACAAATTCTTGAAAATATCCAAGCCAAGCGATTTGTGCTAAGCGGTAAGGATTCACCTTTCTTTGCCTTGGCCCACGAAGGTCGCGGGCTCGCAACCGGTGACATCAATCGCGACGGGCTGATCGACCTTGTGGTCTCTTGTATCAACGCTCCATGTGCAGTTCTTGAGAACCGGTCGGATCGCCAAGGCTCCTTTTTGGCCGTTCGGCTCGTGGGCCGATCCTCCAATCGCGATGCGATCGGTTCGGTCGTTACGCTTGAAGCCGGCGATAGGTCTTGGATACGTCAACGCTTTGCCGGTGGATCCTACGCTTCGACCAGCGATTCAGCAATTCACTTTGGGATTCCCAAGCACAGCAGCGCTTTATTGAAAATCGATTGGCCAAGCGGGCAAACGACCCAGATTCCAATCGACAATCTCGATAGGGAGATTTTGGTGGTCGAACCAGCCCTGGGCAACCAAACGTCTTCATCCTTTTTTCATGACTTTCAGGTTCATCGCTAAGGCCCCGAGGGTATCATGACGGGCCGGTCGGCAAGCGGGTAAAGAACCTGAACACTCCGGCGACTAATTCAACAGACATTTTCAAAGACATTGAACTTTTCGGCAAAGGGCTATCTATGGTTCATTCATCGACCGAGCACGTCTTGCGATTGTTTAACCTGCGAGGCCAAGGTCGCTATGGGAGCGAACAAGTCTCCCAGTTGCAACATGCGCTTCAGTGCGCGGTGCTTGCCAAACGCCAAGGAGCCAGCGGTGCGATGATCGCCGCCGCCTTGCTTCATGATCTCGGGCACATCATCGATGAGCAGGCCATGCCAGAGTCTGACGAGCAAAACCTCGATGATGCTCATGAACAAAGAGCCTACCAATGGATCAAAGCCAACTTTGGTAAGCCTGTAGCAGATCCAGTCCGCTTGCACGTGGCTGCCAAACGCTACTTGTGCACGGTGGAACCGGAGTATTTAGCCAAATTATCCCCTGCGTCGCTCAAGAGTTTTCATGACCAAGGCGGACTGATGAGCCAGGCGCAGATCGATGATTTTCGCGATGAACCGTTTGCCTTTGAAGCCGTCGAATTGCGAAGGTGGGATGATTTGGCCAAAGATCCCCAGATGCAAACCCCATCGATCGAAGATTTTGCTCCCCTGCTGGATCGTCTGGTCCAGGACCATCGATCGGACAGATCGGAAAAACCGGAATAGTTTGACTCAAGGGAACCTCCGGAAATACCGATACCACTGGAGAAGTGCCCCTGATCGGGCACCGAAGATCGTCCCCGCCGGAGGATCGACAGTCTAATCGACAGTCCCACGATGGAAAAAAGCACGATGAAAGCCGCCAAAACTCCAACCAAATCATCAGTCCAACTAGGTTGGATCGCCCTGGTCGCCCTTTGTGGGCTGGGTTTCAGCACAGGTTGCCAAGTCCATGTGGCGGGCCAAACGCTTCCCAGCGGCTATTACCTGATGGACGATATCCAGTACTTCCCAGCAGGTTCTGAGAACAAGCTTGCCAATGAGACTGCAGCCTTGAAGGCCGACCGAGAAGCGGCCCGCGCACGCCGTTAGAGTTTCCACGGCCTGGGATTGACTGCGGTGCAAACCTTCTGATCGGAGGCTTCGGTTTTTCGAAACCGAAGCTCGACGCGGCATCCTAGTTGCTTTTCGCTGGACATCGCGATTCTCCCTTGGCTCTCGCTGACGAGCCTTCGAACCACCGCCAAAGAGACGCCCAAACCGCGTCCGGCTTCGCGTCCGCTGTAGAAAAGATCGAACGCCCTTCGCAGAGCGTCGTGGCTGAGTCCCGGTCCTGTGTCTTCGATTTGAATTCTGATGGTCGATCCTAGTTCATCGACCGACCATCGGATCGAGTCGTTCTCTCGGCATGCATCGATGGCGTTTTGAGCGATGAGTCGGAGGGCTTCCAATAAACCGCGCCGGTCGACTTGGGCCCAGGTCTGTTTCGGTCCCTCCTTCCAAACGCATACGACATTTTTGACTTGGGCGACGAGCGAGGCTTTTTCAAAAGCCTCGCGGGTCGTGGAAACCAATTCGACTTGGGACAATTCTGCTTGCCTAGGTTGGACCGCTCGCATCAACTCAGCGAGCATCTCATGAGCTCTCATGGCTTGGTCGACGATCGTCGCTAGAGACTTGCGATCGTAAGGATCCGTCGACTTGGATAGCAGTTGCTGGGCTCTTGCAACGATATTGCCTAGGGGATTGTTGATTTCATGGGTCAAACCATAAGCCAATTCGTAAACTTGGCGACGCGAGGCAGATTCGATGGCTTCGTGCACCGAAGTGCTCGTGCTCAGGAGTGAGACGGCTCGTTGGATTGACTTTTTAAGAGAGGATTTGCACAAGTGGTTTAACCGGGTTTGACCGAGTTGTGCATCGAGCCAAAGCAACCAGTTCAGGAGCCCTTCCTGGCCGTCGGCACACGAAGATGCCTGCGTTTGTGAATCATAGAGTTCAGGGATTCGAGTCCGGGTCAGATGGATCAAATCCAAGAGAGACTGCTGCTGGGAAGGAAGGTTCGCGCCAAGAGATAAAACCCTGTTCCACTGGTCGATGGCACATGCGAGTATCGAGTTCGAAAGTTCAGCGATGCGATGGTCAGACATCAAAACCCAGCACAACCAGTCGAGGAAGCCCACCGGGGTGGGTCAGTTGGAAAAAAACCGTTGGTAAAAACTGCAAAGTCGATGCAATCGATCGGAAGCACTAGTATAGTTGGGAGCTAGATTCTGCAATCTGGTTTGGCACAGGGCCAGAGGAATTCGGGTTGCAGTGGCGGATTCACAAAGCACAAAACAGCTCTTTTTGATTGTTTTTGCGTCGACTTGGCCCGTCGTAAGTTGCGATAGAATATTGACTTTGGGTCCTTCGATAGGTTTAATGGCTCATGGCGGTGAGCAGCCTCCATCGTCCACACACAACCCCCGTCCATGTGCTTAGCATCCCCCACTTGGGGTTGCCTAAGCGGTTTTGGGCAAAAACGCTCGATGTACTGAATCCTTTGACACGCTTTTCATTCGTGCTTTAAAGAGGCATATCCATGGCCAAGCGAACTTCATCCCTGGGAATGACTCTGATCGAAGTTCTGATCGCCACGGCGATGACGATGCTGATCATGCTGGCGCTGGCTCAAGGGTTCAAGACAACCAGTCAGAGCATTTCTTCCGGGAGAGCCCGTCTGACTGGCAGCGACCAGCTACGTTCGATTTCTACGTTGCTACGATCGGATCTCCAGGGCTTAACCGTCTCGACACAGGTTCATCCCCAGAGCGTCAAATCGCCGACAGGCTATTTCATGGCCTACGATGGCCCTTTGACCGACTCGACCGCGATGCTCTTCAATTATGTTCCTACTGGCGTGGAGATCGAAGACAAACTCAGCGCCAGTCGCTGGTCGGATATCGATGACTTAGTCATGTTTACCGCGAAAGCCGCCGACGGTCAGTGGTTTTACGGAAGAGTCCCTTTGGCATTGATGAAAATCCATTCAGGAGCCACTTCGGTAACCTTCCAAGATTGGCTAACGGATGTGACGATCGCATCGGAGTACGCCGAGATCGTCTGGTTCATGCGCCCTTTGAACGAGGTCGGTATGCTCAATAATCCCGATCCTCAGAATTCCGGCGGAAATTATTCCTACAGTCCATCTTCGACTCCCGTCAATGATGTGATCCCCGTGGTGGATTTAAACGGGGATAACATCCCAGACCCAGACGGTATGCCCGATCGAGTTGCACTTTGTCGACGCGTGCTGTTGATCAGACCTGATTTGGACATTGCGTTGACGAAAGTTTCGGGTTTGGCCAACGATCCTCAATTGACTGCTGCTCCGATGCTGGTGGATTCCAACCAGCCTGATTCGTTCCGATACCAAATGCGGTTTGCTTACCAACGCACCGATTTATCCGTGCGTAAGCAATGGGACGCCAGCAATAGTCGGTTTGTTCTGAAGACCAATTCCCTGGGCGATTTGCAGCGTCCGGAGAATCGATTCGCACACTTTTGCTTACCTGCAGGTGGATCGAGCGCTTCGTTGCCGATATTGGCGCTGACCAACGAAGCGAACTCCAACGGGAATTATCGAACCATGACAGACTTGGCTATGTCGGGAGTAAATCCCACCAATGATCGTGGGTTCCTCCCGGCAGCCTTTTGCCGAACCAACTTGGTCGCTACCGGCAATAGCACTTACCAACCTCAGTTCACCCAAGAGGAGATCGTCGCCTCGAACATTGTGGGATTTGATATTCGAGGTTACGACAGCTCGGCGTTGCAAGTCTACACACCCGGCGTCGATGGTGGTTGGGGAACCCTCGGGCAGGACGAAAACAATTCCAATGGGGCCGACGATGTGGCCGAAGCGGCTTGGCCTGGTTCTGACGATCTGATCGTTGGCCCCAGCGATCCTGGCTACGCAGCGGTGCTAAGTGGCACAACGATCGTGCCGGCCAATTCAGGGGCCTTTGTTGATCTTTCATGGGGATTTCGAGTCGTCAATCAACTCAAGAATGCCACGCAGAGCACTTACGGTTTAGTTCCCAACAACACATCGATTTGGGGCAGTGCTCTTTCGGGCTATGAACCGATTTCTGGTGGGATCATCGATTCGATGATCCGTTCGGGCAAGTTCTCGACATCCTTTTCGATCCACCAACCGACCTTCGACACCTTCAGCGACTACTACGAATCCGACGGGAATTTACAAGCCTCGGGCGTTTCTGAAAATGGCATGGTGGCTTATGGTGCCACGCCCGTTCAGAGCACTTCGCCTGATCGGGGGATAGATGGGATCGATAACAACAACAACGGTGTGATCGATGAGGAGTCCGAAAGAGATACCAGTCCGCCCTACCGGTATGCGATGCCCGCCGTTCAGATCAAGCTTCGGATCCAAGATCAAACCGCCGGGACGCTACAAGAGTTGTCGATGGTCCATAGCCTTCAAGGAAACTAGGGCAGGATGTCAGATTTTCTACGCCTCGCGGGTCAGCGAGTGGTCGTCTTTGGTGTGGCCAACAAAAAGAGTGTTGCCGCACATATCGCCAAATCGTTGATAGAGGTTGGAGCCGAAGTCGTATTGGTGGTCCGATCTCAGAAACGCCAGCAGGAGGTATCCAAGTTATTTCCAACGCAGAGGATTTTGGTCTGTGATGTCGAGCATCAGGACCAGATCGATGCGATGGCCAATCAGTTGCAAGCCGACGAGGTAGCTATCGCAGGAGTGTGCCATTCGATCGCATTTGCAGACTACAGCGATGGAATCAAGCCGTTCCACGAGACAACTCGTAAGCAGTTTTTACAGGCTGTAGACATCTCATGTTTTTCGTTGATCGCCATCAGCAATGCGTTACGTCCGATACTCTTGCCAACAGCATCGGTGGTGACCATTAGCATTTCGACGACCAAGATGGCCAGCGAGAGCTATGGATTTATGGCACCGGTTAAGGCGGCTCTGGATTCCTCGTTGGCGTTTTTATCGAAATCCTTCAGCCGATTTTCCCAAGTCCGTTTCAATGGAGTTGGGGCTGGGTTGCTTAAGACCAGTGCATCGGCGGGGATCCCTGGGTATGTGGATGCTTACTTGTTCGCCGAGCGTGCGATACCGCGCAAGTCCGGATTGACGACGCAAGAGGTCGCCGATACAGCGGTGTTTTTGCTCAGTCCTAGGTCTTCTGGGATCAACGCCCAGACGTTGATCGTCGATGCCGGGATGGCGATCAATTACTTTGATAGTGAAATCATCTCTGGGCAATAGTCGGTACACCACTCCCAAACATTTCCGTGCATGTCATAGAGTCCCCAAGCGTTTGGTTCCACGAGTCCAACGGTATGGGTTCGTTGCCAACGGTTGCGTCTAAACCAACCGTACACGGACTCACCATTGGCTGCGTTCAAGAACTTTCGAACCTACTTGGGGACAAATAGCTGGATTCAATTGAAAGCGATTCAAAGATTGGAAACACAGAGACACAAAGGACACAGAGAGAAGGCACAGAGGGAAAGGGACAGGATCTCACGGCTCTGTGCTCTCTGTGACTTTGTGTTTCAAAAAAGATTTATGCGAAGATATCCCGATCGAGCATGCGGTACTGGATCGCTTCTTCGATGTGATGCGGTTCGATCTGCACAGAGGACTCCAAGTCGGCGATGGTTCGAGCCACTCGGATGACTTTGTCGTGTGCGCGGGCCGAGAGTCCAAGTTCCGAGACGGCGGTTTTCATTCGCTGGGTTTGGATTTTCCCAAGCGGGCAATTCGTACGAAGTTCCCTGCTGGTCATCTGAGCGTTGGTGAGGGTTCTGGAGGACAAGAATCGTTGGTTTTGCAGACTGCGAGCTTGGGTGACTTGATCACGCATCATTTGACTACTGGTGCCTGCAGAGCCGTGTGCGAGTTCTTCGAAAGGTACCGCGGGGACTTCGATGTGGATATCCACTCGGTCCAAAAGCGGGCCTGAGATACGGCTCATATAGCGTTCGATTTGGGTGGGGTTGCAGTTGCATGAGCGACGCGGGTCGGTGCGGTATCCGCAAGGACAAGGGTTCAGAGCCGCAACGAGCATGAAGTTGGCCGGAAATGTCGTGCTGCGCATCGCTCGAGATATCGTCACGACACGGTCTTCGAGAGGCTGACGCATGACTTCAAGCGTCTTGCGATTGAACTCGGGAAGTTCGTCTAAAAATAGCACCCCGTTGTTGGCCATGGAGACTTCGCCCGGCGAAGGCGGGCTACCTCCGCCAACAAGGCCAGCATCGCTGATGGTATGGTGTGGGGAGCGAAAGGGGCGCTGGACCATCAGAGGCTGTCCGACTTGAAGTCTCCCAAGCGCCGAGTAGATTCGGGTCGTCTCGATCGACTCGCCAGGAGAGAGTGTCGGCAGGATCGAAGAGAGTCGCTTTGCCAACATGGTCTTGCCAGAACCAGGAGGACCGATCATCAGCAGGTTGTGGTTTCCGGCAGCGGCGATCGTCAGCGCACGCTTGGCCATCTCCTGTCCCCGAACGTCGGCAAAGTCCAATTCGTATTGAGAGAAGTTTTCGTAGATCTCTTGAAGGCGGCTTGGTACAGGATCGATTTCAAGGCTGCCGGCCATGAATGCGGCCGCTTCGCATAGATTGGCCACAGGGATCACTTCGATATCCTCGACGACGGCAGCTTCGCGAGCGTTGGACGAAGGGACCAGTAGGCCTTTGATCCCCTCTTGTTTTGCAGCAGCGATGGCCATCGACAAAGCACCTTTGACACCCCGAGTATGGCCTTCGAGCGAAAGTTCGCCAACGACGGCATAGTTATTGAGTCGATCGGATTGGATTTGACTGCTTCCGACCAAGAGTCCCAAGGAGATGGGTAAATCGAAACTCGCGGCTTGTTTGGGGAGTTCCGCCGGGGCCAGATTGATGACGATTCGATCGTGGGGACGAAGGAATCCTGCATTGACCAGCGCGCGTTCGACGCGATGGGTGCTTTCCCGTACGGCTTGTTCGGGCAGTCCGACCAGGACCGTTTTGGGGAGAGCTGATGGCGAGAGATCGACTTCGACATCCACCGGGACCGCATCGATACCCACAAGGCTGTATGTTTTGAGTTTGGCAAGCACGACAAATGGGCCTTTCGAAAAAGGGATACAGGATCGATCGCCAAGTGCGCTGGTCACCGAATATCAACGATCGGACTGCACCAGCAGCAATTCAGCAGCCCATCGATTTGGGGCTGCGAATCGAATGTATCGACCCTTAGGTTTTTGTCGCGATTTTGGTCAAGAAAATATTTCGGAGGGATATTTCGGAGGAGTTCAGACCAATGCGGTTGGATGATCAGCCCTCGGGATCATCAAGTAGCCACTGAAGTCGCTCAGCTAACTGCGCAGGAAAATGAGACGGCCAACTCCCATCGATCAATCCGATTTGGATCATGTCCCGCAAATGAGTCCGGTCTTTGTCTCGATAGCTGTTGAGTTTCATCTCGACCAAGGCTTCGAGTTCGACGATCCGTTTCTGATTGATCTCCGTGGTGCGATTTACGCTAGGTGTTGGGCTGACATACTCCGGGCGAACTTTCCGATCCGCTAGTAGAATGTGCAATCCTTGGCTTGGTTTGCCCTCTGGGCCATCCAAGAATACGACGGTCCCCATCACTTCATGGCGCAGGAATCCAACAGCTTGCAGAGCCTCGGTGGCTCGTGGTAGATCCTCTTCTGCTAGCAGCAAGTCGACATCCCGTGTATTGCGAACCGCACCATCATCGATCGTTGCCACCCAAGCGGCGACGGCATTTCCACCGACGACCGCATAGGGAACCTGAGCTTGGTTCAGGGCCTGACAGGCACGGTTGAGTCGTTCCTGCACGAGTTCCACGGCGCGAAACATCCTTTCGAAAACATCGAGACCTTTTTCACGGACCATGTTGGCGAGGCTTTTGGAATCCATGTCCTACACTATACCAAGGGCTGATTTCTCCGAAATCAGTGTTGAACACTTTGAACCATGCTCCCAGTACGATAGTCATCGCATACAAAGCAATCGTAGGCATTATTAGCCACAATCTGTTCGATTTCGGGATAGTGAGCAATCAGCGCGTTTTGGAAGAGTTCGAAACACGGTCCGGTATGGCCTATGCCACGTTAGCCCTGCATCCGTCTAAATTTTGCGAGGGTGTGGAAGTCTTCAATCCGCCAATTTTGGAAATTCTTTGCCGTTTTTGACAACCAAACGTTTTTTCGGCAGTCTTAGGTTATAGGTCCTAGAGGTAGCTAGCAAACAGATTGCTGCCAACCCAAGGATTGGCACTGGATTTGCATGCTAATCTAGGAGGCGATTTGGTTCAGGTGCCAAATCGGACAGGATTGTGCAGGATCACTTATCAAGGAGACGGTTAGCCATGAATCGACTACCAAGCGATCAAGTGCCCGAGGGCAAAGGTCAAGGATTGGGTGACTCTGGAAAAATCCTTTTGACCGGTTCGGTCTTGGTCTCGAGCCCTTGGGTCCAGGACCCAAACTTTGCCAACGGCGTTTGCCTAATCGTTGAGCATACCGACCAAGGTGCTGTGGGGGTGTTTTTGAATCGTCCGATGGTGATGGACCCAAAGCCACTATTAAATTTTTTGTTTGAAGGTGAGGTTGTCGGTGCTGCTGCCGCCGGGATGTCTCACTTTAATTTTGGAGGGCCCAACAACGGTCCGATCTTGGCCATCCACAACGAGTCGACTTTGGCCGAAGGTGGCAACGACCATGGGGTCTATTTGTCTGCGCAGGTAGAGACGTTGCGTCTGTTGGCCCAAAGTTCTCCGGAGCACCTCCGATGGTTTATCGGCCATGCTACTTGGGGTAAATCTCAGCTTGAGCGAGAGATCGTTGCTGAGAATTGGATGCTTTTGCCAGCCGTCCCGCAAATTGTTTTTGAGCAAGAGCCTACGATGTGGAAACGAGCCTTGGAATTCTACGGAGACTCGGTCTTGTCAAGTTTCCCTGGGGTGGGAAAAGTCCTGGCTCAAGAGTGCTACAACTAAGCTTGCTGGGTCCCTGAGGGGCTGGTTTGAGTGAATTCCTGAGGGAACTTCTTTTAGGAATTGGGACCTGTAGGGGTTTTTTGTTCCGTTCGACGGTCTGTTTTGGCCGAATAACATTCTGAAAGTGGGATTTTTTCTGCCGAAGGAACTTTACCGGTTTTAACACCTCTAAAGTCCTGAGGCATTGGATTTTGGTTCCTGAAATCGCTGGCTGGTCGCAAAACTCTGACTCCGGATAGGTACCGATCGTACGAATCGGGCCGAAAATAGGGGTGATAGCGAATAGTTGGTTGAAATTGGGGGGCCCCCCAACTACTTTCAAAGTCCGCGTGGGAGTTGGCTGAACGTTGAGTCAAGCCTCCCTTGAGCACTTCACTTTATTGCACATGGTGGAAGTTTCGATGAGCGCTTCGCAAAATCGCAGAGTCAAAGAACGTCAGTCTAGCAAATCATCCAAGAAGAGTTTTTTAAGCCGCATGCTGCGGCTCGAGTCGCTTGAGCGCCGTGAATTGATGGCCTCGGACTTCGCTCCATTCCACAACTATCTTGCTTCCACCGACGTTGACGGGGACTTTAAAATATCCCCGCTTGATGCGTTGATGGTGATCAACCAGTTGAATACCACCGGTGCTGGGTCTTTGGCCAGTCGTTCGGCACCTCAGACTCGAACCGGCTTGGTCGATGCCGATGCGGATAACAATTTGTCCCCGTTGGATGCACTGCTGGTGATCAATTCGATCAACCGTGGCGAGGGGATTGGTGAGTTAGCGGAAATCAAATACGAGTTCTACGCACTCAACGACGACGGTACCCTTGGGGCAAACCTCGATCCAAATCCCAACGACTTTGTCTACGAAGCCAACGTCAGTACTGGCCAGAAGTTCGTTGTGCGAACTTTGATGGCTGACTTACGTGGGAACCCATCTGGTGTATTTAGTGCCTACCATGATTTGAACTACACCAATCGCGACGGGACATCGGCTGAGAAGATGCAGTTGCAGTGGTCCGAATACAATTCGCTGAAGCTTCGACAGAGCGATCCCAACGGAACTATCGGAGGCAGTTTCCGCCTTGCTTATGGGTCTGAAATCACGACCCTCATTCCGATTGCAACCACTTCGCCTCGACCAGGTGTGGTGATCCCCAGCAAACCGCTGACTGCGGACAATATTCGTGCTGCAT
>Ga0172372_10001801_pt1 | contig 32895 bp, 25 predicted proteins | sample LakKiv5m_2_FD_114544 | JGI IMG/M metagenome (GOLD analysis project Ga0172372, IMG submission 114544) | Freshwater microbial communities from Kabuno Bay, South-Kivu, Congo - kab_092012_9.5m | ecosystem: Environmental > Aquatic > Freshwater > Lake | place: Democratic Republic of the Congo... | reverse complement strand
TAGGTCACAAAATTACGCTCGGTTCGCTTCCTTGGATCCTCCAGGAGCATGTGCAAAAACATGAGTCTGTAAACTTTTTTATGGTTGATATAATAACCCAACATTTGAAGATTTCTTGTAAGCATTCGATAGCCATTGGGCAAATCAGGATTTAGTTTCAATATCTCCCCCTCTTTTATGGTCATCCACCCTGGAACCAAATAACCAGACACGAACTGTATCTCCAAAGGTAACACTGGCCGCTCTTTTTATAATATGTACCAGTTCCTGTGTTAACCTAATAATATTTTTTGAATATACGTAACTTATACTTATGCTTCCGCCCCGAAGAGTCGCAGGATGTACTCGTCAAGGTAGCGCAATAATGTGCTATAAAAATAAGCCTATTTTTTATATCCCCAAACTTTACCCTAAAAATCTTAGGGATCCAACAGCTTCCCTCAGCATAATGCTGAAGCCCGGGAGTGCCCTGCGAAGATTCCTTTGTCGAACCAGAACGAATCATTTGTAGCCTCCAGACCATCTCTCTTGGCGTTTTAAGGGACAAATAGTATAAAGGAATCTGAACAGGCTAGGTGTATGGTAATACGGTGCGCTGAAGACTTCTGATTTCTAGCGTTTTACCGGTATAGAAGACAACACAATGATTTTTTCCTTTGCTGCCGCACATCGCCAAGCATCCTGAACCGCTGTGCCTGAGTAGCTGCATCAATCTACAGGCAAAAGGAAACCTATCCGTGACCTTTGCGAGCTATTTTTTTCAGTAAATTTTTTACTCAAAAGTTTAACTCCAAAAAGGATCCGAGAGCGGATAAAAAAACCATCCCTCAGTTTCCGTAGAGTTGCAGCACCTCCCCTACTCCTTGCAAATGGACTTCATTAAACTCGTTCTCATGGAAAAGAGCGATGCGAATTTTCTTGCCAATGAGTCCCTCCACCTTCTCGATGAGTTCAAGCATGTAACTACGGTCAACCTCGCCGACGAGGAGTAAATCCACATAGGGGGAATTCTTACCCTCTGCTAAATCGCCTGTTAGGTAAACAGCCTTTACATTCCCGAGTTTCTCCAGAATATGCTCTACTATCTGATCCAACCCGACATACTGCAAAATGACATGGCGCAGTGAGGAAAACATGGGGTGCTGGCGATTGACGCCATATTCCTTGACCTTGGCATTGTCCTCATTAATGAATTCCTGGATGAGGTGCATCTCCGTCAGTTTGGCCAGCTCCAGGCGGATGGTGTTACTACTTACGTCAAATTCTCTCTCCAGTCCTCGAAGGAATACCCGGGTATTTGGATTGAGGAAAAGCCGCACGAGGAGCTTAAGGCGGATTTTTCCAGTGAAGAGTTGTTCGAGAATCAAGGCATTTGAGAATGAATAAAAAAATATGCACTCTAAGCTTTAGCTGATTCTTCTAGCTAGCGCAATAATGCAGTATAAACATAACACTATATACTGATACTTCCAAATATGGGCTTTGTAAGAACTGCGTTTCCTATTAAAGCTAAAGATAGAACCACTACATAGCGAAGCTATAGTCATACTCGCCCCTCGATGAGTCGCGGGAGAGCTTGCCAGAGATTATATGATAGCGTGCTAATGATACGCAAATTGAGGGGCCAAAAGGATACCCAGGAGCCAGCTATTGCAAAGCTCATTCCTTGGGTTGCCCCTACACTTGCTTAATCAGGCGAAAGCTGCAAAAGGAGCAGGATTGGCAGCAAAACCCTCGTGGAGCTGTTGGATTCCTTGCCGCAGGGAAATTTTAGCCCGCCATCCCATGGCATGCATCTTGCTGCTGTCCAGCAGCTTGCTGGGTGTCCCATCTGGTCGGGATCCATCCCAACGGATATTTCCAGAATAATCCGTAATCTCCCGCACCAGCTCAGCCAAATCCCGAATGCTAATCTCTTCGCCTGATCCAATATTTATAAGGCCAGGCTCGTCGTAATGTTTCATAAGGTGCAGGCAAGCTTCGGCCAGATCATTGACATGCAGGAATTCACGCAGTGGCAAACCGGAACCCCATAAAACTACCTCTGGATGATTTCCAGCCTTTGCTTCGGTAAACTTGCGCAGCAAGGCCGGTAAGACATGGCTGTTTTCCAGATGGTATTGGTCGTTGGGGCCATACAAATTGGTTGGCATCGCCGAAATAAAGGAACATCCATGCTGCGCCCGATAGCTTTCACACAATTCAATGCCGGCAATCTTGGCAATGGCGTAAGGCTGGTTCGTAGGCTCGAGATAACCGCTAAGTAGCAAGGATTCCTGCATGGGTTGCTGAGCTAGTTTGGGATAGATACAAGTAGACCCCAGAAAAAGAAGTTTTTTCACACCGTGAAAATGGCTCTGATGAATGACGTTGCTCGCAATCATCAGGTTGTCGTAGATAAAATCGGCCCGATAGGTATTGTTTGCCACAATGCCACCAACCTTGGCGGCAGCCAGGATTACATACTCAGGCTTTTCCGCAGCGAAAAAATCGGCAACGGCCTGTTGCTGGCGCAGATCCAGGTCTTGGGAGCTTCGGCCGACGAGCTGCGTATATCCCGCAGCCTCCAGTTTCCTGCGGATGGCAGATCCGACCATGCCTCGGTGACCCGCAATATATATTTTGGAATGTTGTTCCATATCATTCGAACTCCAGCTTCACCGCATAACCATGTTCCTTAAGGAACTGCTCCTTGCGAAAAAGCTCGAGGTCACTGGCCACCATTTCCTGAATCATAGAAGCCAAGGTATATTTTGGCTCCCATCCTAACTTTTCCTTGGCTTTGCTCGGATCGCCAAGGAGGAGATCTACCTCTGTGGGGCGATGATAGCGAGCGTCGATACGAACCACCTCTTGCCCCGGGTGAAAGGCAAATTCTCCGCTATGGCGGGTAACCACCCCCACTTCCTGGTCACCACTGCCGGAAAATCCTATGCCTACCCCTACTTCCGCGAAGGCCATAGTCAGGAAATCGCGAATGCTCGTGGTCTCACCGGTGGCAATGACAAAATCCTCAGGGGAATCTTGCTGGAGCATGAGCCACATAGCTTCTACAAAATCCCGGGCATGGCCCCAATCGCGCCGGGCATCCAGATTGCCCAAGTAAAGGGTATTCTGAAGGCCAAGCGCCATCTTGGCCACCCCGCGGGTTATTTTTCGCGTAACAAAGGTTTCCCCCCGAATGGGTGATTCATGATTGAACAAAATGCCGTTACAAGCAAACATCTGGTAGGCCTCCCGGTAGTTAATAGTAATCCAGTAGGCGTACAATTTTGCCGCCGCATAGGGACTTCGCGGATAAAAAGGCGTCGTTTCCCGTTGGGGCACCTCCTGGACCAGGCCGTAGAGTTCGGAGGTAGAGGCCTGGTAGAATTTTGTCTTCCCGGTCAGGTCTAAAAGGCGAATAGCCTCCAGCATGCGCAAGGCCCCGATACCATCCGCATTGGCGGTGTATTCCGGCGTATCGAAACTCACCCGAACGTGGCTCATGGCCGCAAGATTGTATATCTCGTCGGGCTGAATTTCCTGAATAATGCGAATAAGGTTGGTGCTGTCGGTCAAATCTCCATAATGGAGCCGGAAATGAGCATTATCAGTATGGGGATCCTCATAAACATGGTCTATACGCTGGGTGTTGAACAGGGAGCTGCGGCGCTTAATGCCATGTACCACATATCCCTTGCTTAGCAGCAAATCGGAGAGATAGGCACCATCTTGACCAGTTACCCCGGTTATGAGCGCTTTCTTCATTGAGCTTACCAGTCTATTAGAAAGGGAAACTATACATCTTCCAAGATCCGTTTGCCCAGAAGATAGGCCAAGAAGAAGAATCCGGCGAGCAGGCCACCAATGGCTGTAAATTTAACCCTACCTTTTCCCTCTTTCAATAAGGGCATGGTAGGGGCATCTATAATTTGAATAACAGGTTCTTCCCTACCTAAGGTAATTTTGCTAAGTTCCAGATTTTTTGTAAGTTCAGCAAATAAAGTTCCCAAAATTTGGGTTTCCATTTGCTTTTTAGTAGTTGAAACCCTTGGGGCCATACTAATCAAACCTAAACTTTGATCCATATCAACTGCTGCTGAACGCATTGTACCATCTAACACACGCTGAACAGAATCTACCCGAGCCTGCAACGAAGCCAATGATTTTTTCGATTTTCCAACTTTCATATCTATATACATGTCAGATGCTTCTTTGACTAACATCTGATTGAAAAGAAAGGCAAATTCTTCATTGGTGCTTTTAACCATAACATATAAAAAGGAAGATTTCTTATCATCAGATCCTATTTCAAGTTCACTTGCTAATCGACTGGAAACTGAAGAAAGAAGACTGTCCTGAGCTCTGCTGAATTTACTTCTATCTAAGGTTGAAGAAATAAATGAACTCTTTTTATTTTTCAGCGACTCCTTTTGATAAATGCTCAAATAAAGATTTAACAAATTCTCTTCTTTTAGATTTTTTATAGGTTTCAACAAAGCACCCTGAATAATTCTATTTGATTTTAATAAAGAAGTTAAATTGGTTGAGCTAAATAAAGAACCTCCACCCCCGCCGCCTAAATCGGCGCCAAACTGACTCGCCAACTCAAGAAGAGAAACGCCTCCACCTCCTTTTTCTTCAATGGCAAAGGTGAGTTTGCTGGTATATTGCACCTCCCGAAAAAAATGGGCGTAAGCGAAGCCGATTCCTCCGCCTAACAGACCTACCAGTAAAATCCTATTTTTGTAGCTCCAAAAATAAGCAAAGGTTTCGCGAATCTTGCCAATCAGCTCCTTCAGGCTAATTTCGTCTTCGACGGCATAGGGCTGATTACCATAAGCCTGCGGCGTAACTTTGGGCTCCATTTAAATTTGCTTTAGAAGCAACAACAGGGTCGCGACGGTAGTGATACCCTGAGTGGTAGTTCCTAAAATTCGCTCTATATTGAACGGTCGAGCACTTGCAGGTTTTACTGGTTTAGTGGTGAGAGAGATCATTGAGCCAGGTTCCACATAGGGGTAGTTTCTAAATAAAAAGAGTCTCTTGGTACTCTCTACCCTCCCATCCGGAAAAGTCAAAGTAACACTTGACCGGTCAGCCGAAGGGGAAAAACCTCCCACAAAACGCTTTATATACCAGGAAGCTTTTTTTCTCCCGGAAAAATTATAGGTTTGAGCATCTGCTTTTTCAGATGCTTTATCCAAAGTAAGCTTTTTGTCCGTTAAATCCCCCAATCTGGTTCCCTCCAATCTTATTACTAAAATATTGTTGAAGGTTTTTATTAAAATAGAATCCCCGGAAATGATTACTGGGTCGTAAATAATAGACCGGGGATTTTGTAAAGCACTTGCAAGATTTATCCCTACTTTACCAATACTCCCTTCCTTTCGAAAAAGGAATGCATTATTGGGGTCTGCCGTAGAGCTCAAACCACCCGCTTCCCGGATAATATCCGAAAGAAATGATTTTTCAAATTTTAAACTATAAATCCCAGGATATTTTATTTCGCCAGAAATATGAACATTGCGCTCAGGCTTAAAAAATGGTTTTTCCCTGACAGCAATCTGATCAAAAGGATATATTTTAAAATCTGTCCGATCTGGCAATACCTTGAAACTAGAATCCACTGCGATCGATAATCTTTGGAAACTCGATCCAATACCTTCCGCATATTTGAGCCGGAATACATCAATTTTCGACAAGTCTGCTCTGGAAGTGATACCTCCTGCAATGCTTAAAACATCGGGTAAATGCAATCCATCATGAAATTGTATAGTCAGAGGGAGCTTAACTGCACCGGTAACCGAAATTTCACCTGCATTTGCCGGTTCATTTCGCGCGTAGATAATAAGCTGGTCTCCTGCTCTTAGGAGAAAATCACCAGGACTGCGAACATCAACTCTTAGGTATTCAACCACGCCGGGTTGATACCAGCTCGAACGAAAAACATAGCCATAATCTGCCGCCTCTGGCTTTAATCCCCCAGCGAAAAGAAGCGCATCAGCCAATGGCAATTGATTCTCGTAAGACAGCTCCCGGGTGAAAGGGTTACGAACCGAACCTGATATAGTCAAAATGCCCATGTTGGCATAAACAGCTTTTTCAAGCAAGAGAACTTTATCGCGAGGCTGTAAGGTAAATCCGGGTTCCAGATTAGTATTTACCTTAATTAATCGCACCGAATTATCCGTTTGGTAACGCTCAACAAAAAGTACATTTTCTATGGCTTCTTTTCTCACACGGGCTTTCTCCAAAATATCAAGTAATCTGGATTCCTTGCCAAGACTATATTTGCCTGGGTAGATAACCGCTCCATTTACCTCCACAAAATTGTCCAAAAATCGAGAGATCGCTCTCAAACGGATTGTGTCACCATCCTTTAGTGCCAACGGAAATTTTCCTTCTAAAACATCCGAAAGAGCATACTCACGGGTAATCATGGAGTCCCCTTCAAATCGCTCCACCTGCACAAAGTCAGGTGAGGCATTGGCAAGGGGACCTCCTGCCAACCTGACGGCTCGTTGCAAATCATCGGGGGCTAGGATTTCATAGCGCATCGGACGCTTTACGGCACCCTGAATGGAGACCACGCGCTGCGCCACAGGAACAAAAAGGATATCATTTTGCTGCAAACTGAAATCTAAAATTGTTCCCGGATTTTCCAGAAAAGCATACACGTCTAATTTGCGCCGGGTTTTTCCCCGGATGAGTTCGATTTCGCGAACCGAAGCTAAATCTGTGACCCCTCCAGCCCCGGCTAAAGCATTAATGGCAGAATTCAAGGCCGACATGGAAAAAGCACCCTGTTTTTTCACTTCACCGAATATATTAACGCTAATCGTCCTTGTGCGCTGCAATGTTAGGGCAAACTGATCAGCATTGAAGCGGTAATACGATCCAAATCGATTCCTGAGCAATTTACGCGCCTCTGCCAGAGACAATCCCTGAACATAAATCTTTGGCATACTGGCAGGCTGGATAAATCCCTCTTTTTCTACCTCCAGTAGAATATCCGCCTGCGAAAGGCCGAAAATAGACACCCGCAGCTCATCTCCTGCAGCCAAGACATAGGTCTCTGGGGCCTTGGCTCCCTCATCGGCCGTAATGGGTCGGATATTCTTATCGTCGAAAAGACTATGGCCATAGATTTCCGGCGAGTGCCACTTCTCATTCACCTTTTTTGCAAGCTCCTCTTTGGTTAACTTTTGGCTATCCTGTTTAACAAGATTGTCCTGGTTAAAATCAAATTTCAAATCATCATTTCTATTTTTTTTCCCTTCGGGCGCTTTTAGCTTTTTTTCTTTTTCCAATTCGAGGAGGTGCCCCTTGATTTCATCTCTTCTAGTAATCAAATCTGTTGGACTTAACTCGTTAAGAAAAATACCTTTTTGGGCCAAGTAGTCATAGGCTTCCCTCTCGGTGATTCCACGACTAAGTAGTTCTGACCTAAACATTTGAGCCTGGTCCCCTGCCTCTTGCTGAGAATTCAATGGATTGACCTGGGGTATTCCAGGAAGCTGCCCTAAACCAGTATGGCTGAGAGAAAGCATCAAACCCAGGAGAAGAAGGGGAAGAAAGCAAGGTGACAAAGGAATGAGTGACTTTTTCAAAATACGGCAGTGTGAGTTAATGAGAAATAGGGGTGTCCAACACCTCGAAAGCACTGTTGTTGCTTAAGAATTCAGGAACTAATTTTTTCATCCAAGAAACGAGGGCAAATTCATCTTCCCCTTGCCCAAGCATGTGGCTTAGTCGAGTGAAAGCTTCGTGGAGTTCTGAGTAAGGCAACCGGCGCACATCGGCAATCATGATTTTCTCGTGATAAGTTTCCTTGTTCGATTCATGGTTGTGCAAGAGTTCCTCATAGAGTTTTTCTCCAGGCCTCAAGCCACAGTATTGAATCTGCACGTCCTTGTCGGGTACTCGTCCGGCAAGAATAATCATTTTCCGAGCTAAATCATCTATCCTTACTGCCTTACCCATGTCAAACACAAATACTTCGCCCCCTTGCGCCATCGCCCCAGCTTCCAACACCAGCTGGCAAGCTTCCGCAATGGTCATGAAAAACCGGTTGATTTCCGGATGGGTAACCGTCACCGGACCGCCGGCCTCTATTTGGGCCCGAAAGCGGTTTACAACCGATCCGTTGGACCCGAGGACATTGCCAAAACGGGTAGTGATAAACAGGGTAGCCCGGCTTTGTTGTAAACTTTGAATGTACATTTCCGCAAGGCGCTTTGATGCGCCCATGACATTGGTAGGATTCACGGCTTTATCCGTGGAAACCATGATGAATCGCTCCACACTACGCGCCACACTTAGTTCGGCCAAGGACTGCGTACCCAGGACATTGACACGGAGCGCCTCGGTGGGAAATGCTTCCATGACCGGCACATGTTTGTATGCAGCTGCATGGAAAACGATTTCCGGGCGGTGCCTCTCAAAAAGGATGCGCATGCGGACCTCATCCGTCACAGAGGCGAGGAAAGGGATGAGGATATCCTCATTCCGGGCACTACCCAAATGCAGCATCAGGTCGTTGAGCGGCGTTTCGGCCTGATCATTTAAAATAAGGCAGGCAGGCCGAAACATGAGCAACTGGCGGGCCAATTCCGCTCCGATAGATCCGGCAGCCCCTGTTATAAGTATGCGTTTACCCTGATAACTCGCGACAGCTCCTTCTTCTTTTTCGATAAAAATAGGCTCTCGGCCAAGTAATTCCTCGATATTCAGCCGGGGAAACTGCGAAAGCGACACCATAGCATCAGCCAACATAGCTGCCTGAGGTACCTTCTGAATTTCAATATTTCCCTGGATACAAAATTCAAAGATATCAGCCCTGCAGTCCTGATTATCCTCCAGCGAGGCAACAATAAGCCGTTCAATCCGCATTCTTGCGGCCAAGCCCTTGAATTGCTCGGGGGATATAACAGGTATACCATCCAGCCTCTTGAAATGGTATTGAGCGCGCTCATCCACAAAGGCCCGGATGATGAAATTCTTGTCTGCACTGCGATCTATAGCCGCCTTCACCGTAGCGCCCGGAATGCCCGCACCAAATATGACCACATTGGTCGCCGTGAGTCCCCGAAGACTAATGTAGCGGTAGCTGAACTTGACAATCAACCGATAAGTAGCCAGCCCGATGGAGAATGTAAAGAAATAGGTCAGCCAGAACAGAGAAAAACGGGAATAAACGTTTGAAAAGAAAATCTCATTGGCGATGTAAATCATCACCGTCCCAAAGAAACTGATAAACAGGATGCGCGCCAACTCATAGGATCCTGTAAATCGAACGATTCCACTATACAGACTTGTAGCAAAAAACAAACCGGTATTGATGATGGCCACCGGAATGTAGGTCAATAGGACCAATTCTCTGGAAATTGGTTCTTGTAGCAGGGCGAGCCAGTAATTGAGGGTAATAGCCCAAGCTCCAACACAAACCAGCAGGTCAATGGCAAAAACAATCCACCTTGGTGAGGCTCCCGGCAATTTAATCATCGTGGCATCGTCCTTTCAAGTGTAATACGGTTATCGCCTTATTTATGCGAATATACTTGAAAAAAACGAGGACTGAAAATTGGATGATTAGAAGTGATCTCGCTGGGATTCGAACCCAGGACCCTATCATTAAAAGTGATATGCTCTACCTGCTGAGCTACGAGATCAAGCTTTTCTTCAAAAGCAGCGCAAATATAGGCATCTGTTCGACCTTTCAAATAGACCGACCCCCATTTTTTTCGGAAAGGCACAAAGTAGCCCCTATTCCTCGTCGTCAGTGGGTTCAGCATTGAGCTCACGAGCCAATTCCTCCATCATGGCGTAATCCACGGATTCGTCCACCGTAGGGAGGATGGTCAGTACCGTGTCCAGGCGCGAAATCTCGATGAGCTTTTTCACGGCAGGCTGGTCAATCCCCGTGAGGATAAAAGAACCAAGCTCTTTCCAGAGCCGATCTGCGGTCAGGATGGCGGACAAGCCGGAGGAATCCACAAAGCGGACGGGAGACAAGTCGAGAATCATATTCTTGACCCCTTTCTGGAAAATGAGGACCAACTCGCTCTTCAATTGGGGTGCACAGGAGGAATTAAGGTTTTCTTCTTCCACCCGGAAGATCGTGTACTGTTCATTGTGGTCCACTGCGTATTTCATATGGGCTAGGGTTGAATCCGAACGGCAAAACTACGCAAAGGCCCGAACAATCGTATATTCGCCTCAACAAATCAGGTTTAAAGTTTGTATTGTTTCTTTTTCGAAGTAATATTAGGCACAGAAACGTTCAAGGCATGAACAACAGGAAGTTTTCTCCGAAGGTAAAGCAGGTCATAGCCAATAGCCGCGAAGAAGCCATCCGTCTAGGTCATGACTATATCGGCACCGAACACCTCCTGCTCGGCGTGGTTGCCGATAGTGAAAGCATGGCCATGAAGGTCCTCGATTCGCTCGATGTGAATGCCAGTGACCTGCGCAAAGCACTTCAGGAAGCCGTTGAACGCCTGCCCTTAGGCAATTCAAATCTCAACATCGGTACGCTCCCCCTCAACAAGCAGGCTGAAAAAGTCCTAAAGGTCACCTTTTTAGAGGCTAAAATGCTCAAGAACGAAGAAATCTGCCCCGAGCATCTGGTCCTCTCCATCCTCAAGCACAACGACAATCCTGCCTCCCGCATCCTTCGGGATTTCGAGGTGGATTACGAGGTTTTCAAAGCTGAACTGGAGTTTGTCAGGCAAGAGCAGGATTTAAGCAATACAGAACCTTACGCGCAGTCTTCATCGTCTTCCGATTCGGACGATGCTTACGATGATGATGAACCGGGTAAAGGTTTTCAGCAGCGTAAGGCCAATACCAAGTCCCGCACCCCGGTCCTTGATAATTTCGGACGCGATATCACCAAACTGGCGGAGGAAGGTCGACTGGATCCTATTATTGGAAGAGAAAAAGAAATAGAAAGGGTATCCCAAATTCTAAGTCGCCGCAAGAAGAATAATCCCATCCTAATCGGGGAACCCGGAGTGGGCAAAACGGCCATCGTGGAAGGTCTCGCGTTGCGCATCATGCAACGCAAGGTGTCTCGTACCTTATTTAATAAGCGCATTGTCATGCTCGACTTGGCTGCACTCGTTGCAGGAACCAAATACCGCGGGCAGTTTGAGGAGCGAATGAAGGCTATCATGAATGAACTGGAGAAGACGCGAGACGTAATCCTGTTCATCGACGAAATCCATACCATTGTAGGCGCAGGGGGCGCGACTGGCTCCCTTGATGCCTCCAATATATTCAAACCGGCTCTGGCTCGGGGAGAACTGCAGTGCATTGGGGCATCCACCCTGGACGAATACCGGCAGCACATTGAGAAGGATGGGGCCCTGGACCGCCGCTTTCAAAAAGTACTGGTCGAGCCACCATCCGTGGAGGAGGCCATCCATATTTTGCACAACATCAAATCGAAATACGAGGATTTCCATCACGTCAATTACGCAGACGAGGCTATCTCGGCTTGTGTTCGCCTTAGCGACCGCTACGTGACCGACCGCTTCCTCCCAGATAAGGCCATCGATGTGCTGGATGAGGTAGGAGCTAGGGTTCATCTGAAGAATATCCATGTCCCCAAACACATTGTGGAATTGGAGACGCAAATCGAGGAGCTGAAGGAATCCAAGAATCAGGCCGTTAAGAATCAGCAATACGAGCGCGCCGCTGATTTACGGGACAGGGAATCCAAGTTGGTCCGCCAGTTGGAATTTGCCAAAGTCCAATGGGATGAGGAGGCTAAAACCCGCCGCTACCCGGTGACCGATGAAGAAATCGCCGAGGTGGTATCCATGATGACCGGTATTCCGGTAAGTCGCGTGGCTCAAAGCGAGGGCAAGCGGCTGGTGAACATGGAGAAGGATTTGCAGCGGGCGATTATCGGTCAGGCCGACGCTATTCAGAAAATAGCCAAAGCCATCCTGCGCAATCGGGTGGGACTTAAAGATCCGCGCAAGCCCATCGGCACCTTTATATTTCTTGGACCCACCGGGGTAGGTAAAACCGAGCTCGCCAAGGCACTTGCCCGATACATGTTTGACTCCGACGATGCCCTTGTGCGCATTGACATGACTGAATACATGGAGAAATTCTCTGTGAGTCGGCTCATCGGAGCTCCTCCTGGGTATGTGGGCTATGAAGAAGGGGGGCAACTAACGGAAAAGGTACGGCGCAAGCCCTACTCCGTCATTTTGCTGGATGAAATAGAGAAAGCCCATCCGGATGTCTACAACATTCTTCTTCAAGTATTGGACGACGGGCAGCTCACCGACGGCCTTGGCCGGAAGGTGGACTTTAAGAATACTCTGATTATCATGACCTCCAATATTGGGGTGCGCCAGTTGAAGGATTTCGGTCAAGGATTGGGATTCAATACCAGGGCAAGATTGGAGGCTTCGGATGACAATACCCGAACCGTTATTCAGAATGCCTTAAAAAAGACCTTTTCGCCTGAATTTCTCAATCGGATTGACGATGTGGTCATCTTCAACTCGTTGGGAATGGAAGAGATTTTTCGGATCATTGATATTGCCTTGGAGGATCTTTTCAAGCGCCTTAGCAATCTGACTTTCCGTTTCGGTCTTTCTGAAGAGGCCAAGAAATTCGTCGCTGAAAAAGGGTTCGATCCCCAGTTCGGAGCCAGGCCGCTCCATCGCGCCATACAAAAATACCTGGAAGATCCCCTTGCCGAGTTTATCCTGAATCACAATCCAGCCGAAGGTAGCGAGCTGCTTGCGGTCATGAACGAGGAGGGTACTGGTACGGCAATTACCTTTGCCCAGCAGGTAAGGTCCGATGTATCGGAATAACCTGAGGTGCAGCCTCCATCGATTTTTTCACAAATACATATCGTTTGGCTAAGAAGTTTGCAGAAGAAGAGAAACCTGGTCTCCGCATAAATGACCAGATTCGCGTTCCGGATGTCCGCTTGGTTGGAGAGAATTTAGAAGTGCTCTCGGAGGTAGCGGGTAAAGAAATCAAGGCAGGAGAGGTATATCCGACGCGCCTGGTGCGCGATTGGGCCAACAAAGCGGAACTTGACATGGTGGAAATTTCACCGAATGCCGTTCCTCCGGTGGTACGAGTGGTCGATTTCAACAAATTCCTGTACGAAAAGAAGCGGAAAGAGAAGGAGATTAAGTCTAAAGCCGCAAAGACGGTCATCAAGGAAATACGGTTTGGCCCAAATACCGACGATCATGACTTCGAGTTCAAACTTCGGCATGCAAAAGCATTTCTGGAGGAAAACGCTAAGGTTAAAGCCTATGTCCATTTCCGGGGACGAACCATCGTTTTCAAAGATCGCGGGGAGTTGCTGTTGCTACGATTCATCAAGGAACTGGAGGAAGCCGGTGCCCCGGAATCGCTACCCAAACTGGAAGGGCGTCGCATGATTGTGATGATTGCACCTAAGCGAAAAAAATAGCCGCATTAGGGGGGTAAAAAACCGTTTTATTTCCTATTTTTGCGGCCTGAAAAGAATCGATATGCCAAAGATGAAAACCCATTCCAGTGCGAAGAAGCGTTTCTCCGTCACCGGATCTGGTAAGATTAAGCGTTTCCAGGCGAACACTTCGCATCGCCTGCGCAACCGCAGCAAGCGCACAAAATTGAATCTGAGGGACTCCACTACTGTGGATGCCTCTGAACAACACCGCGTGATGCGCATGCTTTGTATTCGTTGAAGCAACCTCATTATTTAACGAGAATGCAGGTTAAAGTCTCCCCCGTGAGCCCTGTGTTGGACTAAATTACGCTATTATGCCTCGCTCTGTCAATGCCGTAGCTTCCCGCAAGCGGCGTAAAAAAATCTTAGATGCTGCTAAAGGCTACTTCGGTGCCCGAAGTAAGGTCTACACGGCCGCCAAGAATACCTTGGAAAAAGGTCTTGTGTACGCCTATCGCGACCGCCGTGCCAAGAAGCGCGCCTACCGAAGACTCTGGATTGCCCGAATTAACGCTGCGGTCCGTGGATTTGGCTTGTCGTATTCGAAGTTCATTCACCAACTGGCGCAGCGAGGTATCTCACTGAATCGTAAAGTACTTGCCGATTTGGCTCTCAATCATCCTGAAACCTTTGCAGCGCTGATTAAACAGTTGGCTTGAGGTATAGGGCTACAACTCCACTGAAAAGAGGGGTATTTCCTGATGGGAATATCCCTCTTTTTATTTATGTTTGGGATTGACAACGAACTGCTTGTGGTCAATGTTTCCATATTGCAGGATTTGCTTCGCACCAACACGGTAGAGCAAACTCTGTTTCTCCATGCATCCAATCGGTATGTGCGCGCCCTGGAGCAGGTTCTTCAGTTGACCGGCTATTTACCGCCATCCCGTGCAGGGGCAAGTGGTGGAGTCTTCGGGACCCCTATGCTGGATGCCATACGGCTTTTTAATGACCGGCACCGTATCGCCGGCGATGGAGCCCGCCTCAAACCCTACAGCCTCTGGCGCTTAATGCAGGGAGCGGAGGTCGTACCTGCGGTCCGGATAGTGCATGAATACGGGGAAGAAGCGGTGGAATGGCAGGAGGAGTCCCACTTCCTGAACGAGCCCCTCACCCGGGTCCTCGCTTTTCTCCAATACCAGGAGGCTGATTTGGCAGCGAGTTTGGAGCAATTCTGTATCACGGAAGGACGCCTTTTTCCGGAAAAAGCCCTAGGGCCTGAATTTCTGCAGCATTTAGCAGAAACATCGGTACGGCAGCTTGGTCCTTGGTTTTCCTTGGACATGCGACTGCCACTGGGTCCAGTCCTTGAGATAGCTGATGTTCCAGGCAATCAGGTACGCGTTGGCGATGGCTCCCTGCAGCTGGTGCTTACTCGTCGGGAACCTGGAGTGTATTGGCCAGGTATGGCCGAAGTGTCCACCTTTTTAACTCAACAACCCGTAGGGATGAATCCAGACTGGTCACAGGTCAGTCTGCGTATCATCGATTACGTTTCCCGTCACGAAGGAAAACTGGATGCTGTGAATACCTATGATCAGGGCTTTTTGAGCATCGGGATTTTCCAATGGACCCTTGGCATTGGGGATCGGGCGGGAGAGTTGCCAGCTTTGCTGAAGCGCGTAAAAGAAGGGTACCCCGAAGCCTTTCGGAAAGGGTTCGAAGAATTAGGCTTAGATATCGACAACCAAACAGATACTGGCACCGGGTTTCTCTTATTGGACGGTGAGCGAATGGACCGCGGCGAATTGAAAGAGGTATTCCGCAGTCCCACCTGGGCCTTCCATTTCTGGAAGGCCCTCATGCAACCTGCCTTTCAGGCAGCCCAGATTGCCCATGCTCACGACCGATTCAAACATTTTTATTTCAAGCGCCATCCAGGATCACTCCCCTACCCCTTATACCAAATGATTACTTCCTCTTTTGGTGTGGCGCTCTTGTTGGATATGCATGTCAACCGACCAGGATGGGTTTACCCCTGCTTTGGGCTGGCACTGACGGAAAGCGGTTTCACCCAATCACCAATAAATTGGACAGCCCAAGATGAAAGTCACTTGTTGGATTCTTTTATTCGCATTCGGTCAATCTATACCGAAGGAACGCTAGAGCCAATGACCGCGGCTAACCGTCGGAGTGAGGCTTTGAAACAGGCAGAGAGAGAAGGCGTTTTGTCGCGGGAGCGGGGCAGTTTCTCTTACCTTAATCCGCGCTTAGAGGGTATTGGCCTTAAAGGGATAGCCAGAGGGGTGGATTTGCCACCGGGTTATAAGGAAGAATCTTACCCTGATTTAGCATCAGGAATCGATTAATATGGCCTGGTAAAAACGTACCATGGTGGTTTTCCACCATAGTGTAATTCAACCATCTTAAAAATTGGGCAAAAGGAATACACGGTTGGTTAACAAAACCATCTGGAGGATTTTCCATTTTGGAGACACAACATGGAGCGTCTCTACCTATTTCCCTGTGAAACGGGGCTTGCGCTTCTCGATGAATGCTTGGGCGCCTTCCAGAAAATCTGCGGTTTGCGTAGTCTTGCCAAACTGAATGACCTCCTCTCTAAATCCTGCCCCGGGCTTGTTAAAATAGGCATTTACGGAGGCGATAGTGCATGCCACAGCAATCGGTGCTTTTTCGGCAATGCGTTTTAGAAGGGCCATCGCCTCTGGCAGTAAATCCTGGGGGGTCGTCACCCGGGTTACTAAGCCCCACTGGTGGGCTTCGGCGGCGGTAAAAGTGTCGCCGGTAAGCATAAGTTCCATGGCTCGCGTTTTGCCTATATTCTGGATAAGCCGCTGCGTACCGCCATAGCCCGGAATAATACCCAGATTGATTTCAGGCTGACCAAAGCGAGCATTTTCAGAAGCGATTCGCAGGTGACAGGCCATAGCCAGTTCACAGCCTCCTCCCAAAGCAAAGCCATTGACAGCAGCGAGGACTGGACGAGAAAATTGTTCGATGAGGCTAAAGATATCGTGACCCCGTTGGGCTAGCTGGCCACCACGTCCCATTTCGATACTCAGGAATTCCTTGATGTCAGCTCCTGCTACGAAGGCCCTTTCCCCGGCGCCAGTCAGGATAACACCACAAAGTGCCGATCGCCCCGGCAAATCATGGGCGAAGAGGTGCTCCAGCTCCGACATGGTCTGTCCGTTGAGCGCATTTAGCGCTTTTTCCCGGTTGAAAGTGAGCGTGACAATGCCCTCCGATTCGGAGACAAGGATGTTTTGGTATTCCATGGCAGCGGATTTATATCATCATGACTTCCTGTTCTTTCCAAATCTGGTCGCCGGCAGGATTGATATAGCGCCAGATTCCCTCCTTTTCTGTCCAAGCCAATCCATGATTGAAAGGAAGCACATGATCAAATTTAGGAGGAATACGCCAGTCGCCTGCCCTATTAATATAGCCCCATTGGCCATGCTGGCGCACCTGGGCAAGACCTTCTGAGAACAGGCCGGCATCTTCAAAGATAAAGGGAATGACGAGTTCGTCTTTTTTATTAATAAAACCGTATTTCCCATGCATTTGCACGGGGGCCAGACCCTCACTGAAGTCACCAGCTGATTCATATCGCGGCATGACGGCAATGAGGCCATCCTGGCTAATGAATCCGAATTTATTTTCCACCTTGAAAATGGCCATTTCATCGAAAAACTCCCCATTAGCCGTACCTGCATTATAAGGAAACTGGGGGGGCAGTAGCAGGTTGCCCTGCAGGTCGATGAGTCCCCAAAGATTTTCATGAAGCACCACCGCTACTTTTTGCTGGAAGGGGAAACATTTTTCGAAAGGTGTATTCAGGATAAATAGGCCATTACGATCTACAAATCCGCTCTTGCCGAACCACTGCACTGGGGCCAAATTGTTCTTAAAGTCACCCGCCCATTGGTAGCGAGGGGAAATGATCATGCGGCCTTCTTTATCAATATAGCCGTACTGATTTTGGACAGCTACTGCAGCAAGGCCATCGCTAAAATCCTGCGCAGCGTCGTACTTTAGTTCAATAGCCACATTGCCCCGGGTATCGATGAAGCCCCATCGCCGCACCAGACGAACACGGGCCAGATCTTCCTCGAAGTAACCCACCGACTTATACATTTGCTTGATGAGCAGCCGCCCAAGCACATCGATGGGGACATAGCAATCATTGAGCTTAACCTTCGCAAATTGGTGATAGAAATCTTCCGCCTCCACATACTGCGGCTCGATGACCACGTTACCATGCTCATCCATATAGCCGAAGCGACCTTTTTCCCTTATCTTAAAACGTAGTTCCTCCATGTGCGCCGGTCCCCCGCTGCATACGACAAATATAGAACGGATTTGGGTATATTCTGCCTATCCGAAACCGGGCGCTGGTGAGGGGTTAGATTAGTCTGCAAACCAGCCGGCCACCTCCTCCGGACTCAGGCCACGAAGGTCGAGTTTCTTCTTTTTCCGCCAGCCATTGAGATCATTTGCAACCCGGGCTGTACCTGTTTCCAAGACCTTTTCTCGAGTCGGATAACCTAAGGCAACCAAATGGGCAATCCACTCCTCCGGGACACCGGTACCCGAAAAACCAGAACTTGACACCGAGCCGGATTCCGCAGTCTCGGGTCGCATTTGCGGGAAAAAGAGAACTTCCTGGATGGAAGGATTATTGGTCAGGAGCATAACCAGCCGGTCGATTCCAATCCCAAGGCCGGAAGTCGGCGGCATGCCATATTCCAGTGCCCGAAGGAAATCTTCGTCGAGGACCATGGCCTCCTCATCGCCCCGGGCAGCCAGCGTAAGCTGAGCGGCGAATCGCTCCCGTTGGTCAATGGGGTCATTAAGTTCAGTATAGGCATTGGCGATTTCCTTACCATTGACAAACAATTCAAATCGCTCCACCAGACCTTCCCGGGTACGGTGTTTCTTTGCCAGGGGGGTCATCTCCAGCGGATAATCTGTAATAAAGGTAGGCTGGATAAGGTACTTCTCCACTTGAGAGCTAAAAACCTCGTCAATCAACTTGCCCTTTCCCATGGAAGCATCCATCGGAATCTGCAGGGATTGACAGAGAATACGAAGATCTTGCTCAGACATTAGCGACACATCCTTACCCGTGTGCTCGCGGATGGCGTCGAACAGGGTGATACGGCGGAATGGCCCTTTGAAATCGATGCGATGCTCCCCGACTTGCACCATGGTGTTGTCATCAAGGACCGAGCGCGCAATGGTTTCGAGACAGTCTTCCACCATGTCCATCATCCAGAGGTAATCTTTGTACGCCACATAGATTTCCATGGAAGTGAACTCCGGATTATGCGTGCGATCCATACCCTCGTTGCGGAACATTTTCCCGATTTCGTAAACGCCATCGAATCCTCCCACGATAAGTCGCTTCAGATGGAGTTCGTTGGCAATGCGCAAGTAAAGCGGAACGTCGAGGGCATGGTGATGGGTCCGGAATGGACGGGCGGCGGCACCACCGTGAAGGGCCTGCAGGACAGGTGTTTCCACCTCAAGCCAGCCCTTTTCGTCGAAATAGCGGCGCATAGCGCTGATAATCCGGCTTCGACGGACAAAGGTTTCGCGCACGGAGGGATTGACTATGAGGTCCACATAGCGTTGCCGGTAGCGCAGTTCGGGATCGGTAAACGCATCGTAGGTATGCTCTTCACCCGTACTTTCCTCCACCCGTGTCTTAACAACAGGCAGAGGGCGCAAGGATTTTGAGAGGAGGGAGAAATGGTTTACATGGATAGTGATTTCCCCAGTCTGCGTGGTGAAGACATGACCCTCCACCCCGATAAAATCGCCAATATCCAGGATTTTGCGAAAGAGTTGATTATAGGCTGATTTGTCCTCCCCGGGGCAAATACTATCGCGGGCGACGTATAGCTGAATTCGGCCGGAGCTATCCTGGAGTTCGGCGAAGGAGGCCTTACCCATGACACGTATCATCATAAGTCTACCGGCCAGCACAACCTTTTGAAAAGCTTCCGGTTTGGAAGGGAAATCGCGGAGGATTCCGGAAGCAGCATGGGAAACGGGAAACGCGGCGGCCGGATAGGGATTAAGACCCATATTTCTAACCTCCTTCAGGTTCTCCCGGCGAGCCAATTCCTGGTCGGTCATGGGTTTGGGTATAAGGGAAAGCAAAAATAGGGATATTCTACAGAAACAGAACCGGATGATTCGTATAGCCTTCGCGCCCGTTTATGCATATCCCCTGCCAGCGGGGCATCGTTTTCCAATGGAAAAATACAGCTTGCTTCCGCAACAGCTGGTATACGAGGGAACTGCCGAGGAAAGTCAGTTTTATCGACCCCAACCTATTTCAGAGGATCTCCTGTTACTTGCCCATTCAGCTACCTATTGGCAAAAACTTCAGGAACAGACCCTAAGTGAAAAAGAGGTCCGGGCCATCGGATTCCCCATGAGTCCGCTCTTGGTGGAGCGGGGGCGCACCATTGCAGGAGGTACCCTGGCTAGTGCCTATCACGCTTTGGAAAGGGGGATTGGCATGAATGCAGCCGGTGGAACACATCACGCCTACCGGGACCGAGGAGAGGGCTTTTGCGTATTTAATGACATAGCCATTGCAGCGTCGGTTTTGCTCGCTCGAGGGGAGGTACGTCGGATATTCATTCTGGACCTGGACGTGCATCAGGGCAACGGGACGGCCTCTATTTTCCAGGGTAGCGAGCAGGTATTCACCTTTTCCATGCACGGCGAGAGGAATTATCCTTTGCGCAAAGAAAAATCCCATCTGGACATCGGGTTACAGGACCATACCGGCGATAGCGAATACCTAAAAATGCTGGATACACACTTACCCCCCCTGCTGGATACCTTTCAGCCAGATATCCTATTTTATCAGGCCGGTGTTGATATACTGGATACCGACCGGCTGGGGCGCCTGGCGGTAAGCCGGGAAGGTTGTCGTCGCCGCGACACCTATGTCTTCGAATGGTGTCGTCGCCATCGGCTACCTGTGGTAGTGACCATGGGAGGAGGATATTCACCCAAGTTGACGGATATCCTGGAGGCCCATGCCAACACCTTTCGAGCTGCTTCAGCGGTATTTTGAGGAGGACTTTGCAGCCAATGCTACCATTCTGCCGCCAATTCCTGGCGGCAAAGATCCATAGGAATAAGACCGATGCTACTCAATCTGGAGAAAAACGATTTTAGGGAAAAAGGCAGGCCCAGTGCCTCTTGCTGGCGGGCATAATCTGCCATGGCCATTTCAAAGAGGTATTTTCCGGTAACATAGCTTGTTCCATAACCTGGTTGGCGAAGGTAAAGCTGTTGTTCAAAAATCCGCAGTTCCTTTTCCTTGCGCATCCAACCTCTCGGTGTCCAATCTACGTGCAGACCACCTGCCTCTTCCATGGTCATTGAATTTGCGTGGGCATACAAGGAGCCCAAGCCCCGGGCAGCGCGCTGCGCCAGCATGATGTAGACGATTTCGCGAACCCGGGGCTGGTCGTCATACAAGCCGGCCTGCATGAACAATTCCTCCACAGCAGTGGCGATTCCCTCACTCCGGGAATCAAAAATATTGAAAAGAAGAGGTTCCCGGCGGATGGGATTCGGGTGAGGTTGCCGGTCCAGGTCCGCCAGTTCAAACCAGTGAAAGAAATGCGAAAACAGCGGTCTTTGGTCGTAATGCGCGGTAATCCAAAAAAAATTGCGATTTGGTTCGGGTACGAACTGACCGGGGTGCTCACGCAGGGCAGCATCGTAATACGATTTAACATCAAATACATCCTGGGTAGAGAGGAATGCCATTAGGTTGGTGGCGGCTGTATCGGCGCGTAGGGCGTATTCCTCCGGGGAGGCGGCAGCTCGAAGGGGAGGAAGCAGGCGATTGCGGTGTTCCTCCAGCTTTAGAGAGCTCCAGGCACGGGCCAGCTCCCTTTTCAGGAGAAGCACCTCATCTTCCCAGGTGAGGGGCACGAGGTGGACCTTTTGAAGGTATTCTGTATAAGCCTCTTTTCCAATACCAGAGGGTCCGGTTTTGGAGCTAGCTTCGCGTCGAAGCCAGCTGGCAAAGTCGTCAGAAGCAGCGATGGCTGCACCTAGGGCATCCACCAAGGGTAAATCGTCACGGACCCCGGGCCGAAGTAAGATATCCTTCAGGTCACGGATTTGGGTTTCGATATCGCGGATACCGGCGATCCAGAGATCTCGGGCATTTCCTGTCAGATTTTCCTTAGCCTGCCGGCAAAATGGGGGAATGCGGCGAATATCCTCCCGGAGTTTGCCCGAGGCATCGGGAGAAAGTGGAAAGGAATACTTCCAAATTTCTGTAGCAAAATGGGGAGTAGGTCCCTCATGGGCAGGTACATCACTGCGCTCGGTCCAAACCATCTTGTAAAAGGCCGGATCACGTTCCCAGGGCCGAAGAATCCTGTGATTAAAGTCAAAGCCATTCATTTCGGCCCAGACGATTTTCCAGTCGTTCTGACGCGTTACGGACCAGCCTATGGTATCGATTTTTAGTAGTTCCTGTTTCAAGCCCTCGAAACTGGGCATACGGGCAGTGAAGGCAGCCCGAGAGTAGTCGGGCGCACCGTTGCTAAGGGGCGGTACCTCAAAAGCACGCCATCGGCGGAATAGGTCTTGAAGTGGAGTCGATTGGCTTGCCCCAGGTATAGGCGCGAAGGAGCAGCAGAGGAAAAGGCTTAGAAGTAGACGGTTCATAATCTTCGAGCAAGTGCAAAAAAAAAGTCGCCCACAAAGGAACGACTTATATAATCCCATGAACATAAACCATTTCAGGGCGGAGAGGAGGGCGGCGGTTCCGAAGGATTTCCATCAAGAACCACCGCATTAAGCCTTCTCGCGCGGGAGTGCATATCTTTACACTCCAACCATTGTAATCAGGCATGAGCCCAGGACCTATATCTTCGGGCAAACGTGATTGCCCCGCTGTAGGAATCAGAAAGCGGATTTATCGTCCCGAACGGATTCGGGACGACAAAACCCCGACAATATAATCCCATGAACATAGTCAAATCAGATGGCGGTTCTTTTGCCGCTGTTCCCCCTTTGGGTCACTTTCACAATACAAATATGCAAAGGGCAATTCCTGAGTACAAAGACAAAAAAGAAGCATTGTGAATGACAATCTATTGATTATGAACAATAATTTGTTGTATATCAATATTTTACATTATTTTTTGTGAAAATTAAAATTTTTTTTCTTTTCCATGGGTTGATTTTTTTTCGTTCAACCTGTACATCGGGTTATCCAAGGTGCTTGAAAGTGGCACAGATTGGTGAACTAAGGGACGCAACAAAGTATTTGGTTATCTTTGATTTATTCGTCAGCATAAATTCAGCATTGTGGAGCACGACCATTATCAGCGGCGGCAGGACATTGTCCATTCGGTTAAGGTAAAAGCCGGAAAACGGCGGACTTACTTCTTCGATGTGCGCCGAACCCGGGGAGACGATTTTTTCCTTACGCTCACCGAGAGTACGCGGCGAATGAGCGATGGCAGTTTTGAACGCCACAAGATTTTTCTGTATAAGGAGGATTTCAATCGGTTCCTGGCGGGTTTAGAAGATGTTGTGGCTTACATCAAAACCGAATTGATGCCCAACTATGACTATGACGAGTTTTCCCGTCGGCATGATGAATTTGAGGGGGATTTGGAATACGACGAGGATTATCCAAGGGAACAGGGTCCGCCAGATGCCGGTCCGAAACCTGGAAGTGCGGAGGATTTGACTTGGTAGTCCAGTTCCGGATACGGGAAAAGGTTTGGTGATTATTGCAATTTTTTTGGGAAGGTTCATTTCTGAATTGGCCACCGCAGCGGGTCATAGTGCGGGACCCAAATCTGCAATTGTTGGCGCTTCCAGAAAGCATTTCCCTATTTGCCTTTAGTGAAACCCTTACATCATAAGGCCAAAATACCGGCGAATCCCCCACTCCAAGGTCAGCGAAAGTAGCAATAATAGCAAGAGTAGCGGCATACTCAAAAGCGTTCGGCTTTTTCGCTCAGAGACGATGACGGGTTTAAGGGAAGCGGCGGACCGAATCTCCCGGGCTAAGTCATTCAAGGCGTTGGCATGGAAAAACCGTCCCCCACTTTCCGCGCTAATCACCCGCAAAAGGTTGTGATCGGCGGTCAAGCGAGCGAATTCTAACTGCAGGGGACGTACTGAAAATCGGGCTGTGGAGGTAAGTTCTTTGCCCTCGTAGCGCGTGCGGGCAGTGCAGGAATAATTTCCTACTGGCAAGCTACCCGCCTGAAGTCGATAACCTTTGCCGACTCGCCCAAACTGAAAGTTGTAGGCATTTCCATCTTCGTGTTTGAGGGAAATACTTACTTCAGGGTCATTGATTAGCTCGTAGGAGGAATTATAGAGTTCAGCATCGAGAGTAACAGGTTCATTTTCATCAAACAGCGGTTTGCTGCCGACAATCCGAAACCGCCGGTTATCGCGTTTTACGCTAAGGTATTGAATGATTTTCCCTACAAAGCCGTCGAAGGCCTCATGATTGCCATTTTGCTGGAAATCGGCTAGACGCCAGCGCCAAAGCCCATCGCCAACAAAAACGGCGCTTCGAACCGATTGCGATTCCCCGAGGGTGAGCACAGGATACTGGGTGGCAATATTTTTAATGCGCTGAAAAAGTATTGGCTGGCCAGAGGCGCGGCTCAACACATCACCGAAAGGAACCTGCAAGGGCGGGAAGCGGGAAATTTTCCGGGACCAGTCCTCCTCCCATTGGAAAAGCTGGAATCCTTCGTTCCAGACTGCTTCAGCCTCTGTTACCAGATTTTCGGAAATAGTAAATGAAATAAAAGGCTGCAGGTTATTGAGTGCGCGGAAATCGGAAGATTCCCCAACAATCCACCAAAGGGCCATGCCTTTTTGTTGCACCTGCTGCAATAAGGGGGTAATTTGGCGGCCCGGTGAAGGAACCTGGTGCATAACCAAAAGGTCGAAGGATGCCAGATCGGGAAGGGGTTCACCCAAAAGCGACGTGACAACCTCGTAGTTTGCATTTGTCTCTAAGGATTGGCGCAAGGCGGCCAAATCTGGATGTGGTGCCTGAGCCAGCAAGAGGATTTTTTGCCGGCTCTCGAGCACGGTTATGAAAAAGTCCCGGCTATTGTTCATCCGGGAAGCCTCTCCGGAAAGCGGTTCCGCTTGCAAGCGTAACTGTCTGGTACCCGGACGAGAGGCTGGAATGGCCAGGGATAAGGTCTGGAAGTAATCTTCCCGGTCCACTTTGAAATCTACCGACTTTAAGCGGGTGATGCGCTTGCCTTCCACTTCAAAAAGCGAGAGCCTGGATGACTTCCCCGCAAGTTGATGCGCCACCAAATCTACCTGCACTTCCAGTTCATCCCCTGAATAAACCAGTTCATTATGAAAGAGCCTATTGATAGCCAAATCACGCTGCCTTGCTGTATCGCCTAATCCCACGGAATAGATGGGAATGGAAAGATTTCCTGCCGGATAAATCGGATTGTTGCCTTGATTGTACAATCCGTCAGTTAGGAAAATGAGTCCCCCCAACTGGCGACCTGCAAACCGGGTGTTGAATTCCTCAAATAAACTACCCATATCGGTCGCTTTATCCGATGAGGGGCCATCGATACCCTTACGCACGGACTGACCGAAGGAATATGATTCCACCTGAAATTCGCCATCGAGGCCATCGAGTAGATTAGTCAATTGCGCCGTGAAACCAGGGTCCTTGGACTTGAGGTATTCGCCTACTGAGGCAGAGGCATCGCGTGCAACCAGCAAAACCGGTTTTTCGATTCGCTGTTGCAGACCGCGCCACAGCGGTCCGAGCAGAAGCAGGCAAATAAGAAACACCGAAATAAATCGAAGCAGGGCTAGACCAGGAATCCAGCTGCGATAACCCGCCGGTATACCATCGTGCTGAAAGTACAAGAGCGCGGTGGCAACCAAGGCGACGGCAACACACAACAAAAGGAATACTCCGTCGTATTCAAAGGCAAGCGCCTGCATAGAAAGTTTTTCCGATGGGTAAAGGTAGGGGTTGAACCACAAAAAAACTTATTTTGTTGCTAAGCCATGTATCCCTGACTATGTCAACAAATTCACTAAAAATTATCCTGGGAACCTTTTTTTGGGTCCTTTTCCTTACTCCTCGCCTGAACGCATCTTACATGTTGCTTCCTATGGATTATGAGGGTCAGAAGGACCATCTCAAAGCCTATGGGATTACCTACTGGGTATTGGAAGCAGGACAAGAGGGCTGGTGGCTGCTCAACTATCGCGGTGGCAGCTTTGCCTTTCCACATACCACCCTTTCGGAAAAGGAGTGCAAGGCGCGTGGGGTAAGCTACGAGGTCATCAGTGATGCAGCTTTCAATCAGATTTTGACAGAAATTGCTGATCCGGGCCGAAACATGGATGCCATTAAGCTGGAAAAAGCACCAAAAATAGCGGTATACACGCCAGAGTTTAATGCCTCCGGGGAGAGGATTCAGCCATGGGACGATGCAGTGACTATGGTGTTGACCTATGCAGAAATTCCATACGAGACTGTATATGACCGGGAGGTAACGCAGGGAAAGCTAGCGGCTTATGACTGGTTGCATTTGCACCATGAGGATTTCACCGGACAATACGGCAAATTTTACCGCAGCTACTCCGCCTTCCCATGGTACCGGGAAAATCAGCGGCGCATGGAAAATCTGGCTAAAGAACTTGGGTTTCCCAAGGTTTCCACGATGAAACTTGCCGTGGTAAAGAAAATCAGGGAGTTTGTAGGTGGTGGTGGATTTATGTTTGCCATGTGTTCCGCAACCGACACTTACGACATCGCCCTGGCTGCTGACGGGGTGGACATCTGCGATCAGATTTACGACGGCGACAAGGCTGATCCCCAAGCTCAGTCAAAGCTTAATTTCGACAACACCTTTGCATTCAGTCAGTTCCGGCTTTCGGATAATCCCATGGAATACGAGTACTCCACGATTGACGTGGCACCGGAGCGGCCCATGCCTGCCGAACAGGATTATTTCAATCTTTTTGAGTTTTCGGCGAAATGGGATCCTGTTCCTACCATGCTCACTCAGAATCATACCCGATTGGTCAAGGGATTTATGGGACAGACCACTGCTTTTCAGCAGGCGTACATCAAGTCCAACGTACTTATTCTTGGGAACAACAAGCCTTATCAGGAGGCCAGATACATTCACGGCATCTTCGGGCAGGGGTTCTGGACCTTTTATGGCGGCCATGATCCGGAGGATTACCGCCACCATGTCAATGATCCAGAGACCGATTTAAGCCTCCATCCAAATTCTCCGGGGTACCGACTCATTTTAAATAACATCCTCTTTCCTGCTGCCAAGAAAAAGGAACGAAAAACCTAACGTATATGACCTCAGCGCGTAAGTTGGCCATTTGGCAAACCATCACGGGCATTTCCCTGCTCATCCTTGCCTTCTTGGCTGGAGCTTCCTGGATAGCGCGTGAAGATGCTGCCGCACCGGAGGCCGTTCAGGAATCACCCCGGGTGGATGGCAATACGGTCCTTACGCAGGGAGAATTATCTACTATTCAGCTGTTTGAAAAAGCTGCGCCGGGCGTCTGTTTCATCACAACCTCCAATCTGCGGGAAAACTTCTGGACCCGGGACATTTCAGAAATTAAAAGTGGGACAGGCTCCGGATTTGTCTGGAACAGGATGGGACATATTGTGACGAATTACCATGTGATTGAGGGTGCAGACAAGGCCACGGTGACTCTGGCAGACCAGAGCAACTGGCCGGCTGAATTGGTAGGAAGTGCACCTGAAAAAGACCTGGCGGTATTGAAAATCAAAGCCCCAGCGGAAAAGTTAAATCCTATTCCTGTGGGTGTTTCGGAGAATCTACGCGTTGGTCAATCCGTATTTGCCATTGGTAATCCATTCGGATTAGATCAAACGTTAACTACAGGGGTGGTGAGTGCCTTAGGTCGGGAGATTCAGTCAAGAGCCGGGGTACCGATTCGCGACGCTATCCAGACCGATGCGGCAATTAATCCAGGTAATTCGGGAGGGCCACTGCTAGACTCCGGAGGTAAGCTCATCGGGGTGAATACCGCTATTTTTAGTCCCTCAGGAGCCTCGGCAGGCATTGGATTTTCTATCCCTGTTGATGCGGTGCGATGGGTAGTGCCTGAATTGATTCGCTACGGAAAAATCCAGCGGCCTTCGCTTGGAGTTGAATTAGCCAGCAATGATATTGTTTCACGTTATGGTTTGCAGGGGCCTCTGGTCCTTAATGTCCCGTCGGGCAGTGAGGCTGAGCGGAGCGGTATCCAGCCAACGCGGCGAAATCGCTATGGCGAAATTGTTTTAGGGGATATTGTCGTGGGGATTGATGGCGAGCCGGTTCGAAATAATGGGGACTTATATTTGCTCTTAGAAAAACGGCAAGCCGGGGACGCGGTGGAGGTGGAGTTGCTGCGAAACCAACGTAAGCTAAAAGTCAGGCTAATGCTTACAGAAGGCAATTAATCATCTATGTTGGAATTGTTTGTGGCTACCCTCGGGTCAGTCTTTTCCATTGTTAATCCGCTAGGGGCAGTACCGGTTTACTTGGCGATGACGCCGGAGTACACCATTCGGGAACGCAATCGAACGGCGCGGATGACAGCCATTTACTTCGTGCTCATCTTGAGTGTTTTTTTTCTGGCCGGCACGTACATCCTTGGCTTTTTTGGCATAAGCATCGGGGCTATGCGCATTGCGGGAGGATTGGTCATTATGAGTTCGGGATACACCCTATTGACGGGTAGTATTGCGAAGAGTGGCGCTACTTCGCGCAAGTTGACGGCGGAGGGACTGGCAAAAGACGACATATCTTTCACCCCGATGGCTATGCCCCTGTTGTCAGGGCCAGGCTCGATTTCGCTGCTAATCACCTGGTTTGACGATTATCCTCTATGGTGGCAGCGTGCCATTATCTTGGGGGTTTTGTTTGTTATGGGAGTCCTGGTTTACTACATCCTCCGCTTTGCACCCGTGTTGTATAAGGTATTGGGAGAAGCTGGGCTACGAGCCCTTTCTAGAATTATGGGATTTATCGTAATGTCGATTGGGGTACAGTTTATTTTGGGGGGAATTTCAAAAATCTTTTGATTCATCAGGAATCGAGGAATCTGGATTTAATCGTGACCCATCAGGATAGCGATGCACCATCGTGTGTCAATCAAATACATTTTGTCCGCGGAGGGAACGCATTGCCGTGGATTGTTCCATTTGGGGAATCCATTTCCAAGGCAAGGATTTAATCCCATTGGAAATGAACGGCAATACGTGGAAAGTGTCCGAAATTGGTTTACCTTTTATCGGGTTTCTGTCGAAATACTCCTACATTAACGGGTAAATGACAGATTCAAGACAAATGGATAGATGATGTGGAAAACATTGAGTGAATTTCTTCTTTTCCGTGTTGCCGGCTTCCGAATAGTGGGTGAAATACCGGCTGACCTAAAAAAGTATTTAGTTATAGCGGCACCGCATACGTCTTGGTTGGATTTCCCGCTCGGCCTGCTGATTCGTTCTATCATTCAGCGAGATATTCGTTTCATTGGAAAAGAATCTTTGTTCAAGGGACCTTTCGGCCTTTTGTTTCACGCCTTGGGAGGGTATCCGGTTAATCGGGAACAACGGTCCAATATGGTGGACACCATGGTTGAAATTTTTTCCTTGCATGACCAATTTGCCATTGCCATTTCCCCTGAAGGAACACGTAAGCGGGTGGATAAATTCAAAACCGGATTCTATCATATAGCCAAAGGAGCGGGTATTCCCATCGTGATGGTCCAGTTTGACTTTGAGCACCGAAAGGTAGTCATTGCCGAACCTTTTTATCCTACAGCAGATAAGGACCGTGATCTAGCATTCATATGGCAGTATTTTAAAGGAGTCAAAGGCAAGGTACCTGATTATAGTATATTGTAGGTAATGGTTCCAAAGCAGGGGGATTGCGTTAAATGTAGTTCATGCAATAATTCAGTTTGGGTGCTTAGGCAAAAATGACCCTCAAATTAGAGGGCACTAATGGAAGGAAATTCAGGCCAAAATTCATAGCCAAGAAGGCTAAAGATGCCATTAGGGAAGTCAAGTCCTGCACAAAATGTCGATGAAGCTCAACAAGTTCCTGCCCAAATCAGCATGATGCAGCGAGAATGATTCCTTGGTGCTAAATCGAAGATGTTATTAGGGTAAATACGTTTGGAAGCCTGCTGAGAGATCTGGTAAAGCCCAACATTGAAAATCAAGCGCCTATTAAGGTCGGAAAATGAATAAAAGCAAATGTTAGGGCCAGGAAATCCATTGGAGGCGAAGCATCATGCGTCGTTACAAAAGTTGCAGGCACCCTGAATTGGAAAGGAATGGTACCTATGGAATAATGAAGGCATGTGCCGGTTTAAGGGGGTCCATATTATCTGATGCTGGTTTAATTCATTTCGGATTGAAAAAACTGGTTGATTTCCCGTGCTGCATCACGACCCTCAGCGATTGCCCAAACCACAAGGGATTGGCCTCTTCGCATATCCCCGGCTGCAAAGACCCCGGGGATTGACGTGGCGAACCCGGTAGTCTTCACATTTCCCCGCTCGTCCAGCACCACACCTAAATCCTGCAAGAGTCCCTCGTGCCGGGGATGCATAAAACCCATTGCTAAGAGCACTAAATCGCAAGGAATCCGACGTTCCGACCCTACCTTTCTTGTAAAATCAAACCGGTTTTCCCCTTGAACGGGACCCCAGATCACCTCCGACAGATGGATGGCACAAACGTCACCTGAGGCATTGAGTTCGAAAGATTCGGTGCGAACTGCCCATTCTCTGGCACACCCCTCTTCATGGGAGGAACTCGTCCGCAAAATCAAGGGCCAGTTGGGCCAGGAATCAGCACTGCACTCTGCAGGGGGCTTTGCCAGCAGTTCAAGCTGGGTCACTGAGGCAGCCCGATGACGATTGGAAGTACCCACGCAGTCGGCCCCGGTATCTCCCCCTCCAATGACCACCACATGCTTTCCTGTGGCCAAGATGACCGATTCTGGAGGAATAGGCTCACCAGCCACCCGCCGATTATTTTGCTCGAGAAAAGCCATTGCCGGGTGGATACCCCCACCCTGTCGCCCGGGAACGGGCAGGTCGCGATACACAGTGGATCCGCCGGTGAGGAGCACCGCGTCGAAATCGCGACGAAGCGCTCCAACAGAAATATCGACACCGGCCTCGACTCCTGTCCGAAATCGGATACCTTCTGCTTCCATTAGTGCCAGTCTCCTCTCCAGCACCCATTTTTCTAGTTTGAAATCGGGAATACCGTAGCGAAGAAGACCCCCCACCTTGTCATTGCGCTCAAATAGGGTGACACTATGGCCGTATCGATTGAGTTCTGCAGCTGCAGCAAGTCCTGCCGGACCTGATCCGATGACAGCCACTTTGCGCCCGCTGCGGAAAGCAGGTGCTTTGGGCCGAATATACCCGCGATCGAAAGCTATTTCAGCAATGGACTTCTCGATATGTTCGATGGCTACGGGTTGCTGATTGATCCCCAAAACGCAGGCTGCCTCGCAGGGGGCTGGACAAATACGGCCAGTGAATTCAGGAAACGGGTTAGTTCCAGAAAGAAGCTGGAAAGCTTCTTGCCAATCCGCTCGATACACCGCATCATTGAATTCAGGGATGACATTGCCAAGCGGACAACCAGCGTGGCAGAAAGGCACTCCACAATCCATACATCGGGCCGCCTGATTTCTGGTTTTCTCCTCGGGAAATGCCGCAGGTATTTCGTGGTAATCCTGCAAGCGCTCCTCCGGAAGGCGTGAAGCGGGAAGTTCCCGCCCATAGGTCATAAAGCCTTTGGGATTTGCCATATATCAGGAAATTCAGGGTGTCGCTGCGGCGACAGTCAGCTCGAGCCGGCGATTGCGGCTCTGCAGTGCCTGGCGGTAATCGGAGGGCATGACCTTACAGAAGGCATTGCGCTCGTGCTCCCAGGCATCGAGCAACCCGCCGGTAAATGGGGACCGGGTATAGTGGTAGTGATTAACCAACAGGGTGTGCAGCATTTCCAAGTCATAGGTATCCAGCGTCTCGAGGTCCACCATTTCGCGATTGAGATTCTCTGCAAAGGTCCCCTCCTGGTTGTAGACATAGGCCACTCCACCGCTCATGCCCGCCGCAAAATTCCGTCCCGTCGCCCCAAGGACAACCACCATGCCGCCGGTCATGTATTCGCAGCCATGGTCGCCGATGCCTTCCACCACTGCCGTCATTCCGGAGTTTCGCACGGCAAAACGCTCGCCGGCACACCCGAGAATATAAGCTTCACCTGCGGTAGCGCCGTAGAATGCTACATTGCCAATGATGATATTCTCTCGAGCCAAAAAACGAGACCGCGCATCGGGTACTACAACCAGTCGACCACCTGAAAGACCTTTACCGAAATAATCGTTGGCTTCACCCTCCAGTCGAAAGTGCAGGCCTCGGGCTCCGAAAGCCCCAAAACTCTGCCCGGCCGAACCCTTAAAGGTGAACCGGATACTTCCCTCCGGCAAGCCAGCCCCCTTGTATCGGCAGGAAATCGCATAGGACAACATGGTGCCTGTAGCCCGGTCCGTATTGCGGATGGGAAACGTGGCTCGCACGGATTCGCCTCGATCCAGCGCTGGCCTTGCTGCTTCGATTAACCGGTGATCCAATACCCCATCCAGGCCATGATCCTGGGGTACCCGTTTGAACTGTCCCACTGACTCGTCGGCCGGTTCCTTGTAGAGAATAGGGCTGAGATCTAGGTGAGCGTATTTCCAATGTTGAACTTCCTGCTTCAGTTTGAGCATTTCCACCCTACCCACCATCTCGTGGATGGTACGAAAACCCAAGGAAGCCATTATTTCCCGAAGATCCTCGGCGAGAAAACGGAAGAATTGGATGACATGCTCAGGTTTTCCGGTAAATCGCTTCCGAAGCTCGGGGTCCTGGGTCGCAATACCAACTGGGCAGGTATTTACATGGCATTTGCGCATAAGGATGCAACCTTCCGCCACTAGAGCAGCGGTGGCTACCCCCCATTCTTCGGCACCCAGTAAGGTAGCTATGGCGATATCTCGCCCCGTGCGAAGTTGTCCGTCAGTCTGCAGCACCACCCTGTCACGAAGTTTGTTCTTAACTAGGGTCTGATGAGATTCGGCCAGACCAAGTTCCCAAGGCAATCCGGCGTGGCGGATGGAAGTTAGCGGCGATGCCCCGGTGCCCCCATCGTGACCCGAGATAAGAATGGCGTCGGCATGGGCCTTGGCCACGCCCGAGGCAATGATACCGACCCCTGCTTTGGAGACCAACTTCACGTTGATTCGTGCGCTCGGATTGGCATTTTTCAAATCGAAGATAAGTTGTGCCAAATCTTCGATGGAGTAAATATCGTGATGGGGAGGCGG
>Ga0172372_10001800_pt1 | contig 32899 bp, 26 predicted proteins | sample LakKiv5m_2_FD_114544 | JGI IMG/M metagenome (GOLD analysis project Ga0172372, IMG submission 114544) | Freshwater microbial communities from Kabuno Bay, South-Kivu, Congo - kab_092012_9.5m | ecosystem: Environmental > Aquatic > Freshwater > Lake | place: Democratic Republic of the Congo... | reverse complement strand
TTATTTCTATGCAAGAAAAAGGAGAGATTGTTTTTTTGCCAAAAGGATATTTAAGCCTTTGTGACGTGAAGGAAAGACTTACTTTTTTAAAGAAAAAAGTCTTTAGAGTCAGTGAAAAAAGTGGAAAAACCGGGATTGAGGGAAAATTTGACACCTCTTTAAGAGGAGTGCATGGGAAAAAGACCTTTGAAGTTAGTACAAAGGGGTCAATTGTTAGAGAACTTCCAGGATCTAAACATTCACAAGCTGGAAGAAGACTTCTATTAAACATTTCCTCTGAGCTTCAGGAATTTGCTGAAAGTCTCCTTGCAGAAAATGAACTGATTAGAGAAAAAAAATTTACACAATCTGGAAAAAACCACGATTATATCACTCCACCTTGGATCAAAGGGGGAGCCATTGTAGCAATGATTCCCCAAACAGGTGAAATTGTAGCTTTAGCTTCTTATCCAAGAATTGACTCTAATGATTTTTCCTCAAATTCCTCAGGTAGATACACGATTCATAAATGGCTTGAAAACTCAACCCATCTCTCACATCTTTGGGATGGAAAAGTTCCTCTTGAAAGAGAATTTTTTTCAACAACAAATCAAGCCTTTTATAAGGAAGAAAAGAAACTAACTTACGAAGCATATCTTGATAGAATTTTCTCACAGATGGGTCATGGAAAAAAAAGTATTCAAAAAATAAACTCCTTAAACGCAGCTATTTCTTTTCAAAAAACAATATTTCAACTTCTTGATTTATCAGAGCAGCCAAATCTTTATGCCTTAATTGATTTTTTATATCCAAAGGATCAGAAATATCATCCGAGTTGTTATGAAACTTCAGAGAGTGAACTCAAACTTATTGACGACTCTTTATCCCAGCATGAGCCTTTTACAAAAGAGCTAAAAGCTCAAATTGATAAATATTTTTTAGATCTTCCCTATAACGATGATAAGCTTTTAATTTTTGATGTAATCTCTCTTGTAGCTCCCCTTGAAAATTTTAGTGAAGAACTTTTAGAAAAAGTGGGAAGTGATTCCCTTTCTACCTACAGAAAACTCTCACAAGCTTTCGCCTCTATACAAGAAGAAACTCACAAGCTCTCAAAAGAGATTTTTCACCTTGCAGATTTTAGGACATGGAGAGAGCAACACTTTAAGCAGTATCTATCTCAAAAAAGACAAGAAGAGAAGGAAAAGAAAAGCTATCAGAAACCCTACATCGATTATCTAAGGCAAGAAGAAATTGCTCAATTTAAAGAGTTTTATAAAAATTATAAGTGGGATCTGACAAAGCTATTTATTTTTTCAGATTCTTTTGAGGAAAATAAATGCTGCTTTGAAGAGGAAAAATACCATAAAAGATTTCAAGAATATAAAAAAGAGCTTGAAGCTTCCCCTCTTTCAAATCAACATTTACTCTCCTCTCTTGATTTTTTACAAAGTAAATTAAAATCTCTTGATCAAGCTATGGCCTTTAAATACCTAAAAACAATGAGGACTTATCAGGATCTTTCTAAAAAATTATACGGATATTACCCTCAGATTAAAAAGCGAAAAGGAAAACAAAGAGAAAAAGATCTAGCGGCGGCTTTTTATCCTTCAGAAGGGTATGGATTTGGACGCTCCTTTGCCTATAGGCAATCAACATCTCTTGGATCAATTTTTAAAATTATCACAGCCTATGAAGCAATCAAACAAAACTATGAAAGAGGATTCTACGATACTCAAAAAGATTTGAATCCTCTAACAATCATTGATGAGATTCAACCTAGTGGAAAAGCAGATGGAGGATTAGTCCTTGGATTCCATGAAGATGGAAGAAAAATTCCAAGACATTATAAAGGAGGAACTCTCCCAAGAAGCCATAGCGCACTTGGAAAAATCGATTATGTAAAAGCGTTTGAAAGATCAAGTAACATTTATTTTTCACTTCTTGCAAGCGATATCATCTCAGACCCAAATGATCTTTGCATGGCAAGTTTGAAATTCGGATTTGGAAATAAAACAGGTATCGATTTACCAGGTGAGATCCCAGGAACACTCCCAAAAGATCTAACCGAAAATAGATCTGGTCTTTACGCTTTTGCAATTGGGCAGCACTCTTTGATTGTAACCCCACTACAAACAGCTGTCATGTTGAGCTCTCTTGTCAATGATGGACAAATTTTAAAGCCACAGATCCTTCAACTTAGCGCTGGAATTAAAGAAAAGGAAAAAACTCCCTTTACAAAAGAAGATTATCCCTACAAGGATTACCTAAATCGAATCGGAATTTTCTTTCCTTTTTTTATTGATAATAAGGCTCAAGAAAAAAATAGCGATATTCGTTTATTTGAAAAAACCTTATATCGAAAGCTTTTTCTTCCGCAGACAATTAAGCAATATCTTCTAGAAGGGCTCCATAGTGTTGTCTCCTCTCCAAGAGGTTCGGCAAGAGCGGAGCTCATTCGCTACCTTTATGGAAACACTCAGGCAATGAGAAATTATCTAAAACTCAAATATCAATTAGCTGGGAAAACATCATCTGCTGAAATAGCCTATCATCCTTCTTTAGATCGAGAGTGTCCCAAAATATTATGCAAAGATATTTGGTTTGGTGGTGTCTCTTTTAAAGAGACTCAGGAAACAAATCTCATCACAAAAAAACAAGAGCCAGAGCCTGAAATTGTCGTTGTAGTTTATTTAAAATTTGGAGACTTTGGAAAAGAAGCAGCCCCTCTTGCTGCAGAGGTTGTGACAAAGTGGAGAGAGATTTGCAAAAAAGAGGGAAAAACTTCTTTTATTACTTATTAAATCTTTAATTGCTCGTTTGAAAGTACTCTATCGTTTTTATGAGCCCCTCTTTGATTGAAACTTTGGGAGTAAAAAAAAGAAGCTCTCTTGCCATAGTTAAATCAGGTTTTCGAATTTTTGGATCATCCTGCGGTAGTTTGCTAAAATTTATTTTTCTATCTTTTTGTAAAAAAGCTAAAATTGCTCTTGCAAGATCGAGAATTTTAATTTCCTCATCAGAGCCAAGATTAATTGGGCCAAGTGATCCTTGATATTCCATCGATGCGATTAAACCATTTATTAAATCATCTACGTAACAAAAAGATCTTGTTTGCTCTCCATTTCCATAAATTGTTAATGGAACATCCCTTAAAGCTTGGTTGATAAAATTTGAAACAACTCTCCCATCCTCTTTATCCATGTTTGGCCCATAGGTATTAAAGATTCGAACAATTTTAGTTTCAACTCCGTATTGCCTTTGATATTCATAAAAAAGGGTTTCAGCCACCCTTTTCCCCTCATCATAGCAAGCTCTTGGACCCACAGGATTTACGTTCCCAAAATATCCCTCTGTTTGTGGATGAACGGCTGGATCTCCATAAATTTCACTTGTTGAGGACTGAAGAATCCTAGCTTTATTTTTTCTTGCAAGCTCAAGAAGATTTAAAACACCGATTGTATTTGATCTTAGTGTTTGAATCGGATCCTTTTGATAATGAGCGGGAGAAGCTGGGCATGCAAGATTATAAATTTCAAAAGGACTCAAATGAATTGGTTCTAGGATATCTTGTTTTACAAATCTAAAATTAGAAGAGGAAAGATAGGGCTCTATATTGTCTATGGATCCTGTGGATAAGTTATCAATACAAATGACGTTTTTGCCTTTTTCTAAAAGAGCCCTACAAAGATGAGAGCCTAAAAATCCAGCTCCGCCTGCGACCAAAGATATTTTCATATTTAATCAAGACATACTGCTAATAATTTTTTAAAGTTGCACTTAATATAATCTTCTAACAACTCAAATGGCTCCTCATTTAAATTAAAAATGCATTTATCTACAAGATTTGCAGTTTTGAAAACTTCAAGAGAATTTAGAGGATGAGTTACAACAAAAAACACAAAACCCTCGAATAACTTCAGATGATTTAGGCAGTTTTTAAAGTTTTCTGTATTGATCCACTCTATTTGATCCTCAGAATTTAAGGTTAATACCACATTTGAGCCTAAATTCTTCATATCTTCCAAAGCATCTTCTAAGGCTCTAAAATTTAAATCGTCTCTAAAGCAGTGGATGAACAAATGCTTTTTAGAAGATTTTTTTAAAAGATTGGAGAGATCTTTGGTAAAATCAAAGGAGTTATTTAAAAAAAGAGCGTTAAATTTTTTGGGATCTTGATAAATAAATTCTGCAATTTTTCTAATTTCTGTTTTACTTCCTTTCTGAAGTTTTAATGAAATAGAATCTATTCCTCTAAATTTTAGCCCTGCAGCTGAGCAGATAAAGCCATGGCTTATTTGCTTTAAAATCAGCATGGCTAAAGAAAAAAAGGTGGTTAAAGCTCCAAAAATAAATGCATACAAAACTATGGGATAGGTTTTAGGAGTTAAAGGAAGATAGGCTTTATCCACTACTTTAGATTCAATATTCACAAGATGCATCGACATGCTTTTTGATTCAATTAATTGAGAAATTGCTTGAATGACTGCAACATTGATATTAGCTTTTAACTGAAGTTTATTTTCCATCACCCATTTTTCCGGGATTTCTTTTAGCTCTGTTTTAATTTTCTCTAAATCTCTTTCAATTTGCTCGTTTTCAAATAAAAGCATTTTTTTCTTTTGAATCATTTGCTCTTGAATTTGTTGCTCTAGTGCTTTTATCTCAATCTCTAGTAGCTCACTAATTTTCTTTTGGAGCTGGTTAATTGAATCCTTGAAATAGGTACTTTTTTGCAGTGATGCTAAAAAAAGACTTTCGATTTCCTTTTTTATCTCTTGATGATGTTTTAAAAATCCTTTTTCAAGTCTTGCTTTTTCCTTGATTGAATAATCCCCTGATACATAGGCTTTTGTGTGAAGATCTAAAATTTTTTCGTATAGATTTAAAGTGACTCCATCTTCGAGAGATTGAATAAAGGGTCTAATTTTACTGTTTGCAAAAAAAGAGGTATTCATAAGCTCTTTTAAGACGGTTTGTCTGTAGTGCTCACTTTCTTGTTTTTTTATATAGCTCTCATAAAGCTCTTTGGCACTTTTTAAATCTAAATGATCAAAGCACTCTCGTTTGCAATCTTGGCTTAAATGGTTTAAAATTTTTCTTCTTTCAAGCTCAAGCTCTTTAAGCTTTGAATGGGAAGAATTAGAAGGGAAAAATAAAAAATCATCCTTTTCATTCCTTTGTTTTTTTTCTAAAAGATGATCAAAAAAGAGGCTTTTGTGAATAAGCGTTGGCTTAATATCTTTAGTGATTTTCTTATCACTTAAAAATGCATTTAGCTGACCCTTTTCTTTTTTTAGAGAAAGTAAATGCTTTTGATTCTCTCTTGCTTCATGGCTTAAAGAGGGCTCATCTATCCAATAGATTTTTTTCTTTAGAAGGTTTTCAAAATTTTCAAGATGAATTCCAACCTGATTTTTTTCTTGAAGTTTAGAAGATCTTTCATTTTCTAGTTTTTCAAGCTCTGAGGTAAAATTTATAAAACCTTTTTCACCAATTGTCTCTTTGAGCTGCTCTGCGTGCTCGTTTAAATTTTTTTCATAAGAATCAGTAATAGTTTTTTCTCTATCTAATAAATAGCTAAGCTGATTTTCAGAGACTCTTAAAAATTCTTTGTGTAAATCAATTTGATACTCGCTCATTAGCTCATTTAAAAATAAAGATCCAAGTTTTGAATCTTCATGTTTAAATTTTAAAGAGATAAGGGAAGGATCTTCTTTTTGCTGAGATGCTCGAAGGTTCTCAAGTGTTTTTTGAAAAGCTACTTCTAAAGGGAGAAATTCAACTAAGGCCTCTCCTACAAACATCGGTTCAATTTCAAGAGAGAAGTTAATCTCTTCACTTGTGAAAACAGGGTTTTCCTTTTTAAGGGAGTAGTAACCTTTATTAGTTTTTATCTTAATTTCATTTTGCAGGATCTCAACTTCTATTAAATAGGGTCTCTTTCCTTCATACTTTACATTTTTTACTCTGACGTAAATGTTTTCATACGAGCCTTTATCTCTGATTAAAGAAAGATGTCTGCGCCATTTTTTTTTAATCTGTTTAAAAAGTGAGATCTCTTTGACTTTAGCTTGAAGCCCAACTTTTTCAATTAAGCTTTTTTGAAAGGATCTTGATCTAATATGAGAAATACAATTAGAAAAGTGATCTACTCCTTTTACATCTTTAAGCAAAGATCTAAGCATTTCACTTGACCTGCTTTCTGATTTCACTCCTCCTTCTTTAAATGTTGCTTCTAGAACATATTTGGGCGTAAGAGAGAGAAAAACTAAAAAAAAGAAAAAAAAGCTCAAAGTAAAAATTAAATAGAGTCTTTTTTTTCTTCTTCTAACAAATCTTTTCACATCCTCAAGATGAACATAGGAATTTTCCATTTTTTTCATAGAGCGATCGCTGCTGCTCCTTTTCCAAACCAATCAATTGTTGTAAAGCTTGGGAAAAGCTGGCTGACGAATCTATTCCACTCAGTAATTGGAGTTGCAGCAACGTAGACGATATCTCCTGGAATTAAAAGCATACTACTTGTTGGTAGCTGCACTATGTGTTTCCAATTTACTGTGTAGATCTTTGGCTTGATGATATTCCCCCTTAAAATCTGAATATAGGCTTTATCTCCTGTATAGGGAATTCCCCCGGCTTTTGCCAGAGCCTCTCTTAGAGATATTGTCCCAGAGGGTAGTGAAATGAGTCCTTGATGGTTAATTTCGCCGAGCATCATCACAGAAGAAGAGGAGGCCTCTGCAATGAAGATTTTATCTCTTGGCTCCATCACAATATTTTGAGACATATCTCCTTCTCGAATAAGTCTATTGATATCAACAGGAAGAAGGGTTTGATCTCTTACAACATAACTTTTAAATAAGTTAGCCTGAAATGAAATTTTAGCTTTAGATAAAACATCAAATAGCCTTGTTTTCCCATCAATCACAACAGATGAGTTAACAACTTCTCCTATCAATTCGACTTTTTTTTCTTTTCTTTCCTTAAAGGAAAGAAAAACTTCCACCTCTTGAATTTCTTTTCTGTAAATTGTTTCAAGAAGTTGTTTTGCCTGACTAAGTGTTAAACCCTCTATTTTCACTGAAGTGAGCTCAGGAAGAAATATTTCTCCGTTTGTCACGATAAAACCAACCTTAACTCCAATGATGTCAACAGATTTTGAAATATCTTCTCTTGTTGGATGATAAAGATGAACGTTTAAAACATCTCCGTTTTGAATTAAATCCTCTTTTTCTACTAAAAGCTCAGAGGGTAGTGTGTCATTTAAAAAACCCTCCATTTCTAAAATGGAAAATTTACCCTCTTTTATTTTATATGAATCCATTACAAAATCACTCACTCCTGCTTGGTATCCTTGATAGGGAGGATTTGAGCAAGCGTAAAAAAAACAGAGCAAACAAAATAAAAGGTAAGAGCGCTTCATGATTCTTTCTTAGTTTTAAACAAAAAGAGAAGTTGAAATTTAAGATTTAAAAATTATGGGATGAGAAAGTAAAATTCAATTCATTTTAAAATAGGAAGGGTGATGAGTTTAAAAAAAATATTCATTACAGGAATCGCTGGATTCATTGGCTTTCATCTAGCTAAAGCTCTAAATAGGGTTGGATATTTCGTTTCAGGATGTGATAATTTTAATTCTTACTACGACCCTAAACTAAAAAGAGAGAGGGCTCTTATTTTAAAAGAGCTTGGAATACAAATTCATGAAATTGATCTTAATCAATTAAATCAGAATCACTCCATTTTTGAAGAGATAGAATTCACTCATTTTTTTCATCTAGCAGCGCAAGCTGGTGTTAGATACTCTCTTAGTGACCCAAGATCTTATATCGAAAATAATGTTCGGGGGTTTTTAGAGGTTCTTGAGCTCTGCAGAACTTTTCCTAGGATGAAGCTTCTTTTTGCCTCTTCTTCATCAATTTATGGCTTAAATGAAAAAACACCCTTTTCAGAAGATGATCTGACAGACTCCCCTGCAAATTTATATGCTGCAACGAAAAAAAGTAATGAGCTGATGGCATTTTCTTACCATCATTTATTTCACATTAAGATGATCGGCCTTCGATTTTTCACAGTCTATGGACCCTTTGGAAGACCAGATATGGCATATTATAGCTTCACAAAAGCAATCACAGAAGATAAACCAATAGATGTATTTAACCATGGAAAAATGAAAAGAGATTTCACCTATATCGATGACATCATCGATGGATGTATTAAAGCGCTCGATTATGAGTGTGGCTTTGAAATATTTAATCTTGGAAACAACAATCCTGAGCAGCTCTTTTCTTTAATAGAATTTCTTGAGCTCTTCTTAAATAAAAAGGCGAAGCTTAACTTAAAACAGATGCAATCTGGAGATGTTTTAGAAACATTTGCAGATATTACAAAAAGCCAAAACCTTTTAGATTATGAGCCAAAAACCTCATTGAAAGAGGGTATTGAAAAATTTGTCAAATGGTATCAAGAATATCACAGAGGCCACTCTTAATTTCTTTTACTTTTTCTCAAGCATTAAATAGACATTTGGAATTTGCTTGATTAAATCAGAGGCCATTACTGAATAACTACTTTTTTCTTTTGCAGCAAGCTCTCCGCATAGATCATGCATATAAACGCCAAGGATAGCAGCTTCTTTGCTCTTTACTCCCATCGATAAAAGTGCAGCAAGAATCCCAGAGAGAACATCTCCAGATCCAGCAGTTGCCATGGCAGGATCCCCTTTTGCGATTAAAACAAAAGGTTTTTTGGATTCAAAAATTATTGTAGGAGCCCCCTTTAAGACTAAAATCACTTTATGCTCTTCTACATACCCCTGGCAAAGCTCATAGAAATCTTCTATTTCTATCTTCTCATGAATTCCAAGAAGCTCCCTCATTTCTTTATGGTGTGGAGTTAGGATAACATCTTTGGATTTAATTATTTTGCAATCTTTAAAAGCAATTAAAGCATCTGCATCAATGAGTGTTGGTATCTCATAATTTTCTAAAATAGACTTGGAAAAATCTAAGATCTTTCTTTCTCTTGAAAGCCCAGGTCCAATCAAAAGTGCGCTTGCTCTTTCAAGTTCATTTTTTAAACTTTGATCATCAAATGCAGATGGAAGAGGTGTTTTGATAAGCTCGCTAAACCCAAGTGAAAAGCTCTCTTGCATCCCTTCTTGATAAAAAAGTCTAACAATACCAGCGCCAGAGCGAAAAGCAGCAAGAGTTGCTAGGTAGGCAGCTCCTGGCATATTCCTTGAGCCTGCAATCGCTACTACGTACCCTTTTTGATATTTATGCCACGTTCTTTTAATTTCAGGAAGAAAAGAGCTCAAGTGATCCTCTAAAAGCATCATTCCTTCTGCTAAGGCTCGATCTTCATATTTCTTATTTAATCCAAACTCGACTCTAACAAGCTTTCCAACATTTTCATACCCCTCACGTAAAAAAAAACCTATTTTTGGAAGCTCAAGATAAAATGTTGTGTGAGCCTTAATACAAATTGGATCACATAAACCAGATGTAGCATCAAGGCCAGAGGGAACATCAACACTTAAAATTGGCACCCCACTTTTATTGACAAGCTCTATTAAAGAAATAAAGTTGTGGTCTAATTGACCGTAAAATCCGATTCCAAGTAAAGCATCTACAATAAAAGACTCCCCTTCTATTTTAAAATCTTCACTACTCTCAAATTTTTTTAAAATCCCATTTTGATCAGATAAAAGTCTAAAATACTTTCTATTTAATAAAGAGCAATCTTTGGGCTCGAAAAGATAATAAATCTTGAGATCGTATCCCTTATTTAAAAGAGACAAAGCGCAAGCAAGACCATCTCCTCCGTTATTTCCTTTACCTATTAAAAAAATTCCTTTTTTATTTTTATTTGCTGCGCAAACAAATCTATCTATCTCCTCAGCGATATTTTTACCAGCAAGCTGCATATAAGCATCCGCCTTGGAGCCCTCTTCAGTGCTCTCTTGCTCAATGCGCGCCATTTCATTTGCGCTGACAATTTTTTTTAGACTCATTTGCATCACCTTTTATAAATGCTCTTCTTTAATCTCTCTTGTTAAAAGAGCTCTGACCGCCTCTTTTGGAGATAGACCCTGATAGACAATATCATAAATTGCTTGCGTAATTGGAAGAGAAATCCCCGCTTTTTCTCCAAGCTCAAGCGCTGAAATGCACGTATTAACACCCTCTACAACCATTCCAATATTCTTTTGCGCCCTCTCAGCCTCTACCCCTTCTGCAATCATATATCCGAAGCGATAATTACGACTATCTTTTGAAAGACAGGTTGTACATAAATCCCCAAGACCTGCAAGTCCATTTAAAGTTTTTGGGTTACACCCTTTAACAGAAGAGAGCTTTCTGATTTCATGAAGGCCTCGCGTCATGATCGCAGCTTTAGTATTTGCTCCAAAGCCAAGCCCGTCTGATATCCCACATGCAATCGCAATAATGTTTTTCATAGCTCCTCCAAATTCAACCCCTATTAAATCACTATTTGGATAAACACGAAAATAGGGGTTCACAAAAATTTTTTTAATTAAATCCATTAAATCAGAGCTATAAGAAGAGCAAACACAAGAGGTTGGTTGTTGATCAATCACTTCTTTTGCAATACTTGGACCACTTAAACATCCTATTTTAGATTTATATCGCTCTCCAAAAACATCAAGAACAATCTCATCCACAAGAAGACCTGTTTTTTGTTCGATTCCCTTAGAAGTTAAAATCAACTCTTTTGAAAAGCTCGGATCGATTTTTTTAATTTTTTCAAGGACTTCTCTGATTCCCTTCGATGTAACGGATTCTAAAATCACCTCACCAAATTCAAGAGCTTGCTTAAAATCATTTGTCGCAATCAAGGTATCTTCTTTTTTATGACCTGGAAATTTTGGATGTTGAGAAGATGTATTTAGGTGATTTACAAGATTTAAATCTCTTGACCATCCAAGCACCTGATGTCCATTACTTGCTAAAAGATTTGCAAGAGTAAATCCCCAAGCTCCCAACCCAAGACACGTTATTTTCATAGACTCATCTTCCCTTCTTAATTTTTTTTATTACGGTAATTATTTTATCAACTTTTATGTTTTTTACTTCTTTATTCTTTCCAATTAAAGGAATATGAACAAGCTGTTTATTGGGAGATCTCACTTTTTGCTTTAAAACACCAACATTTGGATCTCCCCAAAGAGAAATAACATGTATTGGAAAATTAAGATCTAGGTAATAAATTGAGCAAAGAACCCCAGAATCTGGGGCAATAAGAGCAAAACATTTGTGCTTAATAATTGATACCATCTCAAAAAAGGTTGTTTTCCCCCTTAAATCGATCACATTTTCAAATTTAAATTTCTCTTTTTGCTCATTTCCAAAAAGAATTATCTTAAAGGAAAACTCCTCAAAAATTTTTTCAAAAAGAGTTTGAAAAGACTCTAAGGGCCAGTTTTTTTCTTTGGTGTAAAAGTTTGAAGTTTCAGACGAAACATGAATTGCAATCAAAGGCTCAGCTGGCAGATTAAATTTATCGAAGAGATTTGGCAAAACACTTGGAGCTCTAAGTTTGGGAATAATGGATCCTCTTTGCCATTTTAGCCACTTTTTAGGTTCAATCTTTTCAAGAAATAGATCAAAATCAGAAAAGTTTAAATTGTGTTTTGAAAGCTCAAAAGAAACATCAACGTCTTGCCCTCTTTTAATTGTATTTGATGTTAGAGTCTTAACCCCTTCGAGCATCATAAATGGCTCTTTGAGCTCCTCTCTTGTTAAAAAAGTGATCTGGCAATCATTGATGATGCTTTTAATCTGAAATGTAAGTCCATAAAGCCAAAGTGGAATATCTCCAAGACCTCGGTTCCATAAAATTAAAATGTTTTTTCTCTCTTCTTTTTTCCACTGAATGGCTAATTGATCAAGTGGATTACATCCTAAAATTTTAAGGATTTTTTCAAACATACTCTTTTTCCTCTAAAATCTTCTTAAGATGTGATGTTACGTCATTTGTTGTGATACTTTTCATACATCTAAAATCAATTGGACAAACTCTTTTAAAGCAAGGGGAGCACTCTGCTTTGCCAATAAGAAGATTTTTTGTATGAAAAGGTCCTGTTTCAATCGGATTTGTCGACCCAAAAATCGCAACAAGATCAATTCCTAGAGCATCGGCAATATGCATCGGTCCACTATCATTTGTTAAAAAAAGATCACAAAGAGAAATTAATGAGCAAAGCTCAACTAAAGAGGTCTTAGCAGACAGATTAAGTACTCTATTGCAAAATGGCTTACAAATTTGATCAACAAGCGGCTTTGTTTTTATATCACCGAAAAATATAACTTTTATTTTCGGATTATAACTTAAAAGAAAAGTAGTTACTTCTTGAAATCGAGAGGGAAGCCAACATTTTGCAGAGCCAAAAGCAGCCCCTGGATTAATTCCAATTACAATATCGCAATCATTGACTCCGCACTTCTTAAGAAGAGTCTTTGCCAGGGTTATTTCAAGGCAATTTTTTTCGATTTTAGGTCCTTGAATCGAAAGAGGAACGCTTAGCAATAAAAGAAGTTTTTTATAAAAGATCACATGGTGCTCTTTTGAGCGATCCTTAGGAAAACAATAGCTTGATGTAAGCAAAAAACTTCTTAGATCTTTAGAATATCCAACCCTTTGCTTGACTCTTGCAAGAAAAAAAATCAGAGCAGAAGAAAAGGAATTTGTAAATAAAACCCCATGTGTAAAATTTCTTTTTCTTATTTCATATGAGGTTTGTAAAATTTGGAGGAATCCCTTTTTCTTTATTTCTATCACATCTGAAATTGCTAAGCATCTTTTTATTAAATCTGCGTAAGAAGAGAGGCAAACAATGCAAAGGTGCGCTTTCGGATATGCTTTTTTTAAATCTTCAACAGCCGCAAGAGCCATTACAAGATCACCTAGCCAATTTGGCATCCGAATCACAATTCTCATCTCATGCATGTCCATTGCTACTCAGTTAAAAGTTACAAAATCGAGATCCTAATTTTTTGAACTCTATTAAGCAGATCTTCCATACTTAGCTCTTTTGGTCTTACATGCTCTAAAAATCCCCGCAGAAGCTGATGTACTTGAGATAGAGTTTGAAGATAGATCTCTTGATCTAAAAAAGGGAGCTGAGATTGATAGATTAAATACTGCTCTATTTCTAATAACAAAGGAATCTCTCTGCTCGTTAGATTCTCTTCTTGTCTGATTTGAAAAGCTGCTTGCTGCACGTGAGTTAAGATTTCTCTCATCCCATCTGCTGTATTAGCTTGTAACATCACTTGCTCTATTGTATTATTAAGTGATGTTATTTTTCTAAATAAGTGCGCTGAAATTTCTTCTATTTCAATAGCATCTTCAAATTCAACGAAACTACAATCCACTCCAAGCTCTTTAGCTTCTAAGCTAATAATCTCTACTTCCTCTAGAAATTTCGTTGTAAGATATCCCCCAAGCTCCAAAGTGCATGGAGATTCTAAAATTGCAGGCAAGCCCTGAGTAAGCATTTTAAAGTTAGATTCTAGCGCTTCAATTGTCGAAGATAGATGGGATTTTTGCATGACAAGAATTGTAGATTGCAGCGTCATTAAGAATTTTGCAAATTTTAAAAACTCCTCAACATCTTGATAGGATGCTCTTTCTGAGTCAATCATCCTATCTAGATTAGTTTTTAGATATGAAGAAATAGGCTGCATTTTAGAAAAAAGACGAAGCTCTTGATAAAGTCTTCCCTCTTGTTCACTTGCATCAATAAGCATTGGATGATCCTCAGCAGAGTAGCCTGATTTTTCAAGTCGTTTAACAAGCTCTATTTTTGCTAAATTATGAACCTCTATCGATTTTTTTATGGCGCTCATGTTTTCAACTCGAGCGATAGATTCATGAATTCTTTTCTCAACATCAATCAAAGTAGATGGGCAAGAAGAGACTGAAGAAAAACCTGGAGGAAGAAAGTCTTCTAATGCTTCTTTACAATTTGAAAAAGCAAACTCTCTTTGACTCTTTTCAAGAAAAGGAATTAGCTTTAAAACCATTATTTGAAGCATTTTTATGTCAGCACTTTTTAGATGAGCTACCTCTTCATCCACTTCCATTCTCCCCTTTTCACTCTCTATGGTACCCACCAAATGCTCTATATAGGGGGCTACTCTTAAAGAGAGATATTGCTCTATTGCAACAAAAACTACATTTAAATCTCTTCCCCTAATTCTTTGAGAAAAAAGCTCTAACATCCCTTGGCAAAAAAGATCGTAGGTAATTTCTTTTGATTGAAGAGAGGCAACCCCTTGATGAAAATATTCTTGAAGAATGGGGTTGCTTTTTTCTGTTTCTAGATAATCGATTGTTTCAAGAAGAGCCTGTAAGAAGGAAGTGAAATCATGAGAGCTCTGGGCACAAAATCTTGATATTTCTACGACTCTTTCTCTTTTTTGAATCTGATCAGTAAAAAATCTAGAAAGTTCTGGAGGAAGTGATTGAGAAACAGGTATACACATTTTAAACTCTGGGTTGAAAATTGAAAGCAAGAATAACTTTCTAGTAAAAAAAACTCACTGAAAAAGAATGATTTATATAAGATCGAAATTTTTTAGAGATCTATGAGTGAATCTACTTCATCTATCATTTTAGGAATCGATCCAGGTACTATAGTTACAGGCTACGGGGTCATCGATGTTTGCAACAAGGGTTTAGTCGCTCTTGATTTTGGCTGCATCAAACCTCCTACATCTTTTCATTTACATCAAAGGTATCTGATTATTCACGAAGCAATCGAAGCTTTAATTGAAAAATATCAGCCAACTGCTCTGGCAATTGAATCTCAATTTGTTTACAAAAATGCTCAAAGCGCAATTAAACTTGGAATGGCTAGAGGAGTTGCAATTATAGCAGCTGCAAAAAAAGAGATTCCAATTTATGAATATGCTCCAAAGCAGGCAAAACTTGCAGTTTGTGCAAGCGGTTCTGCCTCAAAAGAGCAGGTGCAAAAAATGATGCAGCTGATTTTAAAGTTAAAGTCAGCCCCAACACCTGAAGATGCCTCAGATGCTTTAGCTATTGCAATATGTCATGCTCATCAAATGCAAAATAAAACCAAAAAATTAAAGGATTAGTATGTTCGAGTATTTTAAAGGAATTTTAGTCGATCTAACCCCTACAAAAGCAACCCTTGAAGTGTTTGGCATCGGATACTCTTTTTTCATTCCCTCAAGTAGCTATAGCAAGCTTTTATCGAGTGTAGGGAAAGAAGTAGCTTTATATTCGACCTTTATTGTCCGGGAAGATTCCCATAGACTGTTTGGATTTATAGAAAAGATAGAGAGAACTTTATTTGAAAAACTAAGTGATATCACAGGAATTGGCCCTAAAACGGCTCTTTCAATTATTAGTCACTTATCTATTGAAGAGTTGGATCTTGCCATTTACCACCAAGACGTTAAAACACTCTCAAATATTCCTGGAATTGGGAAGAAGACAGCTGAAAGACTTGTTGTAGAACTAAAAGATAAAACCAAAGATTTAAAAAAAGACTTTATAGAGCAAAAATCCAATAAGGTATTAAACCCCCTTATTTCTGATGCAATGCTTGCTCTAATGAACCTTGGCTACTCTCAAATTGCCTCTGAAAAAGCAGTCAAAAAAGCTTTTGAAGAAAAAAAAGAGATCGAAAAGCTTTCAGAGCTAATCACTCTATCTCTTCGATTTGTGAAAACAATTTTTTAAAGAAACGTCTTGTGCTATAAAACGATTGTCATCTCTAAATGTTTATGAGATAATTTTCTCTTAAAAATTTTTTCATTTTAGCGTTTATGAATATACCCTTATTTTTTGCGACTCTTATTTTTTCCCAATTAATTTGCCTTTGGATTGCAAGAAGATCAAGCACACAGATCAAAGAGCAAGAAGATTACTTTCTTGCTTCTAAAAGCGTGACTCTTTTCCCCCTTATTATGACCTTTATCGCAACACAAATTGGAGGAGGACTTGTTCTAGGCTCATGTGATGAGGCTTTCAAATATGGATGGTCTGTTTTATTTTATCCCCTTGGATCATGCATTGGACTAATTCTTCTTGGGATGGGATTTGGGAAAAACCTTTATAAACTAAATCTTCAGACCGTGGCAGAAATTTTTGAGGTCCGCTACAAAAGTAGTTTTTTAAGAAAGATCGCAGCTTCACTCTCTATCATTTCCTTATTTATGATTTTTGTAGCTCAAATCATCGCTTCAAAAAAATTTATGTGCGCGGTTGGATCAAATAGCAATCTCTTTTTTAACTTATTTTGGGCAGCTGTTGTTACCTATACAGCAATTGGGGGTCTTAAAGCTGTTATCTCAACAAACATCTTTCAAGCCTTTTCATTCATTTTGATCTTTATTTTTTGTTTAGCCCTTTCCATTAAAAAATTAGATCTAGATCTTCCAAATCTTCTGATGCAAAGTCGACAAATCTCAAATTTTGATCTCTCCAAAATTTCAGGATGGATGCTGATGCCCTTATTTTTTATGCTGATTGAGCAAGATATGGGCCAAAAATGTTTTGCAGCAAAATCCTATAAGATTGTTTCAACAAGTACAATCATCAGCGCGATTTCAATTTTGCTGTTTTCCACTATTCCAATTTTCTTTGGAATTTTGGCAAAAATTCTTGGAATCACTCCAGCTCCAAATGAGAGCATTTTAATGAAGGTGATCCAAATGACAACAAATCCCTATGTTTCATCGATTCTAGCTTGCGGAATTTTACTTGTGATTGTTTCAACAGCAGATGCTCTTTTAAACGCGATCGGATCAAATCTAGCCCTTGACTTTCCATGGTTTAAGAAAAAAGGAGTTAAAACAGCAAAACTTCTTACTGTTTTAATTGCATACGCAGGGATCTTCTTCTCTTATTTCTTTAAAGAAATTGTAGATGTTTTAATTCAAAGCTATGAGGTTTCAGTCAGCTGTTTATTAGTTCCAGTCACGATGGCCATTTTGCAAAAGAAACCAAGTCTTTATGGAGCCATTTTCTCAATGCTATTTGGCGCCTTATGTTTTATCTGCTTTAAATTTCAAGCTTTTGCATCACTTCTTATTTGCCCAAAAGAGTGTCTTACCCTATTAGTTTCACTCTTGGGATTTTTCATCGGTTCTACATTAAAGATAAAAAAAATTGCAAAAGCTTAAAGGTTTTTTAGATATGGAATTTGTACATAGATCTTATGAAAAAGGAAAAACAATTGCTGCGATTGCAACTCCCAAAGGAGAAGGTGGTATTGCAATTATCAGAGTCTCTGGTCATGAGGCTTTTAATGTTGTAAATAGAATTTTTTCAAAAGAGATCTCAATGTTTGAATCTCATACTGCTCATTTTGGAAAAATTTTAGATCATAAAAAAAATGTGATTGATCAAGTATTGGTTGTTTTAATGAGAAACCCAAGATCTTTTACTGGAGAAGATACTGTAGAAATACAATGCCATGGAGGATCTTTAATCACACAAAAAATTCTTCAAAGAGTCTTTGAAGAAGGGGCAAGTCCAGCTCTTGCAGGAGAGTTTTCCTATAAAGCTTTCATGAATGGAAAGATTGATCTAACTCAAGCAGAAGCGATTCAAGAAATGATTGGAGCTAAAAGTGAAGCGAGTTTAAAAAACGCTAAGGAGCAGCTTGAGGGACTTCTAAAAGTGAAAATCTCTTCTTATCAAAAAAAACTCTCTGATGTGACTGCTATTTTTGAAGCTTGGGTCGATTATCCAGAAGAAGGTCTAGAATTTGCAAGTTATGATGACATCTTAGTTCTTTTAAATTCGATCTATAGCGATTTAAATGGATTAGTCAACTCCTATAGCGATGGTAAACTTTTAACTCATGGAATTAAGCTCTCCCTTCTTGGAGAGCCTAATGCTGGAAAATCTTCTTTGCTAAATGCACTGATTGGAAAAGAAAGAGCGATAGTCACCGAGATCGCTGGAACAACAAGAGACACCCTAGATGTGGATTGTTCCTTTAATGGAATCTTATTTACCCTGATTGATACTGCTGGAATTAGAGAGACAGAGGAAATCATTGAACAAGAAGGGATCAAGCGCTCTTTTGCTGCAGCTGAACACTCTGATGTTGTTTTACTTGTGATTGATGCTCAAAGAGGATGGACTGAGAAGAATTTAGATCTTTATAATAAACTCGACCCTTCCAAATTACTGATTGTCTTTAACAAAATAGATCTAGCTGAGCTAAAAGATGAGCCAAAAGAAAACGAAGTTTATATTTCTGCAAAAAACCATGTAGGAATTGAATCTCTTAAGAAAAAAATTGTAGAAATTGCCTTTAAAAGGGATGATCACCAAGCGGATCATTTAATTCTAACCAAAGAGAGGCATTTTCAAGCTCTTAAACATGCAAGCTTTTATTTATATCAAGTGATTGAAGGACTTAAAAAGGATCTTTCTCCAGAGCTTCTTTCAATGGATATGAAAGAGTGTTTAAAAGAGCTTGGAACAATTATTGGAACGAACATTACAGAAGATATATTAAACGCAATTTTTTCTAAATTTTGCGTTGGAAAATAAAAATGAAAAAGAAAAAAGCGCAAATTGTAAAAGACTACCTTGATTATTTTTTTCCAAATCCAACTCCCCCACTTTATCATCTAAATCCATTTACCCTTTTGATTGCGGTACTTCTTTCTGCTCAATGTACTGATAAAAAAGTCAATGAGATCACCCCAATTTTATTTGCAAAAGCGAAAGATCCACAAGAAATGGCAAACTTATCTTATGAGGAGATTTTATCCATCATTAAGCCCTGTGGGCTTTCTCCAACAAAAGCTAAGGCAATTAAAGCTCTTTCAAAAAAACTTATAGAAGAGTTTGGTGGTGAGGTTCCGAAAACACTGAAAGAGCTTGAATCTCTTGCTGGAGTGGGACATAAAACAGCCTCTTGCGTTTTGATTCAAGCTTTTAACATCCCAGCTTTTCCTGTAGACACCCATATTCATAGGTGCGCTAAAAGATTCGGCCTTTCCTCTGGAAAATCTGTTGAGAAAACAGAAGAGGATTTGAAAAAGCTCTTTAAAAAAGAAGACTGGAGCAAACTTCACCTGCAAATCATTTACTACGCAAGAGCGTTTTGCAAGGCAAAAGGGCATCAAATAGAAAATTGTCCGATCTGTTTAGAGCTGACAGAGCTCAAATCAAAAAGTAAAAAACTTTAAAGGAGCCTCTCCAAGGGTTTGTCCCATCAACCCTTTGATCTCAATGTGATTTAGCTCTCCCTCTTGAAGATCTTCCTCAAAAATTAAATGATCTTTTTCAAAAAGTAAAATAATAGAGGAACCGCCAAATTCAAAGTACCCTTTTTCCTCCCCCTTTCTATAAAATTTACCTGGGGTAAAGGTTTGCTTGATACTTCCAACAAAAGTAGCTCCGATTTCAATAAATAGTATGTCCCCAAAATCGTTTGTTTCAAGAGTTGTGAGCATCCTCTTATTCGATGAAAGAATTTCAATTTTTTTTCTTAGGGCCAAGGGGCTCACTGAATACAAAGGACCCTCAATCAGAGTTGGAGCTGAAGGAATGCAATTGGCTGGAAAGTGAAATCTGTGATAATCAGTTGGACAAAGTCTTGCAAGAACTAAAGATCCCCCTTTATATTTTTCCGCAAGCGCTCTTGAACCTGTTAAAGCTTCGAGATTTAGTTTTTGCCCTTTTACAAAGAATCGATTTGACTGAGTGATATCTTTGAAAAAAAGATATCTAGCGTCTGCAGGTAAAACTGCCTTTTTTTCCCTTTTATCAATCTCCCTTGCATAAGGTGCTAACTTGCGAATGAAAAAATCATTAAAAGAGGAGTAGCCTCCAGGCGGTCTCTCAAAATCTTCTTTAACGATTTGATATTTTTCAATAAAGGACTCTATTTTCTTTTTGGAAAAAGAGGATTTTTGGATTGAAGCAAAGAGTGAGGCAAGCCATGTGGATTTGGTGATTAGGGGCAAAAAGAGAGAAAAAAACCATCTGTTTACCTTTTTTTCCCCATAAAAAAGCTTTAAAAAAAACTCACCATAGATGTGCTCCTCTTCGACCTTTTTTGTTTGACGATCTAAAAAAAACACACGGCCCATAGGGAAGAATTTCTCGTTTAAAAAGATGTTTAGCAGATATTAGATTTGGAATTTAAGTTACCATTTTAATCAAAATTCCTTTAAAATAAGAAATAAAAAAACTTATTTTTTCTATCTTGTTTTTCAGCTCACAAACAGTTTAAAGGTTTTACTCATGCTCTTAATGTTCAAAAAAATCTTCGGTACAGCTCAAAGCCGTCTTTTAAAAAAATACTCTAAAGTCGTTTCAAAAGTGAATGAGTGGGAAAAAACATTTTCTACTTTAAAGGAAGAAGAGGTTAAAGAAAAAACCTTAGAATTTAAAAAACGCTTTAAAGAGGGTGAATCCTTAGATTCTCTTCTTCCAGAAGCCTATGGGCTTGTCAAAGTTGCGTGCCAAAAACTCTGCGGAACTGAGGTACACGTTTCTGGATATGATCAACGTTGGGACATGGTTCCCTACGACGTTCAGATCCTTGGAGCGATTGCAATGCATTATGGATCTATCTCTGAGATGCAAACTGGAGAGGGTAAAACTCTGACTGCTTCAATGCCTCTTTATTTAAATGCTTTAACTGAAAAACCTGTTCACCTTGTGACTGTCAATGATTACCTTGCAAAAAGAGACTGTGATTGGATCGGGGCTATCTTTAGAAAGCTTGGTTTAACTGTGGATGCCCTTGTTAGCCAAACCCCTCCTCAAGAGAGAAAAAAAGTTTATATGGCAGATATTGTTTATGGAACCTCTTCTGAATTTGGTTTTGACTATCTTAGAGACAACTCGATGGCCCATCATTTTAATGAGCAGTGCCAAAGAGGACACTATTTTGCAATCGTCGATGAAATCGATTCTATTTTAATTGATGAGGCTAGAACTCCATTAATTATTTCCGGTCCTTCGGCAACGTCTCGACAAATGTATGATGATTTAAAAAATCACGTTGAAGATTTGGTAAAAATCCAAAGAGATTTTTGTAATAAACTCGCAACGGATGCTAGAAAAACTTTAGATCAATTAGGTCTTCTTATTGAAGACGAAAAAGAAGTCTCAGAAAAAAAGAAAAAATTTTCTAAGCAAGAGCAAGAAGAGATTGTTGATGCTTACAAAAAACTATGGCTTGTTGGAAAAGGAACTCCTCATAGCAAGGTCTTAAAAAGACTTAAAGAAAATCCAGACATACGCGCTGAAGTGGAAAAATGGGAAACCTATTTTCACGGAGAAGCTAATAAAGAAGAAAGGCTTGAAACGCTTGCTAAGCTTTATATTATTGTTGATGAAAGAAACAATGAGTATGAACTTACAGATCTTGGTATCTCAAGCTGGATGAAAAATGAGCCGGAGTCTACAGCAGAAGATTTCACAATGCTAGATCTAGGAGGAGAGTATGCTTTTATCGATAATAACCCAACTCTATCTGAGCAAGAAAAACTTCACAAAAAAGTAGCTCTTAGAGAACAAGATGCTCACAGAAAAGAAAGAGCTCACAATTTAAGGCAATTATTTAGAGCGCACCTTCTTTTGGAAAAAGATGTAGATTATATTGTACAAGATAAAAAGATTGTAATTATCGATGAAAACACAGGAAGACCACAGCCAGGACGAAGATTTTCTGATGGACTTCACCAAGCGATCGAAGCTAAAGAGGGAGTGCCAATTCAGCAAGAAACGCAAACTTACGCAACAATCACTCTTCAAAATTACTTCAGAATGTATGACAAGTTAGCTGGCATGACAGGAACTGCTATGACAGAGGCCAATGAATTTAAAGAGATATACAAACTCGAAGTGCTCTCAATTCCAACACATCACAGCTGCATAAGAAAAGATGCTGATGATGAGATCTATATGAGCGAAAGAGAGAAATATTCAGCCATCATCAAAGAAATTTCTGAAATTCATAAAATTGGAAGACCGATTTTAATTGGTACGGAATCTGTTGATGTGTCTGAAAAACTCTCTAGAATTTTAAGGCAAAATAAATTTGAGCATACTGTGCTAAATGCGAAAAACCACGCTCATGAAGCAGAAATTGTTTCAAAAGCGGGTCAACATGGAGCGATCACTGTTGCTACGAACATGGCTGGAAGAGGAACTGACATCAAACTCGGAGAGGGTGTGGCAAAAGTTGGAGGCCTTCATGTGATTGGAACAACAAGACACCAATCAAGAAGAATCGATAGACAGCTAAGGGGTAGATGTTCAAGACAAGGAGATCCAGGATCTTCAAAATTTTATGTTTCTTTTGAAGATTCTTTGATGAGACTTTTTGCATCGCCAAAACTTACTACATTTTTACAAAGATTTAGACCTCCAGAGGGTGAGCCTATTTCTGCTCCTATTCTAAATAAATCGATTGAGACAGCTCAAAAGAGAATCGAGCAAAGAAATTATGCCATGAGAAAACATACTCTTGAATATGATGATGTGATGAACAAGCAAAGGCAAGAGATCTATTCATTTAGAAATGAAGTATTAAAAACGCAGGATTCTATCTCCATTTGCTATCACCTTCTTGAAAGCTTATGTGAAAGGGAAGCTTCACACTTTTTTGTCGAAAAAGCAAGTGTTTGGAATATTCATGGCTTTTGCGAGTGGATGATTAGTCACTTCCCAGTCTCTATCACTTCTAAGGACTTTGATGACGATTACCTCACTTTGGAGCAAATTCAGCTAAAATCCGCAAAATTGATTTTAGATGCGTTTAAGAAGAAATTAGACCATGAAGCAAATACAATTGCAATTGTTCAAGAAGCAGCCGGAAAAGAGATCAATCCTGTTGCCATCTTGCAAGAAGTCATCAAAAGTCTGCTCATTGCAAACATTGATAAAGAGTGGCAAGAGCACCTTCTTGCAATTGATCACTTAAGAACAGATGTGAATTTAAGGGTTGTAGGACAAAAGGATCCTCTTTTAGAATTCAAACAAGAGGCCTTTGTTTTATTTGATACATTTAGCATGCATTTAAAAACAGAAATTGCCCATGCTCTATTTAAATTTGAAATGATCCCTCCACAAACTCAAGTTCTAAAAGATTCCATCCAGAGAATTCAGCAAAAAAAGCAAGTCTCCCGGTTTTTTAATCCTGAATAATTTGAAGCGCATCGGATGAAATATTTAGTCCGATGTCTCTTTCTCTTTGATCTTTTTATATAGAGTTAAGCCTAAAACGGTAAAAAGGATAAATAAAAGAGAAAGAAAGAGCATCACATGGAAAAATCCAGCTTCAAAATTTTTGGAGTCGCTGTATATATGGAAAATTGCAGCTGTAATTCCAAGAAACAATGCGCCTGAAAGATTCCAAAGGGTTGCAAATGTTCCAATTGCCTCACCTGTGTTACTTTTTTCTACTTTTTCATGAACTGCTGCCATCATAGATGTGTTTCCAAGGCCCCAGGTGACTCCAAGAAGCATAAAAGGGACGGATAGATAATAAAAAGTCGTATGAGCCCCTAAGTGGATATGAGCAATTGATGCGAAAGTCGCAACAAAAACTGCTCCAATTATCACGTTTTTTAATGCAATTTTTTTGATAAGAAAATTAAAGATTGAGGAAACAACTACTTGAGATAAAGGAATTAAACCAACGAGAAGTCCAATTTGATAAGCATCTAGATTTTTCACTTCTTTTAAATAAAGGGGGTCAAAAAACATGAAGACATTGGCTATGATTCCCCCCATGCAGCAGCAAAGAGCGCTTAAAGCAAGTAGAGGAAATCTAAAGATTTTAAGATCTACAAGAGGACTTTTTTTTCTTTTATCTAAATAAAGGAGGAGGCCAAAGAGAAAAGCACCTATTATAATTAGTGTAATTGAAATGGAAAGAGGAAAAAATTGCTCAGCTGATTCAATAATTCCAACCATGAGCACTCCTATAGAGCCTATAAGAAGTAGAAAACCAATATAATCAATTTTTGTTTCAATTTTGATATCATGATGTTCTTTAAGCCCTCTATAGCAGCAAATAAGTGCTATAACAATAATGGGAAGGTTTATCCAAAACACCCATTTCCAGCTTAGAAGCTGAGTTAATATCCCTCCAATCAAAGGACCCAGCATAAGCCCAAACCCAGTGAACATACCATAGAAACTAATCACTTTAATTTTTTTCGATTCTTCAGCAACAGCTAGAACAAGGGCTGCAGAAAGAACAAAAATCACGGAAGCTCCAAGAGATTGAATGCCTCTAAAAATCACAAGTGGCAGCGCTGATGAACAAAACCCAGCTCCTAAAGCCCCTATGAAAAAAAAAGCTGTTCCTAAAAAAAATGTTTTCTTTTTTCCTAGTAAGTCTCCGATTTTTCCAAAGACAATCATTGTCATACTTAAAAGAAGAGTAAAAATATTTGCTACCCACTGCAAACTCAAAATATTTAAGTTAAGAGAAGATTTAATAAATGGCAGAGCTGTATTGACGATTGTTGCATCTAAATAAGCTGTAAATGCAAGAAGTGTAATTCCAAAAATTGGAAAGAATGAATTTTTCTTCATAAATTTTTCCGTTGTTATTTGTTTTTTGTTTATTTCAAAAACAAAAAACAATCAACATATAAAGAAAATGAAAAGGAAAAGAGGGTTAATCAGATTCCTCATCTGATGAGTTTAAAAGACGCCAGCCAAACATTAAAAGTGGTGTAGCTATGATGCAATATACAAACCAATAGTAGCTATTCCACTCTAGGATTAACCTTCCTCTATCTGAGAAGAAAAAAAGAAGAAGACCAATTGTAAGAAGATTCATCCCTACAGATAAAAATAAAAGGGGCCAGAGGCCAACTTCTACTTTTTCCTTTATTTCTTCGTGGGCATATGTTGTCTCGATGGAACGAGCTGGCTCTTGGCTTGGGAGCTCTTTATAAGAAGATGAAGCATCTCTATAACTATCTGTGTAGGTTGGAACACCAAACCCCTTTTGATTTGGGGTGTAGGGGGGGCTATAAAGGGAGGATAAATTACTCATCTCTTGAAGGGATTGGAGAGAGGAAGAACTTTTTTGTTCTTCTGAGGAGTAATCCTCTTGGGCTTTGACATCACTTCCGCAATACGGGCAAAAAAGCGTATGGGCACTTATTGTACCCTCGCATCCTAAGCAGATTTTTTCTTGCCTTTGCGATTGCATCATATAATGATTTATCTTTTTATGTTTTTAAGAAGAATAAAGTTTTTTTTACAAAACTTCTATGAAGAAAAAAAGAGTAGCCCACAATTTCCCCTTCATCTTTAGGCATATCAACTTTAGAAAAAAAATAAAACAAAAAATTATTTTATTTTAATCATCAATGATTCCAACTTTCTGCCCAATGATGAACAGCAAAAGTTTCTTTAATAAAAAAACTTTCTATAAATGCCCTCAGAACACCTCCTGACCAATACTGAAATCGATAATTATTTGGAAAGGGATGAAAAAATCGAGTAGGATAGATTCCATATTTTTCTGGATCTTGCTTAAAAAATTGATAAAGCTGCTTTGTAAAAAGTTGAGGACCTGTATGGATCCAAGGATTCTGGAGTTGAAAATTGTCCCAAGAATCAATAATGGTCAGAAGCTTTTTAAATATTGGATGGTTTTTTTTAGATCCTATGATTGCATTTCCAATGTAATCATATCCTGCAATTCCAGCAAAAAATTCATGCGCATAAATAAGAGGATCTAAAGGTTTAATGCATTCAAAATCTACATCTACATAGACTCCTCCATACTTAAATAGGATGACATATCTTAAAATATCGGCCTTAGAGCCGATATTTGAGGCACGAAAGAAAGCCTCATTGATCTCTTCTAGTTCACAAATCGTCTCATCAGTCCATAACTTATACTCCCACTCTGGATGTATTGCTTTCCAACGCTCCATCAAAGATTTGAATTTCTCTGGGACGCTTGATCCAATCCAAATTTGGTGAAGGATCTTTGGAATCAATGGTTTTTCTGAGGGAATTTTACTTTCGTAATGATTACTTTCATAATATCTTTCAAACCGAGAGCAGTTTTTATAAACACTTGGAGTGTACCCCTCATCCATCCCATCCTTAAAAGAAGTTATCCCTAAAACTCTTAAAGTTACTAAAACAAAAAAACCTACAACTTTTTTTATCATAACAGGCGCTCCCTTTATACTTTTTAGTGGTTGCATTCTTATATTCGAATTATTTCCCTTTTCGTATATTCTTAAAAAAATAAATGAACAAAAGGTTTTTTATTTATGACTCAAGAACATCAGTTTGATATTGCAATTATTGGAGCTGGTCCTGGTGGATATGTTGCTGCAATTAAAGCAGCGCAGTATGGAAAAAAAGTTGTATTAATAGAAAAAGATCAACTAGGAGGGACCTGTTTAAATTATGGATGCATCCCAACAAAAACTCTGATCTCCAATGCTCAGATCCTAGAAAAAGTAAAAAAAGCCTATTTATATGGAATAGACGTTGGAAATATCTCTTTTGACTACGGAAAAATGTATGCTAGAAAAGAGGAAGTCATCAGCTCAATTAGAAAAAGTCTTGGAGCTCTTTTGAAGAGTCACGGAGTCACTGTGATGATGGGAGCTGCTAAATTTTTATCGGTGGGCTCTTTAAAAGTAAATTCCGAAGAACCTTGCGTGATCCAAGCAGAAAAAATTATTATTGCTTCTGGTTCTACAACTCTTGATTTTAAAGCTTTTGCATCGGATGGGGAATCTATTTTAAATTCCACCTCAATTCTTGAAATGAAAAAGCTCCCCTCTTCTCTTGTGGTAGTGGGCGGCGGATATATAGGATGCGAATTTGCCTCGTTATTTGCTGAGCTTGGAGTAAAAGTTACAATCCTTGAAGCCCTTCCATCTATCATTGCAGCTCAAGGATCCTCTCTCTCTTCTTATTTAACAAAGATTTTTAAGAAAAATGGAATAGAGATCAAAACAAGTGTGATTGTAAAAAAAATTGAGAAGAAAAATGGAGGTATATCTGTTGAACTTGAAGATGGATCAAAAATTGATGCAGAAAAAGCTCTAGTTTCAATCGGTAGAAAAATCGTTACAGAAGGGCTTGATCTTGCCAAAGCTGGAATCTCCTTAAATGAAAAGGGAATGATCGAAGTGAATGATAAAATGGAGACAGAAGTTCCTGGAATCTATGCTATTGGAGATGTAACTGGTAAGATGATGCTTGCACATGTTGCTTCCCATCAAGGAATTGTAGCTGCAAATAACGCCTGCTCAAAGGAGTCATATATGCATTATCACGCCGTTCCAGCTGTGATCTTTACCCTTCCAGAAATCGCAATGGTTGGAATGACACTTGAAGAAGCAGAGAAAAAAAACATTCCTGCAAAAGTTGGCATGTTTCCATTTCAAGCTCTTGGAAAAGCCCAGGCAAGCCTTGATACTGAGGGGTTTGCTCAAATCATTGTTCACTCAAAAACAAAAGAAATCCTTGGAGCTCAAGTGGTGGGACATGATGCTTCTTCATTAATTGGGCAAATGGCGGTTGCAATTCAAAATGAAATCACTCTTGATTGCTTAATTGAAACTATCCACGCTCACCCAACAATTGCAGAAGCTTGGCTTGAAGCAGCTCTTATAGCAAATGATACTCCGATTCACTATCCTCCAAAAAGAAAAAAAGGAGAATAGAATATGAGTAACTGCGGCAACTCTAAACTTACTATATTAAATTCAAAAGTAAATAAGCTCCCTGAAAATCCCGATCAAGAAGAGAGCATAGGAAGATTTCCTAAGTGGCTACATAGACAAATCCCAAAAGGTGGGTCATTTTTCAAAACAGATGATATCTTAAGAAAATATCAGTTAAACACTGTTTGCGAAGAGGCTAAATGCCCAAATCGAATGGAATGCTACAATAAAAAAACAGCAACGTTTTTAGCCCTTGGAAAAGCATGCACAAGAGCTTGCGGCTTTTGTGATATTGACTTTACTAAAAACCCAAAGCCCCCAGAAAAAGATGAACCTAAAAGAATTGCTCTTTCTGCCAAAGAGCTTGGGCTAAAACACGTTGTAATTACTATGGTTGCAAGAGATGACCTTGCTGACAAAGGTGCCTCTCATATCGCCTCTATTATTGAAGAGATTAGAAAAGAATCCCCAGAGTCTACAATTGAAGTCCTTACATCAGATTTTCTTGGAGACATGGAGGCTTTAGATCTTGTGTTAGATCAAAAACCTGAGGTGTTTAATCATAATATTGAAACAGTAGAGAGGCTATCTCCGAAAATTCGGCATGTTGCAGAATATCAAAGAACTCTCTCTGTTCTCTTTCATGCAAAAAAATCTGGAAAAGTTCCCTTTATAAAATCTGGTATTATGGTGGGTCTTGGGGAAGAAACAGAGGAAGTAGAGCAGACAATCAAAGATCTATATGAGGCGGGATGTGATATAATTACAATCGGCCACTACCTGCAAGCCTCAAGGCTTAAGCTCACTGTAAAAAAATTCATTACCCCTCAGCAGTTTTCTCATTATGAAGAGTTTGGTAAAAAATTAGGGGTAAAAAATATGTACTGTGGACCTTTTGTCCGATCCAGTTATAATGCTGACCTTTCTTTAAAACAAGTCACCTTATAATTAGGTTTTTATGAACGAAGATTCTAATAAATTTTCAATTCCACTTCTCGATAACGTTGATATTGAGATACTTATGCATAAAGATGTGCACTTTAGCTCCAATTTTTCTATCATGCTCAAATACTACATGGAAGATGGGGTTGGATCTCAAAGCGAATTCTCTATCAAAAGAATCAAAAAACTCATGGAGCATTCAGATTCATTAAAAGAAGATCTCTCTGAAATTTTGCTTCCAGAAGAAGCTAAATTAAAAGTGGAAGATGCAAAAAAAATGTATCTAGATTTAAGAGAAGTTTATGAAAAAGGATCCTCCTCTAAAATGTCGATTGCTATTAGCGATCTTATTTTGACAGAAGAGGAGTATCCTGAAAAAGAAATAGAGACAATTGTTTCTTTTGGAAAACAGATCACAGCTCTTTTGATCGATCTTATTAAATCAGATAAGCTTTATGACCCTATATACCCAGGATATGGAAGAGCTCCTCTTTTTGCAGCGACATGCCTTGGAAAAATCGAGGATGAAAAAGCGATAGCTCCTTTATTTCAAGGCATTAAAGGAGAAAATTTCTTTGTAGATGAAGCTTTTATTTTAGCACTTACAAGTTTTAAAGAAAAAGCTGAGGAGTTTCTTTTAAAAAGAGTTAAACATAAACCTTTTTCTAAAGAAAACGAGCATGCAGCAATCGCTTTAACTTCTTTAAAAGAAAGCGAGAAGATCTCAAAAGAGTGTCTTAATCTTCTTTCTGATCCTGAGATTAAAAAGCATGTAACTTTAGCAAATTATCTAATTCTTGGATGCTCTATGCTTAAGAGCAAAGAAGATCAAAATAAATTCCAAGAGATCTGTAAACTGATTCCAGGGATCATGAAACACGAAGTAGATATGATCGCGCGTAGATGGTTAAAATCTAAAAATTAACCCTATTTAATCCTTAGCCTAAAGCTCCTGGCTAAGGATTATTAATTATTAAATTAAAATTAATTTAATTGATTATTTTTTATTTCATAATTATAGATAAAAATTGAAAGAATTATATTATTAATCTTCAATTTTTTTGTAATTATGAGAAAATTTCCTCACAAAATCATTAATACAATCGCTGATGATGTTTCAACTATTATCTTAGCAGGTGGTCAAGGAACACGTTTATTTCCTCTTACAGAAAAAAGATGTAAGCCCGATGTTTGTTTTGGTGGAAGATATAGACTCATTGATATTCCAATTTCTAACTCAATTAACTCTGGAATTAAGCAAATCTATGTGATTTCGCAGTACTTCTCCTCTTCATTAAATAATCACATCAAAGAAACTTTTCCTTTAGATCATATTCAAGGAAGTTCGATGTTTTTTCTTTATCCAGAAGAAAACAATCATGGAATGAATATCTACAAAGGAACCGCTGATGCTATTAGACAAAACCTTGAAACTTTTAAAAAATGCACCTCTGAATATTTTTTAATACTCTCTGGCGATCAACTTTATAATATGAACCTTTATGCGATGATTGAATTTGCAAAAGAGAAAAAAGCGGATCTTACGATTGCTGCCTTATCTGTTAAAGAAAAAGAAGCAAAAAGAATGGGGCTTTTAAAAATTAACCCCTCAAGTGAGATCTTAGATTTTTATGAAAAACCTCAGGAAGCTCACATCTTAGAAAGCTTTAAATTAAAAGAAGATTTTTTATCAAAGAAAGGGATCCACTCAAAAGATGAGCCCTACTACCTTGGATCAATGGGGATTTATGTTTTCAAAAGAGAGACTCTTTTTTCTCTTTTAGAAAATGATTCAAGAGAAGATTTTGGCAAATACATCATACCCAAGCAAATTAAAAAAGGTAATTGTGCAGCGTTTTACTATGATGGTTACTGGGAAGATATAGGAACAATTGGATCCTACTATGAAGCCTCACTGGCTCTTACGCAAAATAAACTTGGCCTTGATTTTTATGATGAATCTCTCCCAATTTTCGGAAATGCTGAAAACCTCCCTTCAGCTAGAATCACAGGAACCTCCATACAAAATTCAATCCTCTCGCAAGGATCTATTATCGAAGCTAAAGAAATCTCCCATAGTATGCTTGGACTCAGATCCGTTGTAAAAAAAGGGACTACGATAAAGAGCTCTATTTTAATTGGAAATGACTACTATCTTCCTCCAAAAACACAATCTGATCTACTGCCTGATCAATTCTCCATTGGAGAAAACTGCCTCATTGAAAAAGCGATTATTGACCAGCATGTGAAAATTGGTAATAACGTCCAGCTCATTAATAAAAATAAACTTCAAACCTACGATGGTAAAGGGATTTTTATTCGAGATGGTGTGATCGTTGTTTCCTCCGGCACCTGCATTCCTGATGGATTTGTGTTATAATTTATTTAAACAGTTAAATTTTTTTGAGATTTTCACATGTTTTCTATCCAGATCTTTGAACTAGGTAATCTCCCCAATTAGTAAATATTCTCTCTATCTTTCCATTATATTCAAACTGAAAAACAACATAAGCTTCTGGAGTAGCCCCTTTTTAAACAGGACCACCTGCTAGCTCTTGAAATTAAGGAGCAAAATAGCAATATGGACATGGTTAAAGAAAAAACTAAGACAAGAAGATGGACCCCTGAAGAAAAAAAACGCTGAAGAAATATTCTATTATATCATACAAAAATTTTTCTAAAAAATGCATTTTGCTTAAATCTTGGAAAAAACTTTCTTTTTTACCGCTATAGCGGTAAAAAATAGGTTTTTTTTAAAAAAAAGCTGAAATAAATATAGAAATCATGATATTTTACTGTTAAAGCGGTAAAATATGCAAAAAAGCCCTTCTTTAGCTAAACTTATTAAGTTTCATCGAAAAAAAGCGCAGCTTACGCAAGCTCGATTAGCTGAACTTGCGGGAGTTGGAAAAACGACTGTCTTTGATCTTGAAAATGGAAAAATCAATGTTCAATTTAATATAATATTAAGTGTTTTGGAGACTCTCAACATAAAGTTATTTTTTGAAAGCCCAATCATGCACCTGATGGAGAATGAAAATGCCTAGAAAAGCTAAAGTTTTTGTGAATGATGTCTTTGCTGGGGTGCTTGAAGAAATTGCTTACAGAACTAAATACAGATTTACATATATTGATGGGTATCAAGGATCGGTGGTTTCACTTACAATGCCTCTATCCAAAAAAGAATATATTTACGATTATTTTCCTCCTTTTTTTGATGGGCTGTTGCCTGAAGGAATCATGCTTGAAGGACTTTTAAGAATTTTGAAGATCGATCGATATGATTGCATGTCACAATTAATTGCGGTGGGTCAAGATATGGTGGGAAATGTTACTGTTGAGGCGTTTAATGAATAAATGTCCAATAACCTACAAAGAAATTAAAGAAGGTAAATATTCTCAAGAAGGGCTTCATTTATTATCTAAAAATTTACATGCATTAAATGATTTTCCCTATACGGCGCAAGAGCAAATTTTGCTTGCAGAAACAATGGCCACAAAATTATCTATACAAGGAGTGCAGCCAAAACTTTCAGTAAATCTTGATACAAGAAGTAACATATTTAAAATAGTGCAAAGTTACGGCCACTATATTGTAAAGCCGCCACATCAATTATTTAACGAGCTCCCTCAAAATGAAGATTTAAGTATGAAGCTTGCCAACACTTGTGGTTTAGAGGTGCCGCTTCATGGGATGTTTTACAATACAGATCAAACCCTTAGTTATTTCATAGAAAGATTTGATAGGGCTTCAAAAAAAACAAAATATTCTCTAGAAGATTTCTCCCAACTTTTAGGATGTCATAGAGATACAAAATATCATGCTAGTATAGAAAAGGCTGCGTACGTTATTCAAAAATTTTGTACTTTTCCAAGTATTGAAAAAAACAAATTTTTAAAAGTTGTGATTTTTAATTATCTTATTGGAAACGAAGATATGCATCTAAAGAACTTTAGTCTTCTTACGCTTGATCATGTTACTAAACTCAGTCCTTGTTATGATTTAATAAATACTACTATTGTTATGAAAACTTCTGAGGAGCTGGCGTTACCCTTGAATGGAAAGAAAAGAAAATTAAAGAAGACAGATTTTATTGATTATCTTGGGAAAAATGTGCTGGAACTCAAAAATCAAGAGATTGAAGAAATAGACTTCTTGCATAACTAAAAATTTTAGTGTTAAATGCTCCTTTTTTTAATTCTCGAGAAGAAAAATGAGCAAATACAGCACAGCTGCAAAGTTATCAGTAGAAGAATTCAGACGTTTAACA
>Ga0172372_10001799_pt1 | contig 32915 bp, 26 predicted proteins | sample LakKiv5m_2_FD_114544 | JGI IMG/M metagenome (GOLD analysis project Ga0172372, IMG submission 114544) | Freshwater microbial communities from Kabuno Bay, South-Kivu, Congo - kab_092012_9.5m | ecosystem: Environmental > Aquatic > Freshwater > Lake | place: Democratic Republic of the Congo... | reverse complement strand
TAAAGCCACCTTGGCCTTGAATTCCGGGCTGAATTTTCTTCGCGTTCTTTTTGTCATGATTTAGTAAATTTAATTGTATTTCTTTAACTAAACTCATGGTCCAAGATTCAGGGAGTATTACAGTAACGGTACTATCTATATCGTTGGTGATTTGAAAGTAGATCGTACACAATACGATATTAAGTACGGTTCAGCGTCTTTCTTCGATAACTTAGGTGATAACGCAATCAACAATGACTTCACTTTAAAGATCTCATTGGTTGGAAACGAAAAGAAATAAGATTAGTTAATCTTGAAAAGGGCCGTCAATTTGACGGCCTTTTTTGTTGGTGTTGATCTTTGAAAAAATACTTGAGATCAACGCTGAAGTATCCTCCAACAAGTTCTAACCAAAGGGTCTTATCCACATCTACACTGTGAATGTTTCCAGCTGTGGCGGCAATGATTGAGAAAGGCCTGTGATACGAAGATCCCAAATAGAAATAACCGTGCTTTAATGTGCGGTATTCAAATCCGAGGTTAGTCTGTGCAGCAAGGGAAATCCATTTATTACGCAAAGTTTTGGTAGAAAAATCGAAGAAAGTTGTGTCTGATTTTGTGCTTCCGAATGTTTCCGTTTCTGAAGGATAGGCATCGAAAACAATTCCTGCCGATGCATTCATATACCACTGCTTTCCCAAACGCACATATACCAAAGCTTGAACAGGTAGTTCATATCCGATAAAAGTCATTTGTTGGGTGTTCGAAACAGGTACACCGTTGAAGAGATAATTGAAATCGAATTGGTAATTTCTTCGTGTGAAATTCAGTCCTGTTTCAATGTTCCAAAATTTACCAATGGGTTTGCGTAGCACTGCGCCAAAGCTTATTCCTGGCTGTGTTGAAGAGCTTACGGTGTAGTTGTCGATGGAGGTAGTAACCCCTTCGGTTTTTAGGTAGGCATTGGGAAATGTAGGTCGAAGTTGTACCCCGAATATCCAATTGTTGGGTACTTGATATTGAGCTTGGGCTGCGAGTCCAAACCAGGTACAAGCTATGATTAAAACTAGTTTTACTCGGTAATCCATGTTGTTTTATACTCCAATGGTTTGCGATGTTGCTTCGGCCATTCTCCTTCCACATACCCCATGTATATAAGACCTAAACATTCTTCATTCGCCTCTAATTTGAATTCAGCTTTGAACGCATCGCTCTTGATGAACGCCGGAGTTGCCCAAAAAGTGCCTATGCCATAAGCGGTAGCTGTTAGCATAAGATTTTGAACGGCACATGCTACGGCAAGCTGTTCGTCTTGAACACTCACCTTTCCAGAATAATGCGCGAAGACAAGCACTGCAGCTGAAGTTTTATTCAACCGAATGGTCATTCGCTCTTTCTTCATGGGTTGATCTTCAGGGAAAAATGCGGGTAGTTTTTCGCGAAGCACATGCATGCCTTCTTCCAAATAAGCCTTGAAAAACCAAGGTTGTGTGTGTCCGTGAGTTGGAGCCCACAAGGCGTTGGTCAGCATTTTTTCAACTTGTTCTTTATGCACTTTTCGTTCTGAATACTGTTCAGGGAAGATGGTTCTTCGGTCCTGTATAAGTCCAGAAATTTCACTTAAATTGTATTTCATACGCTCGTTTGACTTCGCTTATTTTTGTTCAAACTTAATCATGAAAACAATTGTAATTACAGGAGCTGGTTCAGGAATGGGTGCAGCCACCGCGAAACGCCTTTCAGCCCAAGCTAATCATCGCATTATTTTGATTGGAAGGAAGGAAGATTCACTCAAGCAAACCTTGCTTGGGATGCAGCATCCAGAGAATCACATCGTCTTGCCTGTAGATATAACCGACGCTCAAACTTTAAGAAAATCGCTGGCAGCAGCACTTGGTAATGACCCTATTGAATGCGTCTTCGCCAATGCAGGTGTAGGCGGTGAAAATACCTATGGCGAGAATGATCGTTGGAATGAGATTCTTCAAATAAATCTCACCGGAACCTACAACACGATAATGGAATGTTACTCATATATGCAGCATTCACCAGAGCAATTCAAACATATTCTCATCACCTCATCGTGCTTGGCTCGTTTCGGAGTTCCCAATTACACCGCGTATTGTACAGCTAAAACGGGTCTATTGGGACTTACACGTTCGCTTGCCGTGCAATGGGCACGCGAGCATATTTTAGTAAATGCAATAACCCCCGGATGGGTTGAAACAGATATGGCCAAGGCAGGCATTCAACTGCTGGCAAACCGCGCCGGAACTTCGTATGAAGATTCATTCAACGAGCAAATGGGCTACGTACCCACGGGTAGAATTTCACAACCCGAAGAAATTGCGGCCTTTGTAGAATTCATGTTTTCAGGTCATCAGAATTCAATCACTGGTCAGGCATTAGATATCAATAACGGATCTTACATGCAATAATATGAGACAGTTCATTATCGCCACCTTGTGCGTGGTTTCCTTCGCTGCTTCTGCACAACCGGTTTTCACTCCTTCTGACTCTTCAACGGTTAAAGCATTTTATGCTCTTGCCTTGAATAATGCTCAGGCATACGAAGATTTACGAGTGTTGTGTAAATCAGTTGGGCATCGATTGGCAGGTTCAGAAGCCGCTGGAAAGGCTGTCAATTGGGGTGTTCAGACCTTGCAAGAAATTGGTCTAGATTCGGTGTACACCATGCCGGTGACTGTTCCACATTGGGTAAGAGGGAAGGAAGAACACGGCGCAATGATAGTGAAGAAGAAGCGCTATGAAATTCCTTTGCGTGCCCTTGGCGGAAGTGTTGGTACGAACGGTGTATTGCGCGCGGAAGTCATTGAAGTTCGCGATTTTGAAGACCTACGTCAAAAAGCAGAACTAGTACAAGGAAAAATAGTATTCATCAATAAACCTTTCGATCCCGCCCTCATCAACACGGGCGCGGCCTATGGAAACACCTATCCCATTCGAGCAGATGGTGCCTCTGAATCGGCTAAATACGGTGCCGTTGGATGCATTATTCGTTCGTTAACCTCGGCTGACGATAAGTTTCCACATACCGGTGCCATGCACTACAAAGAAGATATAAATCGCATCCCGGCTGCAGCTATCTCTAGTCTGGAAAGTCATAACCTGCACGAACTGCTTAAAAAAGGTAAAGTGGAATTTGAGATGCGCATGGACTGTAAGCTGCTGGAACCGGTGGTGCAGGCTAACGTCATTGGTGAAATTAAAGGGAGTATTTATCCAGATCGCATCATTGTTATTGGCGGGCACCTCGATTCGTGGGACATTGGTGAAGGGGCACACGACGACGGTACAGGTGTTGTGCAAAGTATCGAAGTTCTGCGTCTCATGAAACAAGCGGGTTACAAACCAGCGTGCACCATTCGTTGCGTATTATTTATGAATGAAGAATTTGGTAATGACGGCGGGAAAACCTACGCGAAATCGTTTGAAACTCGTACCGATGTGCATCACGTGGCAGCCATTGAATCGGACGGTGGTGGATTTACCCCACGCGGATTCACCCTTGACGGAGGCAGTGAAGAGCAATTGTCATGGTTCAAATCACTGCAGCCTTTTTTCGACCCCTATAATTTATTTGTCTTCAAACGCGGAGGCAGTGGCGTTGATATTTCACCGCTAAAACCTACAACGAATATCATGTTATTCGGATTGAATGTGGACGGAACGCGTTACTTCGACTATCATCATACCGATAATGACCGATTTGAAAACGTCAATTCCAGAGAGCTAGAGATGGGCGCGGCTTCAATGGCTTCGCTGGTCTATTTTATAGATAAGCTACCATAAAAAAAGGGACTAATAGTCCCTTTTATTTTTGAAGAGTGTTTGACTAATTTGTCACTACCCATTTCACGCGGGTGGTTTCATTTCCCTGTTTCAATTCTACGAAGTACAAGCCGTTGGCCAATGTATTATCAAATTCACGCGTGAAGGTGGTTGTTCCTACAGCAAGCTGCGTGCGGTACAATTGTTTTCCAGTTACATCTACCAAGCTTAGCCAAGCGGTTTCTTGCAATTGAGGCATTTGAATGTTCAATGCTGCACCGTTAGAAGGATTTGGATAAACTGTCATGCTGAAAACTTCTTGGGTATCTTCTGCAAAGCGTGTAGTAACATCAACAAATTTGGTGTCTTCCACAATCATTGCTGAAGGGACAATACACATGATCTGAGCATTTCCATACACACCTGCATCCACTCCGAAATAAGGACGAATACGTACACTGTAAGTTGCACCATATTCAATTTGAGATACGGTATTTAGGTTCAATAAATTTGAGTTGGTGTTCACCATTTTGGTGAATGCTGCAGCGATGGGTACATAGGTAGTTGGATTCACTTTGGTGAATTCCCATTGCCAAGCGGTACTTCCGCAAATCCATGGCAAAGCTGTAACAGTAGCCCAACGTAAGCGTGGACCAGCGGCACAACGGTCAGTAGATTTCAATTCACTTAATGGCTGTGACCCAATAGTCATTAGTGTTGTTGAAGGCGGTACAGACTCAATTATTTCTGTTTGCCCCAATCCGTTTAGAACAGAATGCTTGGCAATAATGCGAGAGTTATAGCTTCTTCCATATGACAATCCAAGTACATTACTGAACGTAATTACGTCAGTTCCATTGGATGTGAAAGTTGCGAAAGGAGAAGTTTGTTGAGTGAATTCGTAACGGTAGGTAATACCAGTTCCTAAATAAGAAGCTTTGTAGGTACTACAGGTTGTAAATGGCCCTGTACCAGAAATAGTAGTGGTATATCTCAAATAACGCAGGCATACGCTGAATGTTCCAGCGCCAATTGCGCTATTGTAGTTTCTAATTCCCACGTAATAAACTTGACCAATGGTAAGTCCACCAATGTTTAATCGTTCAACGGTGCCTGTTCCGGTCAAATTCTCAGTGTCGATAGTTTGGTATGAACTGTTTTTCAACTCTACAACAACGTTCGTACTTGGTGCAGTTACTTGAATAGAAATGGCAGGATGAGCAGCGGTGAATTTATACCACACGTCTTGTCCGGTCACAACTGTACTTGTTGCAATACTTGTTACAGTAGCGCCGGTGAAGGTTCCATTGTAGTTGGTACATGAGGTTGTAACTGAGGGACTCGTATTGATAGCTGTCCAAGGGTTGTCACCAGTTACACACGGTCCATTGATGCAAGTTGTATTGTCTGCAAAAATGGCCCAAGGGCTGTAGTTACACGCAGTGGCAACCATACATCCAAAGCAGGTGTTGTTTCCAACTGCAAAAGGCAAGGTTAAAATAGTTGTTCCATTACCACTGATAGTTCCGTTAGTTCCTCCCGCTAAAGACCAAGTAATTTCATCGCCAAAAGTTCCTGGGTGAACTAAGAAATAATAACATCCAGTTGCAAGACAATGTTGAATGGTTTGGGTGCTACCGAAATCTGACATAGTGCCTGTTAATACAGTAGCATGAGCAGAGGTTTGAATTTCGTATGTACCATCGCCCCAGGTGTCGCCAAGAGCATCGCCTAAGGTCAAGGTTACGGTGTTTTGATAACAGCAAGAGCCGTCATCAATGGTTGCTGTTGGGTCATAATTGCTAGCTGTAGCGTTGGTACAACCTGAGCAAGAGGTATATTCACAAGAGCCATCATCGCAAACAGCAGCAGCGTTGTAATTACAAGCTCCAGCATCGGTGCAACCGGTAGTTCCGCCACCAATAGCTACAGCAACAATTTTTTCGAACGCATTGTAAATTGGAGTGTTTGGAAAAGTTCCTTGAGCAAGAATAGTGTTAGAAGATGAGGTAAGGGTGTAAACGGCAGAGTTCCAACCGTCTCCGAAGCTATCGTTTAAGATAAGTTGGTGACAGGTTCCTACGAGGCACACATCGCTACCTGTTGTTGAGCCCGTTCCACTCAGTTCAGTGGCGTAAGATGCATCGACAATGCTGAATGACATTTCGTTCGGGAACATTCCAGCAGTAATAGTTAAGGTAGCACAGGTACTGAAGCAACATGAGCCATCGTCAACGGTCGCGTTGGCATTATAGTTACAAGCAGTTGCATTGGTACAACCTAAGTTGCTACATGATCCATCATCGAAAGTAGCGCAAGCGCTGTAGTTGGCAGCAGTAGCGTTCGTACACCCACCAATACTAGCAGCTGATACAGAAAGGGTACAAGTTCCGCGTTCACCTGCGAAACCATCTACTTGAATGTAATATGTATTTCCAGCGGTTAAGGTTGAACAATCTAAAGTAAGACTTGCATGATAGCCAGCACCTGCATCTTCATCGCAGGCAATAAAGCTTCCGCCACAGGTGGCATAAACAGCAATTTGAGAATCGTGTAAGGTTCCACCACTTAATTCTGAAGTTGCGATGGTTACTGCGCCAGAGGCTGGTGCAACAAATTTAAACCACACATCATTTTGAACACCGTCAGTCCAACACAAAGGTGCGCTTCCGTTGGAAGTGCTACAGGTATTGTCAACGGTTGCCGAAGAACCAACGGCAATGGTTTGCGCGCCTGAACAGGCGTCGTTAGAGGCTGAGTAATAACAAGAACCATCGCTAATGTTAGCTGCAGGGTTGTAATTACAGGCCATTGGATCAGTACATCCAAGTACATCAACTTCAGTGTCAGTAGCAAAGCTAAAGGTTACTGAGGTGAGGATGGCTACTACTGTAAAGAGCTTTTTCATGGGTTTTCTTTTGGGAGATATCTAACTTCTACGTGGAAAGAGGATGAAAGGTTTCAATTCATCATCGTCCATACATTTCCTTGTGCCAAGATAAGCCAAATTTTTTCCAACCCCCTGTTTGCCATTCGTTTAAATTTTTAACCGTCGTGTCAAGAACAAGGGTATCATCAGAGATGCGATTGGCTTTACGCAGTCCCCAGAAGGTAGAAATTGGCGCCGAGAGTACGGTTTCGTTTTCTTTGTAGAATATTGTTTGCCGATCGAGTAAGTTTTTATTCATTGCTGCTCCCAATCGCTGAATTTCACGTGTTAGCTTGTCAATGCTGCATCCGGAAGCTGCCATTTGTTCTTCATCTGCTGCTACCACAATCAGTTGGTTGAGCTGAAATTCGAAATCGGCGCGCATAGCGCTGCCATGCGTATTCCAATCGGAAAGGAATTTTTTTAGTTCTAGGCGAATAAATTCTTGTTCGTCAGAAGTAAGAGGTTGTGCGCATTGGAATATCCAAATACGTGCGTGAGAGGGGAGATCAATCAGTGCCATGGGCATTATCATCAAGTTTTTTAAAAACGGGTACCAGGATCAGTGATAGGACGGGTGATTGTAGCACTCCTAATATGCCTCGGCTAATGGGATAGAGCGTTGGCAAGAGATGAAGGGCTGCACCTAATACATAGACTCCGGCACCAATCAATAATAACGAGCCCGAAAGCATGAAGTAATATTTATACAAATGCTTTCGAACCTTAAACCACCAAAATATTCCCAAATCTAATACGGTGAAGATGAGTATGGAAGTGATGGTAATCACCCATTTGAGAATTTTTAACTGAGTTTCGTTAAGGGCATACACAAAGTCTAAGGAGTCGTGGCTGTAGTAATAATCGAAATTTCCCTTTGACTTAATAGGGTGAAGAGTTGCTTCGCGTTGTTCGGCAGATAATTGGAAAAAACCGGGGACGGCACTTCCTTTTTCAAGTACAAAATTTACGTTTACCTTGATACGTTCCTGTAAAAATCCGCATCCAACAACCCCTATCACCAAGGCCAAGGCAAGTAACCAGTGTTTAAGCGGACGGCGATTTGGCACGTGTAACAGGATTTAATTTCGACCACCACCACCACAATCCGAATACCACGAGGTAAACGAATACAGTGAAAGTATAATCGTGGTTAAACGACAAATAAGCTTCATTCCAATACACAATGAGGGCAAGTGAAATGATACGAACAATATTAAAAAACTGGATTATTATCAATCCCATTGGAATAAACCACATTCTGTTCTTCCAAGTGCCAGGAAAGGCTAAAACGAAAATGACAAACAAGGCCATGAGAATCATTCCATCGCAGGGTGCTCCTATGGTTACACCGGCAGTATGAATTACGGCTAAGTGATTCTTAAATTCCCCATCGCTAAAAGTACGAAGTTCAAATCCAAGGGTTTGTAAGCCTTTTTCTGAAGCTTCCACCAGGAAATTCACCAAGTATTCGTCGAAATGTGTTTGAGGAAGAAGGTACAATTCATAAAAAAAATACCACCCTAAATAAAGGATGGTACCTAGTAGTATAAATTTTACTATCGGATTCTTCAAGACTTACTCAGACTTACTTTTCTTTAAATCGTAGGCTTTTTTACCACCAAGGGCAACTCCTGCAGCAATGAGAAAACTGATGCCACCATCAATTGGACAAACAGAACCAAAAGGTTCACCACACGGCGGGAAACCACCTCCAGGAGGATCAGGAACCTGCGAAGAGGCGGTTACACCTACAAGCATTATTCCCAATACTAATATGTATTGAACACATTTCTTCATGTTGCAAATATATACAAACCAAGTTGTTCAATCTTCAAATGTCCTAAAATTATGGATAGAAGCGAGCTCTACCCTATATTTGCTTTTTGCGTAATTACAGAGCATGGCCGAGGGTAAAACCAATTTTTTAGATGCTGACGATTTAAGACCCATACTTAGGTTCTTAAGTAAGAACTGGTTCTTGATGATTCTAGCTGCCCTTGTGGCATTTGTGGCTTCGTATTTCTATACACACAGGTTGCCTAGTATTTATGCAGCAAAGACCGAAATTCTTTTGAAATCATCGGAAACCTATGATTACCAAAAGAAAATGTACAATGAGCTCGGTTACATGAGCCTCATGCAAGACGTTACCAATCAAAAACGAATTCTTGCCTCGTATGATCTGGTTGAAAAAGCCCTTAGAAAATTAGATTTTACTATTTCTTATTATTTGGTTGGACGCGTTAAAACGCTTCAAGTAGATGATTTTGATGCATTGAAAATTCATTGTGATTACCGTCGGATGGACCCAAAAATGTTCAATGTGCCATTCAATATTAAGGTGATTGATTTATCAAAGTATGAACTCAGCTACGAACAGGGTGGAAAAATTAGAAGTGAAACCTTCGAATTTGGAAAACTCTATGAACAAGCCGATTATACGATACAGATTGATTTAGCGTCTCATGTAGATCAGGCTCGTCTGAGCACTGTTACCGATCAGAACTTTCAGTTTAAAGTTCAGCCTATGAAACAATTGGTTGAACGCTACAAAGGAGCTCTTGTTATTGAAAATGTAGAATACACATCTATTCTTTCATTAACCTGCAACGATCAATTACCTAGCCGTGCAAAAACGTTTCTAGACACCCTCGCCAAGGTGTACATAGACTATACGTTGTATAACGAGATTGCGATTAACGAGAATACCCAGCGTTATATCGATAAGCAAATCGATAAAATCGTACACATCATTGACTCGCTTGAAATAGCCATGGAAATGTTCAAGGATGCACGCGATATTCTTGATTTGAACAAGGAACAAGACGCTGCCTTTGAAGCACTGACGAATAGCGATGTTTCCTTGCGCGACCTAGAACTTCGCAGAGAGTCTCTCCAAGATTTGGAAACCTTCCTACTCAATGAACCAGATAAGGCGGTCATTCCTCCAATGAATTACTTGAGTACCCAAGATGCGAGCTTAATAGAATTGGTGAAGAATTTATTCGAAATAAAGCAGAAAAGAGCCGCATATCTCGTAGATGTTCGTGAACCTGATTTGCGTGTGCAACGTCTAGATTCCACCATCAATACCATACGCAACAGTATTTTCCGATATACCCGCGATAACAAGAATGCAATCGATCATCAAATTACAAATCTTAAAGCTCAAATTTCTGACCTAGAGAAAAAACTATCAGGCATTCCAAAGAGTGAACGCGATTTATTAAGCATTGAACGCAAGTTAAATGTAAACGAAGAGCTATACACCTTCCTCCTCGAGAAAAAGGCAAATACCATCATTGCTCGTGCGGCAATTATTCCTCAAACCTCCATTATTGAAGCAGCCAGGAATATGGGTGTGGTCGGCCCAGATAGGGAGAGTATTATCTATTTATGGATAGCAGGCGGATTATTGATTTCTATTCTTATCGGATTTATTCGCATGATTTTCTTCGAACATATCGATCACCTGCGCGAATTGAAGACCCTTACCAAATTGCCTGTTATTGGTGGTATTCCGAACTACGAGGACATTGAAGACAATCCGATTTCAATCGAGGCTAGTCCTCGCGGAAACGTTAGCGAATCATTCCGTACTCTTCGAACCAATTTACAGTACCTCTTTAATGATGATAGCTCGAAGGTCATCCTCATCAGTTCATTACATCCTGGAGAAGGAAAAACCTTCGTATCTACCAATTTGGCAGCAACTCTAGCCAAAGCCTCTAAACGCGTACTGCTTCTTGACTTTGACTTGCACAAACCTAAAGTGCATAAAATGTTCAAGGTTACCAATACCATAGGGGTTACTTCCTACTTAATTGGAAAAATTTCATTGGAAGAGGCTATTCAACATTCAGCGGTAGAGAATCTTGACGTGATGATGGCAGGCCCTGTTCCTCCAAACGCTTCTGAGTTGATCCTAAACTCAAAAGTGAAAGAACTTATTGAAGAGGTTAAGCAGCATTACGACTACATCATCATCGATACACCACCATTGCTTCTCATTACCGACTCGTTGGTTTTGCTTTCTTATGTTGACCGTGGAATTTTAGTATTGAATACCATGAAGGCAACTAAGCAAGGGGTACAATACCTTGAAGATGTATTGGCTCAAAGTAACCTTCACAATACAAGTCTTGTTTTAAATAATATCAAGCAAAAGCGCTGGAGATATTACTACGGTAAATATGCTTATCGCTACGGATACGGTTATGGATATGGTTATGGATATGGTTACGGTTATGGCTACGGCTATAAATACGGCTACGGCGGTTACGGCGTAGAAGTCCAAAAGAAAAAGAAAAAACCTAAAGAATAGGAAACTTCCTATACCATGATTACCTTAATTATTACCACTTACAATTACGCTCAATACGTTGAACGTGCCATTCGAAGCTGCCTAGAGCAAAGCTTGGCTAAGAACGATTTTGAAGTCATTGTGGTAAATGATGCCTCAACCGATTCAACTACTAAAATTCTTGAGAATTATACCGACCTCGTTCGTGTTTTCAACCTCGAAAAAAATGTGGGTCTCGCCGCTGCACGCAATTTTGGAATCAAAAAGGCAAGAGGACAATTCATTGTCTTCCTCGATGCCGATGACTACATACACGCCGAATCATTGCGTATGCAAAAGTTGTTTCTAACTGAAAACAACAAAATTGATGCAGTAGCCATCGATTATTATTTGGTCGATGAAAAGGGCACCCACATCGAACACGTATCGGCAGAAAGCCAACCCATTGCTTGCGGTATCATGTTTAGAAAAGACTACCTTTTTAACATTGGATTGTACGACGAAGGATTTCAAGCACGCGAAGAAGAAGATCTGCGCATTCGTTGGGAACAGGCTGGTTACTCGATTTACCATGTTCCACTTCCTTTGTATCGCTATCGCATGCACGATAACAACCTCACCAAGGACACCGATAAAATGTCTGACTTTCAAGATAAACTGAATCAAAAGCATAACTTATGACGAAGTTTCTGCAAGGGGATAGAATTACACTTCGTCCGCTTCAACTAGCTGACGCAAGCGACATTTATTTGAAATGGATAAATGACGAGGAAGTGACTAGAGGAATGGCCTCTGGTTATTTTCCAACTACCCAAGAGCAATTAACTGCATACGTTAGCGGAACCTTGAAAGATGAACACACCGTTTTTTTGGCGATGTGCGATGAATCGGGAAGACACATTGGAAATGTTAAAATCGATCGTATCGATTGGTTTGCTAGAACCTGCGAAATAGGAATTATCATTGGCGAAGCCGATGCAAGAGGGAAGGGTTTTGGGAAGGAAGCCATGCGCTTGTGTATTGATTATATCTTCCAAGATTTGAACCTCAATAAAATTACCCTCGCTGTTTTTGAAAATAATCCAGCTGCTCTGAAACTCTATCAAAATCTAGGCTTTCAGCAAGAGGGACGATTCGTAAAGCATGTTTTCAAAGAAGGAAAACTGTGGGATAAATTCTACCTTTCTCTGTTCAATCCGAACCTATGAACTTAGCACTTCTTCAAGCACGAATGGGTTCGACCCGATTGCCTGGTAAGGTCTTAAAACCGCTAAACGGGGTGCCCATTGTTCAAACCGTAATAAACAGAATTAAATCGGCGAAATGCCTCGATAAAGTGGCCGTAGTAACATCTACGAATCCCGAAGACGATGCCTTAGCTGCCTTTTGTGAAGCAAATAATATTCTTGTTTTTCGCGGCTCAGATTGGGATGTGCTTGCCCGTTTCTACGATGCAGCAGTGCATTTCGGAGCCAAAGAAGGAGACGTTATTATTCGCCTAACCAGCGACTGTCCCACACACCACGCCTCTACCGTTGATTGGGTGTTCAATCACTTCGTGAAATACGGAGTAGATTTATTTTCAAATAGCAACGAAGAGCCGTTTTACTTGGAAGACGGATTCGATACGGAAGTGGTGCGCTTTGAAGCATTGCAAGCGGCTTTCAACGAAGCCAAACTTCTTTCTGAACGCGAACACGTGATTCCTTACTTGAAAAACAGCAAGAAATTCAGACTTGGATTTCGCAAAATGAACGAACACTGCATGTACAAGCTTTCAGTAGATACACCTGCCGATTTCGCCTTCATGGAAGCCGTTTTTGCTGAGTTCGGAAATAGCGATTTTAACATTCATGATGTTGTACATTTGCTACAGCAAAAGCCCGCGTTACTTGAGATTAACAAAGAAAGTATCATCAACGCTGGATACGCAAAGTCATTACGAGAAGATAAACTAGTGAAATGAAAACCATAACACTTCCCCACATTACCAATTTTGCGAAGAGTAACGAATACCGTAGCAAAATTCATAACCTAATTCCCGGCGGAGCTCACACGTATTCAAAGGGTGACGATCAGTTTCCAGAACGCTCTCCGGCGGCTATTACCCATGCCAAAGGCGTTTACTGTTGGGATTTAGATGGAAATAAATACCTCGACACTTTGATGGGATTGTACTCGGTTTCGTTAGGCCATGCTTACGAACCGGTGTTAGAGGCCGTTAGAAAACAATTAGAGAAAGGGGTGAACTTCACCCGTCCAAGTGTAATTGAAATGGAGATGGCAGAGAAATTCTTGTCACTTGTTCCTCAACACGATATGATTAAGTTCGCGAAGAATGGCTCTGTAGTAACTACTGCAGCGGTAAAACTTTCTCGCGCATATACTGGCAGACATTTAATTGCTCGTCCTGCTGAACATCCGTTCTACAGCTACGACGATTGGTTCATTGGTTCAACCGCTTGCGATTTCGGTATTCCAAATGAAATCAAAAAATTCACTGTCACCTACAAACAAGATTCACTAGAAGATTTAGAACGTTTGTTCAATGAATATCCAGGACAAATTGCTTGCGTAATCTCTGAACCAGAAAAATGGAATGTTCTTGAACCAGACTTCTTCCAAAAGGCCATTGACCTTGCTCACAAAAACGGCGCGTTATGGATCATGGACGAAATGATTACCGGTTTCAAAACAGATTTCCCTGGATCTATCAAGAAATTCAATGCAGAGCCTGACTTCTGCACGTGGGGAAAAGGAATTGCAAACGGATTCTCATTTTGCGCGTTAACAGGAAAAAAAGAAATTATGGAATACGGCGGTATTCGTCGCAAAGGCGAACCAAAAGTGTTTTTAGTTTCTACCACTCACGGTGGCGAAACGCACGGTATTGCTGCGGCCTTAGCTACTATTAATGTGTATGAAAACAATCCGGTTATTCAACACAACCATAGCATTGGAGACTATTTCATTGCAGGTGTAAAAGAAATTTTGAATCGAAGAAATTTGAATGATTATTTCGAATTAACCGGATTCAATTGGTGTGTGGGCTTGGTTGTGAAAAACCAAAACAAGGAAGCCGATATGTTCTACCGTACGCTGTTCATGCAGGAAATGATTCAACGCGGAGTATTGTATCAAGGAATTCTTTCACCGTCATTCTCACATACTACCGAAGACATTGATTTCATGCTTGCTGCATTTGACGAGAGCTGTGAAGTGTTTGAACGTGCATTGGAAGACGGTGTGCACAAATTTTTAGTGGGCGAGGAGATCAAGCCTGTATTCAGAAAAATTAACTAAGATGGAACCCATTCGTACGACCGATCCTACTGGGATTGACTTTCGAAAAAAATTCGAATTAAACGATAAGGTGATTATCATTACTGGCGCTTGCGGATTGGTAGGACGTGCGTTTTGTGAAGCAGTGGCGCAGTTCGGAGGAATTGTAGTCGCTGCCGATATTGAATTAGCCAAACCCGAAGAATTTGCCGCAGCTTTATCTGAACGTAATAAGGTTCCTGCTATGGGATTCGCTTTAGACGTGGCCAACAGATCTTCAGTAGAAGCTCTGAAAACAGCGGTCTTAGAAAAATTCGGAAGAATAGACGGATTGGTAAATGGACATCAGAATAAATCGCATTTGAAATTCGAACCTTTCGAACAGGTATCGGAAGACAATTGGGATACGGTGATTGAAGTGAATTTGAAAGGCACTTTTTTAATGTGTCAAATCATAGGAAGCTATATGGCTGAAAATGGCGGGGGAAGTGTAGTGAACATTCCATCCACCTATTCAGTGGTTGCTCCAAATCAGAATTTATATCACGGCACTTCTTTGGGTTGTCCTGCTGCATACAGTGCATCGAAAGGCGGAATAGACGCGCTTTCTCGCTACTTAGCAAGTTATTGGGCAACACGCAAGGTGCGCGTGAATATGATTACTCCTCACGGTGTGTGGAACAATCACGAAAAACAATTTGAAGAAAACTTCGCTCGCTTTTCACCCATGCAACGCCTTAGCTACAACCATGAAGTAGCCAGCGCTTTAGTGTATTTACTAAGCGATGCTTCATCGTATGTTACGGGTGACAATATGTTGGTTGAAGGGGGCTGGACTGTTTGGTGATATGCAAGAAAAATTATCTACTTATTTTCACAAACTTTGGCCTATTTGCCGAAGTATAACCGGCGATGGCTTGCGCGAATCGTTCAAGATTTTGCAAGAACTCATGCCGTTGGAATTAACCGAAGTGCCTACGGGTACTGAAGTTCACGATTGGACCATTCCGCAAGAATGGAATATCAAAGACGCGTACATCGTTACTCCACAGGGCAAACGTGTCGCAGAATTTCGACTTAATAATCTACATGTACTCAACTACTCAGAGCCTATAAATGCAAAGGTGTCTTACGATGAGTTGGTACAGCACGTGTACACCCTTCCGGAAATGCCAAATGCTATTCCTTATGTGACTTCGTACTACGAACGTCGCTGGGGTTTTTGCATGGCTCATGAAGAGTTTGAAAAACTTCCGAAAGAAGGAACGTATCAAGTGGTAATAGATTCGGAATTGAAGAATGGAAGTTTAACCTACGGACAAGTAGTTCTTCCCGGAAGCTCCAGTCGCGAAGTGGTTTTATCTTCGTATTTGTGCCACCCAAGCATGGCTAACAACGAACTCAGTGGTCCGTTGGTTATGGCTATGTTGTATCAGCAATTGGCTGCACTCGAAAATAGAAAATTCACGTACCGTTTTGTATTAGCTCCTGAAACCATTGGTGTAATTGCTTTCTTAGCACATCACGGACACCGTTTGGTAGAACATTGCGAAGCCGGATGGGTACTTACCTGCTGTGGTGATGCCGGTCCTGTGCATTTCAAAAAAAGTCGCCGAGGTGATAGTTTAACCGATAGAATTAGCAAACACGTTTTGTCGAGCTTACCCATTCAATGGAATGAATTGGAATTTGCCGTTGGTGGCAGTGATGAACGTCAGTATTGTTCTCCAGGCTACAATCTGCCTATCGGCTCGTTCATGCGCACACCTTATCAGAAATACCCTCAATACCATACTTCACTCGATAACGTTGATTTCGTGTCGTTCGCAGCCATGGAAGAGAGCGTTGAATTGATGTTCCAGATTATACTTGGAATGGAAATGAACGAAACCTACCGCAACAAAATTCGATTTGGCGAACCTCAATTAGGCAAACGCGGATTGTACCCCAACGCCGTAATGCCTAACACCGATAAACGTGAAATTGTGCACAACATGATGCATTTTTTGAATTGGGCGGAAGGTGAATTAGATTTGTTATCCATTGCAGAAAAGCGCGGAACAAGTATCTTCCACCTAGCTCCGTTAGCCATTATGTGCGAACAGAAAGGAGTGGTAGAAAAAGTATAACCCTAGCTTAGTGTAAATTTTACACTAAGCCATTACCTTTGTATCAAATAAATTAGAAAATATGAAATCACTTGTAGAAGCATTCCCAAATCATTTGGTTGAAGCATTGGCCATTGGACGCGCCGCTACCTTTCAAAATACAGCTAAGACTTTCGAAAACGTTGTCATCAGCGGATTAGGTGGATCAGGTATTGGAGGAAAAATTGTATCGCAATTGGTTGCTGACCATTGCGCACTACCTATCGTATGTACCAACGATTATGTTCTTCCTGGATTTGTAAGTGCAAAGACCTTAGTTATCATTTCAAGTTACAGCGGCGACACTGAAGAAACAGTTGCTGCTTACAACGAAGCAAAAGCAAAAGGCGCAACCATTTCGTGTATCACTAGCGGCGGAAAAATTCGTGCGGCTGCAACAGCAGACGGATACAATTGTGTACTAATTCCGGGTGGAAATCCTCCGAGAAGTATGTTCGGTTATAGCTCGGTGCAGGTGTTATTCACGTTAAAAGCATACGGGTTAATCGACGGTTCTTTCGAACAAGAAATTGAAGCGACTATCACCTTATTGAATGCTGAAAAAGCAAACATCCGCACAGAGACCTTAGCCATTGCAAAGCAAGTGGTAAGTCGTATTCCAATTTTATACAGCGAAGCCAGCTATGAAGGTGTGGCTATTCGTTGGAGACAGCAAATCAATGAAAACTCTAAGATGCTTTGCTGGCACCACATTTATCCGGAAATGAACCACAACGAATTAGTGGGATGGACCGGCGGTGATAACCGAGTGGCTGTAATTACGCTTCGCACCGAAGACGATAATGTGCGTTCACAAATGCGCATGGAGATTTGTAAAAAATTAATCGGTGAGAAATGTGATACGCAAGTAGATGTGTTTGCAAAAGGAAGCAGCCGTATTCAACGTGCATATTATTTGATTCACTTGGGCGATTGGTTAAGCATTGACTTAGCAGAATTGCGCAATGAAGATGCCACAGCTATTCCAGCAATTATTTTCTTGAAAAACGAATTGGCAAATAAATAATGAGTAAGCCCCTTGTCTCGTTTTTAGATCTTGGTCACGCCGAGTACAAAGAGACGTGGGATTTACAGGAAACATTATTTAAGCAGAACGTAGATAAGAAGTTAGCCAATCGCGCGGCTGGCAAGCCAGATGGCGAAGGAACTGTCGATCGACTCATCTTTGTAGAGCATCCCCATGTTTACACCTTAGGTAAAAGTGGGGATGCTTTTCATTTGCTTATTTCTGAAGAGAAACTCAAAGAAATAGGCGCCACGTATTTTCCTATCAATCGAGGTGGTGATATTACCTATCACGGACCCGGACAAATAGTAGGCTATCCGCTGCTCGACCTTGAACACTACTTCACCGACATTCACAAATACATGCGCTATTTGGAAGAGGCCATCATTCGAACCATTAGACATTATGGATTAATTGGTGGAAGAATTGACGGATTAACCGGCGTGTGGTTAGATATCGATGATCCGAAACGAGCTCGAAAAATTGCGGCTTTAGGCGTGAAATGCAGCCGGTGGTTAACCATGCACGGATTCGCGTTCAACGTAAATACCGATTTGAATTACTTCAATTACATCGTCCCTTGTGGCATCACCGATAAATCGGTAACCAGTCTAGAGAAAGAATTGGGAAGGAAAATGGACTTTAATGAAGTCAAACAAATCCTGAAAACCGAATTGGCCGAAGTTTTTCAATTTGAACTTCAAGACGTAGCCCAATCTTAATAAAATTCCTTGGTGAATAATGTATAAGTAATTCCTTTCAAAAGGCATTACAAGTCTTATTTTTGCCTTATGGAATCATTCTTTGCGTCGTTTACCCATTTGCAAGGCTGGATAGACCTTCTAACCCTAGTGGTTATGGAAATCGTCTTGGGTATAGACAACATCATTTTCATTGCTATTGTAACGGGTTATATTCAAAAGAAAGACGACCAACGCAAGGCCAGAGCGCTTGGATTATCGTTTGCTTTGATTTTTCGAATAGCCCTGTTGTTCACCCTTTCTACGCTTGCTCATATGCAAGAAGGATTGTTCTACATTGGTCCTTATCCGGTTTCAGGTCGAGGTTTGGTTCTTCTTGGCGGAGGCTTGTTCTTAGTGATTAAAACCATCAATGAAATTCGTCATAAGTTTAAAATCGCCGACCACGAAGAGTCTGCCAAGGCACGACAAATGAATTTGGTGCAAGCCATTGTGCAAATCACTATTATCGATATCGTTTTTTCTTTCGATTCTATCATTACCGCAGTTGGATTGGTAGATCATGTGCCTATCATGGTAGTGGCTGTGGTTATAGCCATGCTGGTTATGTTAGCATTCGCTCCGTATGTAAGCGCTTTCATCGAGAAGTATCCTACATTAAAAATGTTGGCCTTGGTGTTCTTGGTGGTAGTTGGAATAAATCTATTAGCTGAAGCGTTCGAAAGTGCTCATGTGATTCATATTCCTGAATACGTTGATTTGAAAATGTATTCTTACGTCGCTTTCGCATTCGCCATTATCGTCGAATTATTGAACATTCGTTTGCATCATGTTAAAACCAGAGGCGAAAAAAGAGGATGATTATTATTCAAGACACACTAATCAGCGAAGATCTTTTTGAAGAACACTTTGTGTGCGACCTCAGTGCGTGCAAAGGAGCATGTTGTGTTGAAGGAGATAGCGGTGCACCCGTTGAAGAGGAAGAACGCGTTTTGATAGAGCAATCTTACGAAGCGGCTAAAGAATATATGATTCCGGAAGGAATTGCTGTCATTGAGCGAGACGGATTATTTGTAGTGGATGATGACGGCGATTTAGTTACCCCCTTGGTGTCAGAAAAAGCAGCGTGTGCATTTGTACACTACAGTGAAAATGGAACGGCTCTTTGTGCACTAGAAACAGCCTGGAAAGCAGGTAAATCAGAATTCAGAAAACCCATTTCGTGTCATTTGTATCCCATTCGTTTAACCACCTTGATGGATTACACCGGATTGAATTACCATCGCTGGCCTATTTGTGCACCAGCGTGTGAGTGTGGATCGAAATTGAAGGTTCCGGTGTTTCGCTTTTTAAAAGATTCTATCATTCGAAAATTTGGTGAAGCCTATTTTGAAGAACTTGAAGTCAACTACCAAGCATGGCTAAACGAAAGAACTTCTTAATTTTTCTTTTTGTTCTGATTTCACTTTCTTCTTGGTCGCAAGATGGAAGGTGGATCATCTCGCCAAACACCGAACTTTCAAACCGAGGTATGCAGGTCGTTTGTGATTACAGAGACGGAAAATTATTGGTTTTAAAATCAGACTTGCAATCAAAAACCAATGGAGCAAAACGATTGAATTGGTACGATGTGACCACACAGCAGTTCACTCCAGTTTTTCCTTCTGAATGGAAGATGGAAGAGGGAATAGCCTGTTTCGGAACCACCACGCAAGAATTGTTTTTTCAATCTAAAGTGAATGAGAACGGTGTAGAAGGAAACAACTACCGCTTGTTTATTCGCGACTCATCGTTCACCATGCAAAGCCTGGGTAAACGTTTGGTAATAGATGGAAACGAAGGAGAATTCGCTTACGACAATTTAAATCCGAGTTACAACCTAAGCGAAAAGCTTTTGGTTTTTTCTAGCAACAGACCTGGTGGTTACGGCGGTTACGATTTATACGGATGCTACCGTCTGGGAAATCAGTGGGGCCCCGTTTTTAATTTAGGTCCACAAGTCAATACCGCCGAATTGGAACTGAGCCCAACTTGGAACAACGATGAGATGTACTTCACCCGACTAGCAGCGACCGATTTGAACACGCATTTGATGAAGTGTTCACGCGGATTGCAGTTCGGTAATGTAGAAGAATTGAAGGCGCCTTTCAATCACAAGCACGACAACTGGCGTGTTGTATTTATTAATGATGCAGAAGCTTTTTTATGTACAGAAGGTGCCATACCAGTGCTTACTGCTAAGCGTACATTCCCAAGCAAGGAATATCATTTTAGAATTGTATCGAAGGGAAAGCCGTTAGCAAATTTGTCTATTCGTGTCAGTGAGATTAGCACTGGAGAAACCCAAGAATTAACCACGAACAAAGAAGGTGTGACCGATATTCTTCACTTTAGTGCAGAAACGAAATACCGCGTGAGTATCGATGAAAAAATGTGGAGTGACTTGCAAGCACAAGGCACCAAACGATGCACGGCAGAATTGTATGATGAATACGACAACATTGTTCGTGTGTTTACCTTCAACGCTAACGGTAAATTCGAATTTGAATTACTCGATTTCATATACACCAATTTGGTCTTGCAAGAAGAGCAAGACAACAGCACCCTCAATGGCGTGAAGGCTCATGCTACCGAGGTGGCTGAACCATCGGTGGTTTTGTACTACAAAGTAGGAGCCTTCAAATTATCGGGCGAGCATAAAACCCAACTCAAGGAATTTGTCAAGCACAACAAAGTGAATATTGAAGTGAGAGGGTTTACATCTTCCGACGGTACGCCCGAGCTGAATAAGAAATTAGCCAATCAACGAATAACTGAAGTGAAAAACGAGTTAATACAACTTGGAATTCCGGCTTCTTCTATTCAAGTCAAAGTAGTAAGTTTAACAGAAGAAGGTCCCACCGGCAGACGCGTTGAACTGCGCGTGAACGTTGTATCTTCGAAATAAAAATACAGAGCCATGTTCGAGAAATTATTCCCCAACCGAGAATTGCGAATCATTGAAGGAAAATTAGAAGAAAGCGGAACTTCGCATTTGGATGGAAGAGAGAAGGAAGGCGCTCAGCGATGGGTGCGTGTGAACGGACAAGTGATTACACGTGTAAGCGATGGCCTGTACCACGCTCAATGGGACGATAACATGGCGGTAGTTTGCGATAAAAACGGCTACATGGTTGGCTATTGGAACTTCACCAAAGAATCAGGTAGCGAACCCAATTACTCGGCGGCTATTGGAGCCTCTGCGTTGGTGGCGCTAATCGTTATTGCTTCTATGCTAAGTCCAGTTTGGAATTACATGTGGAAAGGAGACATGTTCAAAGACCGTTGGTGGTTAACTGCATCCATCATCAGCATTTTTGGATTGTACGGATTTATTTGGACTCCTATTTATTCGGTTATTCAGGTTCAGCGCGAGCGTGCGGCGCATGTGCTACTTGGTAACCACCGAAACGGTCAAGGCAAGTAAATACAGCCTCCACAATTGTCTTTTAATGCCCCCGTAACCTCTGCGAGTGCCGTCGGCTCCTCTCGAAGACGAAGTGCGCCTAATAGGGCGAAAATGAGCGATTCTTTGAATTGAATCGTTTTTTCATCAGGCACAATTACATTCAGCGAAGTATAATGTTGAATGCGTTCAATCAAATAGGTATTTAATGCTCCTCCGCCAGTTACTAAGACTTGGCCGGTCCATCCGTCGAAGACATTCGTAATTTGAATAGCGGTGTGTTCAGTGCAAGTGGCAAGTAAATCGCGAATGGGTAGATTCGAAGCTTGTAACACCGGAAGATATTCTTTTTCGAAGTTTTCCTTCCCCAGTGATTTTGGAATATCAAGTGAATAGTAGGGAAGTTGGTTTAGTTTTTCAAGCAAGTCTAAGTTCACTTGCCCTCGTCTAGCCATTTCACCGTTGGCATCGAAGGCGTGTCCTGTTTGTTCTGCAAGGGTATTCAACGCCATGTTAGCGATGCAAATATCGAAGGCATGCAATTCGTTCATGAACGCATAGGATACGTTCGCTATTCCGCCAATATTTAATCTGAAATCATAATCATTAAACAGCAATCGGTCTCCGATAGGAACCAAGGGGGCACCTTGTCCTTGGAGTGCCACATCGGTGCTTCGAAAATCACAAATGGTTTTGTAGCCAGAATGAACTGCAATATGCGCTCCGCTGCCAATTTGCAGGGTTAACGATTCGTGAGGTTGATGAAAAACGGTGTGGCCGTGCGATGCAATGGCGTCAATAAACAAGTCGTGGTCTTGAATGAATCGCTTGACTTGCTTTCCGCAAAAAATTCCAAAATCAACACTGAGTTGTGCCAATTCTAATCCGGACATCTGCGGGGCTTTGCGCAGAATTTCTCGCCAAGAAATATCGTAGGGGATGGTTTCAGCGACGGTGATTTCAAATTCCCATGCGCCGTTTTCTTCTTGAAAGATACAATGCGCAATGTCTAGTCCGTCTAGACTAGTACCGCTCATGAGTCCAATAATACTGTAGAAGGCCATGTAGCAAAGATAAGGGCGAGCCGCAGGCTCGCCCTTAATTCCTCTTTAGAGAAATAAAATTATTTCACAATCACTTGCTTCACCCACACACGTTGGTCATTACCCACTTTGCAGATGTAAGTTCCAACAGGAAGACTAGGTAAAGAAACGGTATTCATTCCTCCGTAAACTGTCGTGTTAAACACCAATTGTCCTTGTGAGTTATACACGTTCATTACCGCTGTACCTGCACTGTGAGGCAATCCAACCCAAAGGTTGGTTTGAACTGGATTTGGATACATAGTCATGCCATTCATATCCATCAATTCATCAACACCTACTAATGCATACGTAGCATTGAATTCTTGTAAATAAAGGTTGGCAATGCGCGCGTCGTGAACCACAACCGTGTTTTCATCGTTGGTGGTTTGCGCAGCAGAACTCCAGTTGTGACTACCGGTTAACACCAACGGATCTGAATCTAAGTTGTTGTAGTCAACGATGCAGTATTTGTGGTGCAAATCGTAAGGAATGCTCTCGTGAGAGAATACAGTTTGTCCTGCATTTTGCAAGTAAGTGTATTCACAAGATGGATCAGAAGTTTGCTCAATCATACCACGAATCTGAGTCAAGAACAAATCGTCTTCACTGATGATTGCGTCAGCAATATCAGTACGCGTAAATGCCAAAACTGCGTAGTCTAAATTGTAATCAGTAGTGTGAATGGTTTTGATGATACCACCGTTGGTGTTATCGGTAGGTGAGAAGAAGCTCTCAACCAAAGTGTTGTTATCACCCATAACATAGATGGCAGGGGTGTTGTTGGTTTTGCTTGGTCCGAATACACCGTTAGCGTTGCCAGGTTGTGCACCTGAACCACCCCACATTTCTTCAAATTCAATACGGTATCCGCGAGCAATACTTTGATCTTGGAAGATGATAATGTTGTTGAAGTCATTGTACATGTTGTTAGAAGTCCAGTTCATAGATCCTGTGAACACCCAAGCAGTCTCTGGATAGTCGGCGTCAATGCTCATGAATTTATTGTGCATAATACCGGTAGCGCCATTCGCATTGATACGTTGTAATACAGGGATGTTTGAGTCTAATAAAGAAAGACCTGTGTTCGCATTCGCACCGTCAACAATAATTCTTACTTGAACACCTGCATTGTAACGGTCGTTGATGGCGTTACAAATCACGTTATCGTTCGATATATTGTAAATAGCAATATCTAACGTGTGTTGCGCGCGTGAGATATACGCAGCAATGGTATCGTTAGAAGCATTACCTAATGCAGCAGCTTGTTCAAAGGTTGCAACACTGCTGTCCACACTTCGATTGAAGTATGCGCGAATAATTCCTGTGCTAGTTGATTTAGTGGCGTATGGACGAGTGACGCTAGTAGAACTTCCGTCAGCATTGGTGCTAGTTACGGTTGCATAGTAAATCGTACCTGGTTGTAAACCATCAACAGTTACCGTGTGAGACGTTACATCGTTGTTTACCACTACTGTTTGACCTAGTGAAGTAGTTAAACCAAAATCAACTTGGCTATTGCTATTGTTGTTGGTAATCCAATTCAAGTCAAACGAGGTAGTTGTAATGTTGGTTTGTGTTACCAAACCCATAATAGCTACTCCGGGAGGAATAATGAAATCATCTCCGTCGCGAGGCAACACTTGGTAGCCTGAATTGTAAGGAGCTGAAGAGTCGAACTGAGAAACAATACCCACTAAAGTAATTGGACTAGCAGGCAACGTAGTACCTACCAATACACTACCAGTGCGGATATAAATCACACCGGTTTGTCCGTTTGCACTGAATGAATAGGTGCTATTTCCAGTGATTACTGAACCGGCTAAATCGAATATAACGTTGTCCATGGTAACCAATTCACCTTCGTAGTTTTCGTTGATTTGGTTAGGTGTTACTGACTGTGCAGCTGGCAATGCATTGTTTGTTGAAGCAGTGGTTAACGCAGTTAAGGTTGAACCTAATTCAAGCAGACCATTGTATTCTGAAAGCACACCGGTAACTGTAATTTGGTCTCCACGGTTTGGTGCAGTAAAGCTGGTCCATGAAGCACCAGGATAAACGGCAATCCCACCTGTTGCATCTTGCAGGTAACGCACTGAACTTCCCATCTCTGAACCGTTGGTAACAATACCCGTAACGGTTACACTCTGACCAACTGCGGTGCCTCTCGCGGCAGCAACAGTTTGTGCATTCACACTGCCAATGAGCAACATGAATAGAATAGAATAAACGTATCTCATTTTTTGTTTCTTTTCGTTTTTTAATAAGTAGCCGTCAAAGATAGGGTGAACCATCTTCCTTGAGCAAAGAAAACACCGGCCGAACTTGCTCCGAATGTTGCATTCGTATTGGTGTATAACGCATAGGAATCGTTGTTTACTGCATCAGTTATGTAATGCGAATTCAATACGTTAAATACAGAAGCACGTAAATCAAGTTTTACTTTTTCTTGGATAGTATAGTTATAACCTGCGTGAAGCTCTAGGGTGCCGTAAGCAGGAATTCTCCATGAATCGCGGTGTGAGTTGGCACCGTTCAGCGTAAATGGATTTGCTTGCGCCCAATATCTGTCGAAATAGGTGTAACGCGATTTGATGTACGCTCCGTTTTTCCATTCGTAACGTAACATTCCACCCACTTGAGTTTGCGCCGCATCGCTTACGTGTACATTTTTTGCGTTGAATTCAACGGTGTATTGACCGCTGCTTGGATCACCAGGAATATTGTAAACTATGTTGTTCGCGTTATCTGTAACATACACTTTGGTATCTGATTTCCATCTCCAATCACCTACAGAAACCAAGCCTTCGAAAGTAATTCGATCATTGATTTTGTATGCGAAATCCAATTCAGCACCCATGTGACGAGCATTCATTCCTTGAATGTTTACGGTAATGTTGGTAGTTGGATCTTGTGGATTAGGAACTGAAATACCATACGGATAGGGTTTGTTTTTCCAATAGGTATAGTACATATTGAAATTCGTGGTGAACTTCTTCGATTTGTATGACCATCCGTTCTCGACGCTTGTAATAATCTCGTTGTAAATCTGATTGAATCGCTCGTTTGCGTTGGTGTAAACCTGATTGAATAACGGAGCTTTGTTGAGGTATCCGCCGTTTAAGAAAGCCGATACTTTTTTGTTGAAGCTATATTTCACACCTGACTTCAATGTAAACGTACTTCTATAATACCAACCGGTGCTTTGGAACTTCGAACCTGGCATATTGCTATACAAGGTTTGTCCAGCATATGTAAACGTGTCGGTATTCATAGTAATAGCGTTGTTGGTATAGGTATATCCCACCGGTACATCCACCCCATCAACGGTATACACTTTCGGTTTGAAATAATCGGTACGCATATATCCGGTCTCTGCGAATGAAGTACTCACGAAGGCCGAAATTTGATCTGATTCGTATTCTAATTGTCCGAATAATCCGCCCCAACGAATGAATGAATCGTTGTGGTAATCTACGGTATCACCCACACGCTTTATGAGGTTGGTGTTGTTGTAGTTGAATCGATCTCGTACCCAAGCATAGTCAGCCCCCATTAAATCAATGATTTTAGCATAGTGCATGCCTTTGTAAAGACGTAAATCTAACCCCCCTGAAAAGGTTAATTTCTCAGAAATTTTGTTGCTATATGTTGAAAGCGCACCATACCATTTGTGGTCGTTCATGCTTGCTTTGATATAATTCGAAACAGCATAACGTTCGGTTGAATTTACGGCGTAATTGACGTTGTAATCTGGCCCAGAGAATAGCGGAATTTTATTTCCAACATTAGAATCGAAAAACGATTGAACATTTACACTTCCATCTGAATTGAAATCGTTTGTAGTTAGATTGGAACGCCAGTTAGTGCCTCCACCGTGACCTACAGACATGTAAGCAACGGTAGAAAGGAATGATTTCTCGTTAATGTTCCATACATCTTTAAAAGTGAATTGTGGCTTGAAGAAAAAGTTTACACGGCCGTTCACCATTTCTCGATCTTGAATGTCGGTTTTTTGACCGTTCACTAAACTGTAACGCTCCAAATAACCTACGTCAGAATTGTAGTTAATTCCTCCATCAAAGATAGGTTTTGCGTTATTCCCGTAAGTGGTCGGTGCGCCTAAATCAAGTGCCGTTGATTGGTCGTAAAGCGCAATGGCATCGCTACGCATGCGTTGTCCATGACTTTGCGGTGCACCAAGTGAGTAGAAACTGAGGGTGTGTTTTCCAGCGATTTTTTCAATTTTCGCATAGTAAAAGAAACCTTTGGTAAAAGTTCCATCTACCCATCCATCCCCTTTCTTGTATGAACCTGCCAAACTGAAGGCCCAACCCTTTCCGATTTTACCGGAGTTGTATGAAAAGGAAGTTCGTGCAAATGCACCGTGGGTATATTCCTGACGAACCTGCGCACGGCGTTTAGCATCTATTCCGCGGGTTATGATATTCATGGTTCCACCCACTGCTGGGATAACCAATTTAGAAGCTCCCAATCCACGTTGAATTTGTGTAGTTTGAGTAGCTAAGTCTAATCCAAACCAATTGCTCCAATAAACCGTTCCGTTTTCCATGTCATTAACCGGAACTCCGTCAAGCATCACTGCAACGTTATTTCCAGAGAAACCACGAATGGTAACACGTGCGTCTCCATCTCCACCACCTGAACGAGTCGCATAGGTACCCGGTGTGGTGTTGGCCAATGTGGCCATTTCGCGTCCTGCTAATTCTTCCTCAATACGTTTTAATCCGATGTTGGAATAAGGAACTGGCACTGAACGACCAACCGCAAGGTCAGCCGTGATTACAATTTCTTTTTGGGTAAGAAGAATCAAATCAAAATCGGCTGGAGTGGTTTTTCCCTCTACTTTGATGGTGTGAGTTTGTTCGATATAGCCTGTAGCCGTTACGACGAAATCATAAGTCCCGTATGGAAGTGAAATAGAGAAGCGGCCATTGGCATCGGTGGCTTCACCCTTTGATTTGTTCTCCCAAAGAATGTAGGCATTTGGAATGGACTCTTGGGTTAATGCATCGCGCACGGTGCCTGAGAAGGTCGATTGTTGAGCGAGGGAAAATAAACTACCTAGTAAGAATAAGGAAGCTAGACTTAATTTCTTCATGATGTGAATTCGTTTGCTAAGGCGAAAAAAAGGGGCTATTCCTAGCCCCTTTAACTCATTTAAATTTGCTTACTTAATGAAATTTGTTCTCTGAACTTCACCGCTTGCTAATTCAACGTGCATGGTATACATACCTGAAGAAAGTGCAGCAGCATTGAACTGAGTAAAACGATCCATGATGTTAGTCGCTCTTCCTACTAAACGTCCAGTTGCATCGTAAACACGAATTCCTTTGATTAAATCACCTGAAGCGACAACCGTAAGTTCGTCACCAGTCATTGGATTTGGGAAAACACGAACCACATCAGTTGCAACTACTTCACCCACAGCGGTGTTGCCACAGCTGCAAATGTGAGTGCCTAAGTTAGAGAAATCGTTAGCTGGTAAGGTGTCGTATTGCGCGAACACATCAAATGAAGAAGGGTTGATAGTCACACCAACTTCTACTGTTGATTTACGAATTTGAGTGTGGTCGGTACTTGCATAAAGGGTGTTTCCTGATGCATCCGTGCCATATGGGCTCCATCCACCGAAACCAGTTCCTTCACCAATACGGCCATAAAGGTCAAGTAATGTGTTACCGCTATTTGATACTAGCGCAATAGCGTCGTTACCGTTGAAATACATCGCCCAAATGCCGTTGTCGTAAGTTGGGTTGATAAATAAATCAGCTGCGGCTTGTAATTCATCCCAAACTGGAGCTTCCAAACCAGTACCTAATGCATCACGCTTGTCAAGTACCACTACTAAAACATCGTGCGCTGCAATAACACTTCCGTCTAAATAAGAAATGCTTCCAAATGTTGTTTGCCCGTTTGCGAAGCGGACAATACCAACACCAGTAAGGTCGATAGGTGAGTTAGTTGGATTGTAAAGTTCCACAGCTTTGTTGTTGCTCAATCCCTCTACGATTTCAGAAATGAAAACTTGAGAGCATGCAGACTGTGCTTGTGCATAGTTAACGCTAAGAGCCACTAAGGCTAGGAGTAAAATTCTTTTCATGTTTTGCTTCAATTTGAGCAAAGATATCCTAAAATTCAAAACGATAGCTTTCCAACTTATGTGAAATTTTTATGAAGTTTTAATTTTATCCGTGCACCCAATTCAAATTTTGGTTCGTCTAAACTTAAAATTGGCTAAGGAAACTTCTCAAAAACAAAATGTTAGAATAAACAGGTGGGGCGTGATTTGTTGAAGGTTTCTTTGTTAAATTGCAACACTAAAGCTTAACCAAAAAAGGATGACGGGGTTATTTCGCTACGTAGTAGCATTGATGTTTGTTTTTGTGATGTTTGAAGCCAAAGCAAACCACATTCTTGGTGGGAATATTTCTTGGCAATGTTTAGGCGGAAACCAGTATGCCGTTACATTAACATTATACAAAGATTGTTTTGGTGCCTCGGCCGCGCTTGGAACAGAGAACGTATTCTTCTTTCCATCGGGATGTGCGGGATTCCCATTTAACGCGTCGCTGATTCTTCAGAGCTCAACTGAGATTTCAGATTTGTGTCCCAATGAATTGGCAAATAGTTCGTGCGTCGGAGGTATTGCACCGGGTACATTCAAACTGGTTTACAACAAAATTGTCACCCTAGATCCGAATTGTACTTGGAAGGCCATTTTCAACGATGGTGATTGGAATTACTTCAATAACATCGATTATTCCACCTTGCCCGATGCATATATCTGTTCAACGATAAATACCACCACGTGTGGAAGCTCGGTTAGTTATACCAACTTGCAAGTCCCCTACAAATGCCGCAATAGTGGATCATATACCATTACACCAACTTTTACTGTTCCTGCTGGGGTAACCGCATCTTACAGCATCGTTACTCCACAAACCACCGGTGCAAGTATCAATACTAGCATTAACGTACCAGGTTATACCAATGCCTTAGCTGCAACCATCAATGCTACAACAGGTGCTGTTACCATCAATTCAACTGGTGCGAGTGTGGGAAATTATATTATCACGGTTCAAATTACCTTGACTCAAGGAGGAAATACCATTGGGGTAATGAATGAGAACATGGCTATTGTCATGCGCGATTGTACCACAACTCCTACCACCTTTAACACGCCGAACATTCAAAGCATTGATGACCTTACTCAATTTGTCAATGCCAATACCATTAGCGTGTGCGCAGGCGACAGCGTTTGTTTCACTGTTGCTGCTTCGAATACCAACGTTCAACGTGCGGTAACTATAACAGCCTCTTGGCCTGCTACCTTGAACGGTGGTAATCCAGTGTACACTCCTTCTACACTTTCTTCAAATCCTGCTTCTGGTGAATTGTGTTTTCTTGCGGCTCCTTCTACCATTGGAACCGGACAGTTGATTCACTTCCACGCAGTAGATAACGCGTGCTTACTTCCGCAGTCGGCCGACATTGACATCACAGTTAACATTTATCCAAGTATTTCCCTTACGCCTGTTACAGCTACCATTTGTGCCAATACCCCATTAAACGCTACAGCCACTGGCGGATCAACCTACACGTGGTCGGTGTTGAGCGGAGACACAAGTCCTGGATTCGACGGAAACATAGGAAACCAAGTATTGGAAAGCATTTCTTCCAACTCGGTTATTGTTGCCACTATTCCAGGTGTACCTGCTCAGTGCGATGCATCAGATACACTTACAGTGTTTGTAACTACCGTAAGTACTCAGCCACTAACCACACAAACGCTTTGTTTGAATGGAACTTCGACAGCTTTGTCCGTTGCTTTAGCAGACGCTTCAGGTACACTTTCATACCAATGGTATTCCAATAATACCAATTCAAATTCCGGCGGAACACTTATTTCCGGCGCTACTTCAGCATCCTATACACCGCCAACTACTACTGCTGGTACAAAATACTACTACTGCATTATCACCATGACGGGTGGTGGCTGTCCAAGCATAACTTCAGCTACCGCAGAAGTTATAGTAGTGGCTCAACCTAGCATTTCCACTCAACCAACTGCCACTCAAACCATCTGCGTTGGCGGAACGCCTGCAAGTGTTTCGTTTGCTTCAACCGGAGGTACAGGTACGACATCTTATCAATGGTATTCGAATGCTGCTAATAGCAATACTGGAGGAACTTCTATTGCAGGAGCTACTTCCACCAGTTATACCATCCCTGTGCAAAACACCGCCGGTACCTTCTATTTCTACGGCGTAACCAGCATGACAGGTACGGGGTGTAACAATGCGGCTACCAGTGTTGCCGCGGTTGTTGTTGTAGCTGATCCAACCATATCTACTCAACCAACTACCACTCAAACCGTTTGTACTAACGGGTCACCTACCGCGCTTTCGGTTACTGCTGCAGGTGGTACAGGAACATTCACATATCAGTGGTATTCCAACGCGTCGAATAGTAATACAGGCGGTACTAGCATCAGTGGTGCTACTGCCTCAAGTTACACACCTCCCACAACCACCGCTGGAACGTTCTACTATTATTGTGTTGTATCACAATCCGGTGCGGGATGTAACAGTGTTAGTTCGAATGCCTCAACACTCATTGTTGTCGCTTCACCAAGTATTTCAACCCAACCCACAACTACACAAACCTTGTGTGCAGGAGGTACTCCAACTGCCCTTAGTGTAGCCTATACCAATGGAACCGGAACAGCTTCTTACCAATGGTATTCGAACGCATCGAATAGCAGCACCGGTGGTACACTTGTAACTGGAGCTACTGCGGCAAGTTACACGCCTACTGCAGCTTCAGCTGGTACAACGTATTATTACGCCACCGTAACTTTAACAGGATCTGGATGTGCCGCTGCAACTTCAAGCACAGGAGCTATTGTTGTAGTTGCTGACCCAAGTGTCTCAACTCAACCTACTTCGACCCAAACGCTTTGTGCTGGCGGAGCGCCAACTGGCTTAACAGTCGCATATGCGGGTGGTACGGGTACGGCTTCGTACCAATGGTATTCAAATACAACCAACAGCACTACCGGCGGGACATTAATAGGCGGAGCCACTTCTGCCACCTACAGTGCACCCGTTATCAATACGGCAGGTAGCTATTACTATTACGCTACTATCACACTTACTGGTAGTGGATGCGACGTTGCTACTTCGGCGGTTGCTACTGCTACTGTTGTTGCCGATCCTACAATCAGCACTCAGCCTTTAGCCTCACAAAGTATTTGTCAAAACGCACTTCCAACTATTATTTCTTGTGCTTATACAGGTGGAACTGGAAGTGCAACTTACCAATGGTATTCCAATGCTGCCAACAGCAATTCTGGTGGGACCTCTATTTCAGGAGCAACGTCTTCGTCGTATTCACCACCAACTGCAACAGCTGGAACAACCTATTATTACTGCGTAGTAACCTTGTCAGGAACGGGATGTAATACAGCAACTACCAATACGTCAACCGTTATTGTTACGGTTGGCCCTAGCTTCTCAACCCAGCCAACTGCTACTCAATCCCTTTGCGTGAATGGAACCGTAACCGCTTTAACGGTTGCTTATTCTAACGGTACAGGTACAGCTTCATACCAATGGTATTCGAATGCGGCGAATAGCAACGTTGGTGGAAGCATCATTGCCGGTGCAACAAGTGCTTCTTACACTCCTCCTGTTACCACCGCTGGAACTACCTATTACTACTGCGTAATTACCTTCACAGGCGGTGGATGTTCGAGTATTACTAGTTCGGTGGGACAAGTTATTGTTACTGCTCTTCCAACCGTAACTACTCAACCTACTGCTACTCAAACTTTATGTGTAGGTGGAACACCCTCAGCTTTGTCAGTGACTACCACAGGTGGAACAGGAACTACCACCAACCAATGGTACTCGAATGCTGCCAATAGCAATACTGGCGGAACTTTGATAGCCGGAGCAACTACTTCATCATACACACCTCCAACCTTAAATACTGCCGGGAACTACTATTACTACTTAGTTACTTCATTGAGCGGATCTGGATGTGGAACTACCACCTCTGCAGTAGCCGCAGCCGTTGTTGTTGCCGACCCAGTTTTATCGACAGATTTAATAGCCTCACAAACGGTTTGTCAGAACGGAGTTCCAACTACGTTAACACCAGTGGTTACAGGTGGTACAGGCACACTAAGCTATGCGTG
>Ga0172372_10001797_pt1 | contig 32935 bp, 18 predicted proteins | sample LakKiv5m_2_FD_114544 | JGI IMG/M metagenome (GOLD analysis project Ga0172372, IMG submission 114544) | Freshwater microbial communities from Kabuno Bay, South-Kivu, Congo - kab_092012_9.5m | ecosystem: Environmental > Aquatic > Freshwater > Lake | place: Democratic Republic of the Congo... | reverse complement strand
CCGTTAACGTGACCCAATAGGTTCCACCTGAGGCGTACGTATGGGACGGGTCTTGCTGGGTTGAGCTGCCCGCATCGCCAAAGTTCCAGGACCATCCGATGATGTTGTTGGTCAGCGAAGTGGAGAAATCCGTAAAAAAGATGGTGTTGCAACTGTCGCTGAATGCAAAGTCGGCGGCCAATGGAATGCTGACTGGCAGGTTCACAGAACCCAGGCAGAATCCGGTGTCTGGTGGCAGCTGCGCAACACTATAGATTAAAAAGACGTTGTACACGCCCGCCTGCGCATACGTGTGCTGGGCATTGCTCAAGGTTCCGCTGTTGATGTTGCCATACGGATCACCAAAATTCCAGCCCCCAAGCGTTACCGGTCCGGTGAAGCTGACGGCAAAATCCACCACATTGCAAAACGGGGTCTGGTTTGTGACCGTGAAGCTCACCGTATGCGGCTGCGAAAAACACTGCGGTCCGGTAGCCTCACAATCTTCGTACTGCAACACGGTAATGGAATTGCTGGTGTTGGAGCAACCGGTGCTGATATCCGTGACCACCACCCAATACACAAACGAAGCAACGACATTCGTATTCGTATGCGTAAACGTGTTTTGTCCAGGAGGATTGCCCTGTGGCGTACCGTTGCAGAACCAGGCGTACGTATAGTTAGGGTTTGTGAGCGCGGTCATGGTCATGCTTCCGCCGCCGGGCGGATCAATGCAGAACTGGAACGGGCCAGGGCTGGAGATACTGGCCACGGGACCAGGCAACGCCACCGCGTTGTAGGTGGCAAAAGCCGGGCAGCCGTTGGCATCCGTGACCTGTACGTTGTAGCTGCCGCCCAGGGTGATGACCGTCGTTTGGGTGACGTCTGTGGTGGACCACAAGTAGCTGGCATAGCCGGGACCCGCATCCAGCGTGGCGGGCTGGCCCGGGCAAAGGGTGCCAACCTGCGTAATGGTCGGGGCAAGGGCTGACGTCAGGTTGAGCACCTGCGCTACCGGCACCGAAGCCCCGCACAATTCCACGGTAGCCGTGAGCGTAACCGGGCCGCTGGTGTTGTTCCACTGCACCGTGATGCTGTCGCTGCCCTGACCGCTGATCACACTCCCGGCGCCAGCGGGCGAAACCGTCCAGGTGATTACGGCCGTGGGGTGCTGGGCCGGCGATAACGTATAACTGCCCAGCGCATTCGTGCAGGTCCCCGTGCCGCTGATGCTCAGCGGTCCATTCACCACTTTGGGCGTAATGGCCAGCGAAATCGGGTCAGAGGTGCAGAAAGGTGCGCTGAGCTGGCTTTGCGTCAGCGTGATCCCGTAAGGTCCGATGGCGTTCCAGGTTACCGTCAGCGGATCGCCGGTGAAGGTGGCGGGGGTGCCACCCGTGACGGTCCAGTTGAACGCTATGCCTGACGCGCTGCTGTGGCCAAAGTACGTGGCCGTTTCGCCCGGGCAGATTTCGTCCGGTCCGCTGATGCTGTCGGGTGGCGGCACCTGAACCACGGAAATGTTCAGGGTTACCTGATCGTTGCAATACGCGGTGGTGTCGTTCGGCACGGCGGTGACCGTGTAGTTGCCCGGTAGTGTCCAGTTGACCGATATCGACGACGTGCCCTGTCCGCTAAACGCCGCCGCGGGGGTCACCGTCCAGGTGTAGTTGTCCACCGGAGAGGCAAAATAAGACGACGCAGCATTCACGCAGGCAACCGCGGGCGAAGGGCCCGTGACCGTAAACTCGGGTTTGATGTTGACCAGCAGGCTGGACGACCCTTGGCAATCCTCCGGATTTTGGCCGGGCAGCCCGCTCAGGAACGAACTGACCCAGTTCAGGTTCAGGATGCCGGGACCTGGCGCGGTGCCCCACTGCACCACGACCGTGTTGGTGCCTTGCCCGCTGACAATGGTTCCGCCGGAGATCGACCAGGTGTACAGGGTGCTCATCCACTTGGGAACCGTATAGGTTTCGGTGGCATTTTCACAGACCACGATCGGGCCGTTGATCAGCGTGGTGTTCGGGATGATCGGAACGGTAACGATGGTCGGGTCGTCGCAATAGGTACTGTCGCAGCCGGTTACGTCCAGGATGATCGTGCCGACAGGGCCATTCCCCCAGGTTACATTGATGTTGGGGGTGCCCTGGCCGGTAAAGGCTACCGGGTTGCCAAGCGCGTCCAGCACCGTCCAAGTGTAGTTGCTGCAGCCTGTGGCGTCTGTACCATAGGTGGCGCTATTGTTAGCGCAGAGCGTGCTGATGCAATAGATCGAAGGGCCAGGGATGGAATCCACAACAATAGTCATGGTGGTAGAGTCCGTGCAGCAACACAGCGGATTGCCTCGCGGATCGTAGTTGTCGCGGGTGGCGTACAACGTGACGAGGTAGGTGCCGGGGCCCGCGTACGTGTGCGTCGGGGAAACCATGGTGGAATTGTTCCCGTCGCCGAAATCCCAGAAATAGCTGCTGGCGCCCACACTCAGGTTGGTAAAGCTGACCGGGCTGTTGAGGCACAAGGTGCTGTCGGATGCCGAAAAGGCTGCTACAGGGCTCTGCAGCACTTCGACACAAAGGGTCAAGATCGTGCTCTGGTTATTGGCATCGGTGATGGTGACCGACACGCTTCCGGTACCTTGCGCGCCCCAGGTGATGTTGATTTCGGCTGCGTTTGCTCCGGGCGAAAAAGTTCCGCCCAACACACTCCACACGTAGCTGTTGCCGCTGACGAAGGGTACGAAATACGTGGCATCCGAGTTTTCGCAGGCATAGGCGCAGCTCGGTGGTCCGCCAATGGGACTGTCTGATCCCTGGTAATCTTCGAGATTGACCAGAAAACAGTCGGGTTTGGGGCAAAGCACGGTGACGGTCACTGTGGAGGAACAGAGGCCACCCGAGCCGATGCAGGGCTCGTACATGTACTTGAGGGTGAACACCCCGCAGCAGGTGGGATCATCCGGCCTTTGCAGCACCAGATTCCCATTGGGTTCAATGTTGAGGCAGTCGGGAGCCCCCATCAGTCGGACGGGGCAGCCGGGAGGCGCTCCGAGGTCGTTGCTGGTTACGTTGTAGCTGAAGGGTTGCCCCAACGTGATGGTTACCACATCCGGCACAGCCGGGCAAGGCAGGCTTTGTGCGTGGGAAAGGGCAGCTACGGCGCTGAGCAACAACGAGGCACTGGTACGCAGGACAGCGTTCATGGCAAGAGGCATTTAGGGCAGGTAGGCAGCTATCTCAGACAGCAACACCCGCGTTAGGTACCAACAAAGTTTACCTACCGCACTAGCACCGGCGGGCAAATGCCTCTCTATCAAAGAGTTACCAACAGAATCCTCCAAAAATCAGCGCCTCGGCATACTGCTGCTTGCGCCCGGAGCGATATTCGCCCGTCCTTCGTAGTGCGGATATGAACCCTAAATGTACAGTGTTAACATTCAGTTAACATAGCCTTAACGCAAAATTCTTTCGCAGGACGTCCTTGGTACCGCCTTACCGGATCATGGGCATGTATCGTGCCCGGTTCTCGTAGATCACCCACAGGTTGATTCCCATGAGGACGATGGCAATGGGCAGGCCGGCGGGCAGGTTGACGATGTGTGCCAGCAAAATGCCCACCATGATGGGGAAAATCACGATAGCCCCAAGCGCCCGGTAGCGATTGGTCATGAACATCACACCACCAATGATTTCCACGGCAGCCAGCAGCGGGATGAGCCATCCCATAGCCTCCATGTTCGCCATGAACGTCAGGACATCCGCCGGCATGTCCTCGGGGATTGGGATGTATTCGAACAACTTATTGAGGCCGGAATTGATGAACATCAGACCGAAAAGGATGCTAAGTACTAACAGGATTTTATTTTTCATAAGATGAATGGTTTTTAGGAAAGGAAAGGTCTAATTTAACGTTTAAACATTGAATATTGCAGACCGACCGATAGACAGGCCGCCCGACTTACCTTTGCCCTATGCCTGTCCCTTTTGCCGACCTTGCGGACCGTATTGACCAGACCTGGACGCTTTTTTTGGATCGAGATGGCGTGTTGAACAAGCACCGTCCGGACGATTACGTCAAAAACTGGGACGAGTGGGAGTGGATTCCGGGCGCTGCGGCTGCTGTTGCGCGATTGACCGGAATTTTTCGCTACCTGATTGTGGTCACCAACCAGCAGGGAGTGGGCAAGGGGCTGATGACCGAGCAGGACCTGGTGCACATTCACACGCAGATGGAGCTTAGCGTGCGAGGTATTGGGGGGGAGTTGGATGCGGTGTACTTCTGCTCCGACCTGGCCAGCGATCCCGAACACCAGCGCAAACCCCGTCCAGACATGGCCCTGGCCGCCCAGCAGGACTTTGAGGGCATTGACTTTGGACGCAGCATCATGGTGGGCGATTCCAGTTCTGACATGGAATTTGGGCGCAATCTGGGCATGTTTACGGTCCGAATCCACGCAAACCCGGATGAGGCGCTGCAGAACCCGCACGTCGATTATGCGTTTCGGTCATTGGCAGAGTTCGCCGATGCCGTGCTGGCCTAAGGGCATGCCTTGTCTCTGGGGTTTTTGGCGATGCCTTAACGTTATTGTCTTAGCCCTACCCTTACTCGGATAACTGAATCACGGCGATATCAGCTGGCTTAGCCGGCCAGACCGGAGCCGATTCCTCGCCGGTGTAGTAGAGCCCGAGCTGCTCGAGATGACGGCGCAACTGGCCGCTGAACCGGCGGGCCCCTTCTAGCGAAAGGTGACCGGTGTCTTTGAAATAGCGGTCGGGGTAATCGGCTTCAAACAGGATTACGCGCACATTGTCGTTGCGCTCCTGGATGCGTTTGCCCCAGCCCTTCATTTCATCGTAATTGGGGAGCATTTCCTGGATAGAGAAATGCCTGGGGCTGCCGATGAACAGGAAGAGCCGGTCCGGATTTGCACGAATAATTTCCTCCAACCGGGCTTCCAGATCCGGGGCATAGGTAAAAGGCCGCGGGCCATCCTTGCGCCGTTTTTCGATGTAGCGGGCCATCTGTTCCGGCGGTGGGGCCTCCTTGTTAAACACGCCGCCTTTGTGGTAGAGTTTGCGGGGCTGATACACCTCGGCGAGGTAGTCCTTGACGTAGCTGGAGTAAACCCCAAAGTATCGACCGCCCGGAATGCTCTGGTGTGGTCTGTAGCGGTCGTTGTCTTTCAGGAAGTCACGCACCCGCTCGTCTTTGGTAACAAACGGCAGGTAGGTGCGGATGTTGATGGAACTGCCCTGGCTGTCCATTTCCATGACGCGGAAGTGGAAGTCAATGATGATGGGCGTGGTTTTGTCCTTGTCGGACTCCAGTTTCAGCAGGAGTTCATTGATGATGAACCCGGCGTTTTCCATGGAGTAATTGTAGTAATTGGCTCCGAGGGAATCGGGGTAGTACGCATTGCGGCTGATGGAGGGACCAAAAATCGGGATCTCGTTGAGCAGGCGTGTTTCGTCTTCGAGCCGGGCCAGTTTGTAGCTGTTGGACAGTTCGGCGTATTCCGTGAGCACCTTGGTGAACACAAAATCGGCTATCAGGCTCACCACGACGATGAACGCGCCGAGCGGAAGCAGAATCTTCCGCACCAACAGCCTGAAATGGCTAGAATTGGAAGTAGAAGAAGTCTGTGGATCCGTCATAACCGAACAGGTAAATCACCAGGAAAATGCCCATGAGGTAGGCGAGGCTGTAGCGACCCAGTTTCAGGTTGAAAGGAACCAGGTAGCTGAGGAACAGCAGAAAGATGGAGAAGAGGCACATCCCAAATTCGAACTGGCCGTTTTTGAGCACGATGTTCTGGGTGGTCAGAATCCAGTTGCCCGGCTGGAAAATCTTGCCGAGCAGAATGTGCGCCGATTGGATAGAATTGGCCCGAATGTAGGTGGTGGACAACGAGAAGGTGACAAAAAGCGCCAGAATCTGCACCCAGGTGGGGACGGAAGGAAGCTTGCTGTCCAGGTTTTTGGCTTTCAGCCACTTTTCTACCTTCATGATGTACAGCACCCGGCTGACCATCAACACGCCCATGAAGCCGAAAGCGATGATGAAGGTCCAACTGGCGCCGTGCCAGATGCCAGTGACCATCGCCACGATGAGCAGGTTGACCGAGGTGCGGAAAAGATTAGGCGTATAGCCTCCCATGGGTACGAAGACGTAGTCCATGAACCAGGTGGTGAGCGAAATGTGCCAACGCACCCAGAAATCGGAGATGTTGCGGGCCAGGAAAGGCTTTTTGAAGTTCTCCATCAGCTCGACCCCCATGAGGCGCGAGGTCCCGATAGCGATGTCCGAATAGCCGGAGAAGTCGCAGTACATCTGGATGGCAAAAAAGAAGGCCGAGATGAGCGCGGCAACGCCGTCAGCCGCCAGGGGCCCCGAAACCCCGCTGTCCCCGAGGAAGTGCACCTCGTCAACGTACAGTTTGAGTCGGTCGGCCACGACCAGTTTCTTGAAAAAACCCTGGCCGATTTTGCACAAGCCCTGCACGGCCTGCTCGTAGCGAAGGAATTGTTCGCGTTTGAGCTGCGGAAGCAGGTTGTTGGACCGCTCAATCGGTCCCATCACGAGCTGCGGGAAATAGGCGACAAACAACGCGTAAAGGCCGAAATGCTTTTCGTGCCTGGTGCGTCCGTAGTAAATGTCAATGCTGTAGCTCAGCGATTGAAACGTATAGAAAGATATGCCAACTGGCAGGAAAACTTTCAACTCCGGGGCGTGGACCGAAAGCCCGATGAATGCGCTGATTTGCTCAAACGTATCCAGTGCAAAATTTGTATATTTAAAATAAATAAGTAATCCCAAATTGACGAAAAGGCTACCCAGCAACCAGGGTTTGCGGGATTCTTTGTCTTTGAGCGCAGCCATCCGCCCACCGGCGTACCAGGTGGTTGCCGTGGTAACCAAAATGAGCAGAAGGTATTTGGGATCCCAGCTGGCGTAAAACAGGTAGGAGGCGAATAGAAGCAGAATCCAGCGCAGCCGCCAGGGCAACAAGTAGTAAAGCACTACAGTTGCCGGCAGGAACAGCAGGAATTCGAACGAGTTAAACAGCATGGCCTATCCAAAAAATCTGCGCAAAGGTAGCAAAGTCGGTCGCGGCATACCAGCCCTGGAGATTTGTGACCGGTGGTGTTTAAATCTTGAGGCCCCAGGGTTATGCGTACGTATGCCGGATGTAAAGCAAGTGTTCATACGGGTTAACTTCCGGAAGGGTTCCTCCGTTTCATGGCAGAGTATGTTTCTGCCGCTTTGAGGCGGCCATTCCTTAATTTTGCGTGCGCTATGATTATCTCGGATAAAAACCGGTACGTGTTTGTGCAGCTCCCCAAGACGGCCTCGACGGCCATCGAAAAGGAGCTCCTGGAGCATTACGATGGAAAGGCCATCCTGCTCAAGCACGACTTGTACCACAAGTTCCTAAAGACCGCTACCCCGGATCAGCGCCAGTATTTTGTCTTTGCCAGCGTGCGCAATCCGATGGATATAGTGGCCAGCCATTACTATAACTTGTTGCAAGAGAACAGGTTAAAGAAAAGAACGCCGCAGAAACACTCCCTGGCTCGACGCCTTTGGGGAACCTACCGCACCAAATCGCGTTTTGACTTTGTACAGGGCAATGAGGGCGATTTCAAGACCTATTTTCTGCGTTTTTACAACGCACCTTACGCGAATTGGAGCATTGTGGACCACAAGCGCTTCGATTTTATCATCCGCTACGAGCACATGCAGGAGGATTTCAGCGAATTGCTGAAGCGTCTCGGGCTCCAGCAGGTGCAGCCGATACCCAAGGCCAACGCTACCGTGAACAAAAAGGGCAGTTTTTTTGACCTCTATACTGATCCGGAAGTGATCCAGCGGGCAAAAAATGTGTTTGGGCCCTATTTCCGCGAGTTTGGCTACGAGTTTCCTGCAGAATGGGCGAGCTACCAGGAAGGATTTTGGCCCTCAAAGACCTATCCCGCCTACAACGCTGTCCGCAGGCTGTATTGGACGCGCTTGCGCTAGGGGCATCCCCCTTCGCCCCAAATCCGGCATATTTTTTATCGTCAGGCAACGCTTAGTGGTGTTGTCCTCGTCTGTCATGCGTACCCGGGTGGTCTTTAGCCAAAAATACTTGGGCACTTTCTCTCAGATGCCCGGTCTGTGACAGGCATACCAGCGCACTTGAAGCAACCGCACCGAACCCCTTAGAAATCAACGGGCTTCTTCGTAATTTTCGCCCTTGCTCACACCATGACTCGCCGATACTCCCAATTCCTCGAACTGATCTACCTGGTTGGCGACATCATCCTGCTCAACACCGCGTACCTCATTGGTCTGGTCGTTATAGACCGCTTTGACCGGGTTTTTGCCAACCCGGTCATCAACCTGATGATGGTGGTGAACCTGGTCTGGTTCTTTTTGACCAAGGTGACGCAGTATTACGAGAGCAATCGCCTGCTGACTCTGGACCGGATTACGCTCAAGTTTTTGCGCGTCCTGGCCATGTTCATCCTGCTGATTGCCTTTTATGAACTGGCCGTCAAAGACCATTACAGCCGCCAGCACCTGATGGTGACCATCGGGGTTTTTGCGGTCCTGAGCCTCATCTGGCGCCTGACGCTGGACACCGTGCTGAAGCGCTACCGCGCGGCCGGGTACAACTACCGGCGCATTATTGTGGTCGGGGTCAACCCCACCTCGGTGGATTTTGCCCGGCAAATCAGCGACCACGACGAATACGGCTACCGCATCATGGGCTTTTTCGACGATGGCGACCCTGCCGGGCTGGAGCGCCAGTTCAACGTGGATGTGCAGGGCGGCATTGCCGATGTGCAGGCTTTTGCCATCCGCCACAACATTGACGAGATCTATTGCGCGCTGGAATCGTCGCGCGAAGAGATCATTACCGATCTGATCAAGTTTGCCGACGACCACGTGATGCGCATCCGCATCGTGCCCGAGTTCTCGCATTACCTCTACGGCCAGGCCAAGCGTCTGAACATTGAGTACTATGGCAATATTCCGGTGGTGACCTTCCGCCAGGAGCCGCTGGAGAGCCTGGGCAACCGCGCCGTCAAACGCAGCTTCGACTTTGCCTTTTCAGTCTTTGTCCTGGTCTTTGTGTTCAGCTGGCTTTTGCCCATCATCGCCATCGCCATCAAGGTGACCTCCAAGGGTCCGGTGTTCTTTAAGCAGAAGCGCACGGGCGAAAACAACGAGATTTTCACCTGCTACAAGTTCCGGACCATGCAGGTCAACGAGGTCGCGGATGCTGTGCAGGCTACCAAAAACGACTCGCGGATAACCTCCATTGGCAAGGTGCTCCGCAAGACCAACATGGACGAATTGCCCCAGTTCTTCAACGTACTGTTTGGCCACATGTCGGTGGTGGGCCCGCGTCCACACATGTTGAAGCACACCGAGGAATACTCCAAGATCATTGATAAGTTCATGGTCCGCCACCTGATCAAGCCTGGCATCACGGGCATGGCGCAGGTTAAAGGCTACCGCGGCGACACCACGGATCCCCGCCTGATGGAGAAGCGCGTCCAGTACGACGTCTGGTACCTGGAAAACTGGAGTTTCCTGTTGGACCTTAAGATCGTATTTTTAACGGTCTGGAACATGGTCCGCGGTGACAAAAACGCCTTTTAGGGTATTCCTAAAACCTCCATATCCTGCGTTATGACAAATTTTTAACATCCTCATTTACAAGCGTAAACTCCGGTGTTAAAAATTTATCGTGCCTTGTCTCTGAAGTTTTTAGAAGCACCCCCTAACTGTTTTGGGCTATCAGCCCATACCCTCCTTTGCGCGCTCGTTTTGCTCTTTGGGCATACGGGGCAACGCGCCGTGGCCCAAAGCACCTCCGTTCCCGATTCGGTTTACGTGCCCTGGCTGCCGGCTGGTTTTGCCCCCGATTACACCAATGTGCCCCTTCACCGGAACGTTTCCGATGAATTTGAGCAGTATGCCGGGCGAAGGGGTTCGCTGCTGCACACGGCCATCAAGCCCTTCCGCTACGACGACCTTGCCCCGGAAGTGCGGGAGGACTCGGTGTATCGCCTGACCCCGCTGGCGGGCCAGAATGTGGTGGAGCGCGCCTGGAATTACGTGGGCTACGGGCACATGGTGCACCTGGAACGCCCGGATTTCAGCCTTTACGCCGACCTGATCCTGGACCTGAGCGTGGGCATGGATCTGGAAGACAACCGCGAATTGTACGTCAACACCCGCGGTCTGGCCGTCAAGGGGCACATCGGGCGCCTGTTCAGCTTTGAAACCACCTTTCGCGAGAACCAGGCCACAGTTCCGGTTTACCTGACCGAGTTTGTGCAGGAGTTTTTGGTCATGCCCGGCCAGGGAAGGGTTCGGCGTTTCAAGCAAAGCGGCCTGGACTACGCCAATGCCACCGGCTACATCAGCTACAGCCCTTCGAAATTCCTCAATGTACAGTTCGGGCACGGCAGCAATTTTATCGGCGACGGCTACCGGAGCGTGTTGCTGTCGGACAACAGCTTTCCCTATCCCCACCTTAAGTTATCCACCAAAGTCTGGCGGCTGCAGTACGTCAACCTCTTCGCCCAGTTCACGGACCTGACGGAGCCCAGCAATTTCATCACCGGCTTTCGGAGAAAATTCGGCTCTTTTCATTACTTAAGTTATGCAGCCACCGATTGGCTGCAGGTCGGTTTTTTTGAAGGCATCGTGTGGCAGGGCAGCGATTCGGCCTTGTACCGGGGTTTTGACATCAATTACCTGAATCCGGTCATTTTTTACCGGCCGGTGGAATTTGGCCTGGGCTCTCCGGACAACGCCATGATGGGCCTCAACCTGAAGTTGCAACCCGCCCAGGGGCTTTCGTTCTACAGCCAGTTTTTATTGGATGACCTGGACATCGCGCGCTCTCGGGAGGGCGAGGGCTTCTACCGCAACAAAATGGCATGGCAGGCCGGAGCCAAGTGGCTCGGTGCGCTGGGGGTAGAAAATCTTGTGGTCAGGGCGGAGTACAACCGCGCCAAGCCCTTCACCTACGCGCACAAGGATCCGCTCCAGAACTACGTGCACTACAACCAGCCGCTGGCCCATCCGCTCGGCGCCAACTTTGAAGAATACCTGGGTATCGTCTCGTACCGCAAGCAGCGGTTTTACGGCGAAGCTAAACTCACGTTTGCCCGCTACGGGGCCGATACGCTGGGCAGCCACAACGGCAACAACCTGTTCATCTCCGATTTTGACATTCCGGGCTACCCCGATTCCTACGGCCACAGCACCGGACAGGGCCTGGAAACCGAAGTGCTGGGGGCCGCCTTCCGCGCCGGTTTCCTGATCAATCCCGTTGCCCGGTTAGCGCTGGAACTGGCCGTGGATGTGCGCAGGTTCAGCAACGCCAACGGCACCGAACAGAACAGCACCTGGGTGCAGGCGGGGATTCGCACGAATTTGTTTAATCGGTATTACGATTTTTAGGACCACCCTTTAGAAGTACCCTTTAGGGAGCCTTTGGATCAAATCCCCAACAAAAAATCCGTCAGGTTTGCGTCGGCGTCGAGGTCCAGTTTTTTGCGCAGTCGGTAGCGGCTGATTTCCACGCCGCGCACGGAAATGTAGAGCAGCGGCGCAATCTCCTTCGAACTGAGGTTCATGCGCAGGAATGCACAAAGTTTGTGATCGCGGGGGGTGAGTTGCGGGTAGCGGTCCCGGAGCCGGGCCAGAAAGTCGGCGTGCACCTTGTCAAAATGCATGGCGAACTGCTCCCAGTCCTCATCCAGCCGCTCGTCGTTGTTGAGGATGCCCAGCAGTTGCCGGACCGCCTGCCGCCATTCCTCCGGATTCGGGCTGCTTTCCAGTTTCTCCAGCTCTTCGCGCAGCCGCACAATCATGGCGTTTTTTTGCACCAGGTGCAGCGTGGTGGTAGCCAGCTGCCCATTCTGAAAGGTTAGTTCGCTCTGCAGCTTGTCGTTGCGCAGTGCCATAATTTCCTGGGCGCGGGTGGCCTCCAGCTCCTTGTGCCGCTCTTCCTGTTCGCGCAGGGTTCGCTCCTGGGTGGTGGCCATTTCGGCTTTGTCCTTGGCAAATCGCCGGCGAGGCAGCACCACCAGCAGGACCAGGCCGGTCACTACCAGCAATGTGTAAAGGAACATGGCCAGCGTGCTCGTGTACCAGGGGGCGGCGATCTGGAACGTATACAAGACCGGCTCGCTCACCAGGCCGTCGATGTCCCGGGTGCGGATCGAAAAGGTGTAGGTGCCTGGCCGCAGGTTGGTGTACTCCTTTTCGGACTTCTCCGACCACGCCGACCATTCGCGGTCAAAGCCTTCAAGCATCCAGCTGTAGGTCATTCGGGCCGGGTGCTCAAACTCTACCGCCGAGAACACAAAGCGAAAGGCCTTGAAGCGGGAAGGCAAAAGCTGGGCATTTTCGGGGCCCGTTCCGCCGGCACCATCAAACAGCACGGAATCCAGCCTGCCCGTGGCCTCTACGCGCCTGAGCAATACCCGGGGAAGGGAGGAGCGGCCTCCCGCAGCAGTTTCGCTGACCGGGGCGTATTGAATGACGCCGCGGTCGGTGGCGACATAGACTTCCGGCCCCTGCGGATCCTCAATGTGTTCAAAGCCGCCGACCAATTCCCCGCTCAGCTCCGGAAAGGCGAGCCGCTTGCTCACTTTGTACAGCATTTTGTCGGATACGTTGATCTGGCCCACTTCAGGGCCCAGGGCGAACCAGAGATCGCCCGCTTCGGTGGGGATGATGCGGCGAACCGGTTCCTCGCGACCGATCATGGTGTCCAGGACGGGATGGGGTTCGAAGCCTCCGGTGCTGCGGTTGAAGATCCAGGTGCCGCGTTCCGCACTGAAGACGATTTCCTGGCCGACGGCGTACAACTGGATGCCCAGGTTGGAGGGCAGGCCTTGTCTTTCGCCCAAAAAAGTCAGGTTCTCGAGCGCTAGTCCGGACAGATGCCCCCGCCAGACCCCGCGGTAGGGGTGGGCAATCCAGAGATCGCCCCAGGCGTCTGCTGCCACAAAGCGCGACGATTCGCTAAATCCCGTCACAGGCCCCTGGTAGGTCCAGCTCGGGTGGGCCCCGCCTTGGTTCAGGGTTTGGTCGCTGGTAAAGGCTACCAGGCCCTGGTAGGTACCAGCTACCAGGCGTTCGGGCATGCCAGGCTTTTCGGGGGGCAATTCCAGGAAAGTCCAGACGCCGTTTTGCGGAGCCAGGCGTTTCAATTGGCGGTTCTGCACGGCAAAAGCCCCCTCGTGGTGGCCCATAAGCAGTTGATTGCGAATGACTTGCAAGGTCCAGACCTGCCCTTCGCTGCCCGGCACCAGATCAAAGACCCGGCGGTCCGGGGGCAAATCGAGCGAGAGCACGTACAGTCCGTTGTTGGTGCCGCAATACAATTCGCGGCCAAAGACCTTGATGGCGTAAACCGTGCCGGCCAGTTCGCCATCGGGATAGAACCGGCTGTACGGGGAGGAGGCGGCCAGCATGCTGATGCCGTTGTCAAGGCCCAACCACAGGCCGCCGCTTTGGTCTTCCATGAGCGACAGCACGGTGTTGTTCTGCAGGCCCTGCCGCAGCGTATAGCGCCCGAGCAATTCGCCTTGAGCATTTAGCAGCACCAGACCCCCGGTGGAGGTGCCCAGCGCGATGCGGCCGTCGCGAAGGCGGGTGGCGGAATAGATGCGGTGCAGGTTCTGGTAGGCGGCATCTGCCGCTGCAAAGGGCTGTAAACCAGCGGAATCGAGCAGAAACAAGCCGGTTTTGAGCGTGGCCAGCACCAGGCTGTGGCCGCTTCCGGACAACACGGCCGTGACTTCATCCAGGTTTGCCGTAGCGGGCTCCAGGTTTTGCCATTGGGCGGCATTGGTCCGTTCCAGCAGGCCAGACCCTTCGACGTGCACCAGCAGGCGGCCTCCCGCCAGGCCCAGAAAGTTCGCCGGGCCAGGCGTGGGAACCCTGCTGCCCATCCCTTCGCCGTTCAGGGGCAACGTGTAAACCTGGCCACTCGCCAGAAAGTAGAGTTGACCGTGCCAGGACACCATGTCCCAGACGTCATCAAACTTGCGGTCGGCCTCCGGAAGTTGGGGAAGGAGGCTCCGGTACTGCAGCCGCCCTCCGTTGACGGGCTCAAAAACCCCGATTTCGCCCTGCCCACCGGCAAACACGCGGCCTTTTTCCTCCACCACCAAAGAGCGGAGGATGGTCCGGTTGGGCAGGGGATGCAGGCGCCAGTTCAGGCCGTCAAACTCCAGCAGGCCCTGGTTGTTGGCTACCCAGATTACACCATCTGCCCCCTGGGCCGCGGCCCAGTTTTGGGTACCCCCCCGGTAAGCTTCCTTGGCGAAATTGCGAACCACGGGGGTGCCCAGTCGGGGACCCTGGGCTTGCAGGACCCTTCCCCCTCCGATGAAGGTTCCGCACAGGCACAGCATCCAAACGAACAAGCGTGGTGTCATTTTTTTCTGTAAGGACCAATGATGCATTACGCTTTAAGGTGTCCTTTTGACCTTTAGGAGCATAAAATAGTGATTTCTAAGTCTTTTCGCCAAACGGGATGCTGCCGGTGTGAGGGGTTTTGAAGGGGTTGATGTAGTGTTGATGTAGTGCCTTAGTAGGGCTGTATGGTCGTTGATGTAGTGCTAAATTGCTTGTTGGAAGGGGCTTCATGTACATTTGACAAGAACAGGCGATCCAAGGCCGCCTGGTCACCCCAACCCTTAAACACAATCTCACTGACATGAAAAAAATCGCCTTACTCTTCCTGATGGGCCTGAGCATCGTCCTGCCCGCCCAGGAACTCTACGAAGACTTTGAAGATACCCGGAATGCGGATTACGGGTTTTCGAACGGTTTCCGTTTTGAATACATCCCCAACATCAGCACGGTGGGCAACCCCAGCACCACCATCGGCCAGTACATCCGCAACGGCGGTGTCCAGTTTGATGTGCTGATCATTGAGTCAGGTCCGTTGGCCGATGTGTCCGGATACCTGACGGGTGCCAAAACAATGTCCATTGATGTGTACAGCCCCGCCGCAGGCATTCCGATTGAACTGACGTTTGAAGACACCAACACGGCAGATTGCTGCAACTTCCCGGTAGGTCGCCACTCCAATTACGTGGCCGTGACCACGGTGGCCAATGCTTGGGAAACCCTGACCTTCAACTTTGTTACTCAGCCGGACCCATCGGTACCGAATACCGGGGTAGAGCGCCTGGTGCTGCTGTTCAACCCAAACACCTTTACCGGCGACAGCTATTTCTTTGACAACTTTAATGGTCCGGAGCGGGTGAGCCCTCCCTGTGCCGGTGTTGCCGAAGACCTGACCGTTCACGGCGATTTCGAGTGCCAGCACAACTTCGGCATGATCTTCAAGCACGGCGACCTGAAAGCCGAAGCCAACCCTTCGTTGGTAGGCAACCCGTCGGCTACGGCATGGCGCTATATCCGCAATGCGGGAATTGACTTCGACGTCATTTACGGATTGTTCGAAGGGGGCTCGCTGAATCTGGCCGCCAACGGCCTCATGAAAATGAAGGTGTACGACACCAATGCCCCTTCTGACATCATCATGTCCATTCAGGATGCCAGCGGTAATGTGATTGTGGAGAGCACCGTTTCAACAACGGCCAGCAACGTCTGGGAGGAGTTGACCTTTGACCTTTCCGCTGGTGCAGGTGCGTCCAACGCTGAAGCCTTCGTCATTCTCTACAAGCCCGGCGTGTTCAGCGGCGATGTCGTCTTCTTTGACGACTGGCGTTCCGAGTCGGCCTGCAATTCCTCCACGCCCCCCACGGGCCAGAGCCATACCGTGTTGTCAAACCGGGTTCGCCTGGACTGGACACCCCAGGCTGGTGCCATCGCCTGCCAGGTGCAGGGCAAGCGCCTGCCTACCGGTCCGCAGCCCAGCGTGAACATCCTTTCCGCACCGATTAACACCACCAACGTGCCCTTTGCCATTGCTGGTGCCGGTACCACCTGGACCTGGCGTGTCCGCTGCGCCTGCAGCATTACGCCGCTGGACGTCTCCGCTTATACCGCTTTCGGTGATACGTTCTCCATTCCCGTGGCCCGCGAGGCCGATCTGCTGGACCTCGAGTTGAGCGTTTACCCCAACCCGGCCAGCACCTCGCTGCAACTGCAGTTCCGCTCCACGGTGGACGGACAGGGCACCTACACGGTTTACGACCTGATGGGCCGGATGGTCCAGAGCGGCAACCTGATCCTGGCTGCCGGCGAGCAGGTGACCACGCTGTCCACCGAAGGGATGGATAACGGCCTTTACCTGATCGAAGTTCGCCACGGCGAACAGACCTTGAGCAAAACCTTTGAGGTCAGCCGCTAAGTCTTTGCACTTCGTTTGCGTTTTGTGTTACGATTAAGGGTGATGGACGGAAGGGGGAGCACGGCTCCTCCTTCCACCATCCTTCCTGATCAGGGATATGCCTGCTGCGTCTCACCCGGCTGTAGCTACAAGGCTGCAGCCACCCTTCCACCGAATCTTTTCAGCCCGTTTCTTTAAGCCCGTTCATCATGAGCAAGAATTACCTTTTCTGGTTTCTCGGTTTGTTTGTTTCTGCCGCTGGTCTGCAAGCCCAGGAAGTGTGGGACAATTTTGACAGCCGCCGCCAGGTGGATTACGATTTCATTCACGGTGTATTCATTGAATATCAGCCCAACCCGAACACGACCGGCATCAACTCTTCGCCCATGGCGGTGCGTTACCTGCGCAACCCGGTGGAGCAGTTTGATGTGATCGTAACCAATGTCGGTCAGCTGGAAGACATCAGCGAGTACATCGCCGGAACCAAGTCTCTGACGCTGGATGTGTACCCTCCTGCCGCAGGCATTACGGTGCAAATTACGCTCGAGGACTCGGTGACGGCTTTGCCGGCAAACTACCCGACCGGCCGGCGCGCGGAGTTTACTGCCGTTACGACAACCTCCCTGAACTGGGAGAAATTGACGTTTACGCTGGCTGCGCAACCCGATCCTACAGTACCGAATACCGGGGTTAATCGCGCCGTGCTGCTGGTCAATCCCGGGACGCCGGTCAGCCAGACCTGGTACTTTGATAACTGGATGGGCCCCGAGCGTGTAAGCGTGGCCTGCGACCCCGATCCCGATGAAACGCTGGAGTTCATGGATGCGGAATGCGAGCAGGACCTGAACATCGAATTCTACCATGGCCAGCTGAGCCGCCGCCTGAATCCGGAATCGAGCGCTGCCAATTCCTCCACGCACGCGCTGCGTTACGACCGCAACGTGGGCGAAATGGACGACATCATCATCGGCTACTTCCCGGTGCCCGTGGCGATAGGTCCTTCTTCCGGTAACCTGGAATTGGTGATGGACGTGTTCGACGTCAATGCCCCCAGCGTGTACGTGATGGCGCTGCAGACGGCTGCCGGCGCGGACGTGCTAGTGGTCAGCGACTCCACCGCTCCGGCAGCTGCCGGCGAATGGGATCGCCTTCGTTTTAACCTGCAGACCGCCGGTACCGGCACCACGGCCGATCGCTTTGTGCTGCTGTACAAGCCAGGCCAGTTTGCGGTGGGCCGCACGTTCCTGGACAACATGACCGTGATCGCCGAAGGCATTGGCTTCAACGACGTGGAGCCCCTTCCCTCGTTGAGCATTTTCCCCAACCCTGCCTCGGATGTGTTGCGGGTGCAATTGCCTCAGGCTGTAGCCGAAGGCTCCCTGCAGATTTTCAGCGTGGACGGACGCCAAATGGCCGCGATGCGCGACCTGGGTGCTGGAGCGTCAACGCTGCAGGAATGGTCCGTGACTTCCTGGCCTGCCGGAGCCTATTGGGTTCGCTGGACGCTGGACGGACGTTCGATCTCCCAACCCGTTCTGCTTACTCGTTAAGGTCAACGCATGAAAGGGCCCCTGGAGTTTCTCGACTTTGCGGTCGTTGGTGCCTACTTCGCGCTGGTTTTTGGCCTGGCGTGGTGGGTGACGGTGCGCGACCGCAAGCGCGGGCAGGAGAGCAGTTCGTCGGATTACTTTCTGGCCAGCCGAAGCATCGGTTGGTTTGTGATCGGCGCTTCGCTGTTCGCGTCCAACATTGGGTCGGAACACCTGGTGGGTCTGGCGGGTGCCGGCGCGCGCGGGGATATTGCGGCGGCGCAGTTTGAGATGCTGGCCGTGCTCATCCTGATGCTGTTGGGATGGGTGTTTGCGCCGTTTTACCTGCAGAGCGGCGTGTTCACGATGCCGGAGTTTCTGGAGCGGCGCTTCAGTTCCGGGGCGCGCACCTACCTGTCGGTGATCTCGATCCTTTCGTATGTGCTGACCAAAATTTCGGTCACGATTTTTGCCGGCGCGCTGGTGTTTGAAGAATTGCTCGGGGTGGAGTTCTGGACGGGGGCTATCGCGGTGGTGGTGGCCACCGGGCTGTACACCATCTTGGGTGGACTGCGGGCCGTTATTTATACGGACATGCTCCAGATGTTTGTCCTGATTGGGGGGTCGGTGACAGTAACCTTTTTTGCCCTGGATGCGGCGGGGGGGTGGGGAGCCATCACCACGGCCATTGAGCAGACCAAGGGGGCGGATAACCATTACCTGAACCTCTGGCGTCCCGCTACCGATCCCGATTATCCCTGGACGGGCATTCTCTTTGGCGCGCCGATTCTGGGCATCTGGTATTGGTGCACGGACCAGTTCATCGTGCAGCGGGTTTTGTCGGCCAAGAATCCGACGGAGGCCCGTCGCGGTGCCCTGTTCGGTGGCGGATTGAAGCTGCTGCCGATCTTCCTTTTCGTATTTCCCGGCATCATTGCCTACGGTATTTATGCCGGCGGTGACGCCCAGCTTCTGCTCAATGCCGAAGGAAATCCCGAGACGGATCGCGCACTCCCGGCGCTGGTGATGAATTATCTCCCTGTCGGATTGAAGGGCCTGGTCACCGCCGGGCTGCTGGCAGCGCTGATGAGCTCGCTGTCTTCGGTGTTTAACTCCTGCTCCACCCTGCTGACCATTGACTTTTACCGCCGCTTCCGGCCTTCGGCTTCAGAGAAACAACTGGTGCGCTTTGGTCAGTGGGCAACAGCGGTGCTGGTGGTGATCGGGTTGTTGTGGATTCCGCTCATGCGGAGCATGCAGGAAAGCGGGGGCCTGTTTAAATACCTGCAGGAAGTACAGGCGTACATTTCGCCCCCGATCGCGGCCGTGTTTATGCTCGGGTTGTTTTACCCGCGCCTCAACGCGCGGGGCGCCATGGCCGCCCTTTGGGTGGGATTTGTCCTGGGCATTGGCAAGTTGCTCGCCATCTTCGCTACGGAGGGGCATGAGCAAGGCGTGGCTATCGTGAACAGCGGTATCCTGGTCAGTTTTGCCAGTTTTAATTTCCTGCATTACGCGTTCCTCCTGTTCGTGTTGTGCAGCGCGGTCATGGTAGCGTTCAGCATCGGACAACCGACCAAGAGCGCTGCTCAATTGGAAGGGCTGGTGTACCGCAAGGCGACGATTGGCATCAACCGCACGGATGTGGTCATTAGCATAGGTCTGCTGCTGGCGGTAGCAGCGCTTTGGATTTGGTTTAGTCCGTTGGTGGCCGGATAACACAAGCAGCCCAACTCCATGACGATACGTAACATACTCTATGGTATTGTGATGCTCGGGTGCGTCGCAGGGGTGCAGGCGGCGCCTGGAGAACCCGATGATCCTGCGGTAAGCACGCAAAGCCCTTCGCCCGTTTTGCCATCGGTCTGGACCAGCTTTAGCGCCTTGGCGGATTCGGCTGCTGCCAATGGCGCACCGCGATCCTGGGAACTGCCTTCCAGCATCCCGGGCCTGGATCCCGGACGTTACCGCGATCCGCGCGTGGTGGACAAGGTACTGGACCGAATCACTGTTGGCGGCTATGTGCGCATGCTCGGCTGGCAACGCAAACTGGACGATCCTTTTGTGGTCATTCCTTCCAATATGTTTGCGAACACCCCGCCTTACGTAATCGGCATTGGCGATGTGTACCGCGACCCTCCGCTTGCCCTGCTGAACATCGGCGCGCGCCCCAATTCGCGCACCTACGTGGGCATGGATTTTGCCATACCCAACTTTTTTACCGGCAACCTGGATCAGCGTCCTCCGCTTAACCTCAACCTGGGGGTGAACCTGACCGGGAGCATCAGCACCGAGCTTGGCCGTTTTGGCATCCAGGCCGGGGGCATCAACTGGACCAGCCTCAGCCCGCTGACGCTGGGCGCACCGGAGTTGTTCCGTTTCAGTTTGTTTGAGCGGAGCCCCTGGGATGCCAACCAGACCTCGATAGAGCGGGTGGATTTCCTCTATGATCGCGGCCAGATCAACGTGGACGAGCGTTTCGGGCAACAGGCCTTTAAAGGTCTTTGGCTGGACGGTTCGGAACTGCCTGGCAACACCGCTTTCCGCCTGCTGTACGGCAAGACGCCAGTCAACGCCGATCTGACGCGCAATGCCCCCAATTACACGGTGGGCGGTTACCTGCGCAAGTATTTCGGCAGCAACTACGTGGCCTACAACACGATTAACTACATCAATTTCTTTGATTCGCTGGCCGAAGTGAGCACGGTGGTGGCGCTGCATACGGCCTCCGCCGATTTTACCATCAAAGACTGGCGTCTGCGGGCAGAAGCGGGTCTGGGACGCAAGGCGGTGGCCGGTGAAGGCAAGTGGGGCGAAGGGCTCGTGATCAAAATCGCCAGTCCGGCGCGGCATACGGGCATTCCCATGGAACTGCAGGTGTTTCGCCTTCGCTCGGAGTTTACCAACTTCTTCGGATCCTTTCTGGCCTTCAACGCCTCGCTGCAGCAGAGTGCGCAAACGGCTCCTTCCGGGGTGGCCACGGGAACGGCCGCGTCCTTCGCCGGAAGCATCACCGATGTTGGCCAGTTCAGCAACAACCAGCAGGGGCTTGCCTTCAACACCCGTTTCAACATCAGCAGTTTAAAAATTAACGTGGGCATCCAGGCCAGCCAGGAGTTGGAGCGCAACAGCAGCCTTTTGTCCTTTGGCCACAAGATTAACGCGCTGCCGATGTCGCGTTTTGTGCCGTTCAGCAACGGGGTGGGCTCTTACGGTCGCTGGAATTCGTTTTTCCGGGGCGTCTCGGAGACCCTGGCCATCACGGACTTGGATACCAGCGGGCTGCCCCTGACCCGCAATGGCTTTAACACCATCCAGTTGCAGGCCGTTCAGCGCGTGCGTTTTGCCGACCGAACGCTGTACCTGACTTACCTTGGATCGCTGGGTTCGGTGCAGGACAAGGTTTCGCCCATACCGGTGTACAGCGATGCCGCTTACCTGCGCGCCCAGTACCACGAGTTGGACGCCTACCTGGAACTCACGGACTGGCTCAATTTCCTCGTGTCGTACGGCCGGGAGCGCATTCGGGGGAATGACCGCACCGCCCGTGGCGACGACGTTACCGGTGAACTGGGCGATCCGGAAAACAGCACCCTGGACCAAAAGAGCCGGCACCTCGGCTTTGGCCTGGACGTAAAAATCAGCGACGAAGTGGGTTTCTTCATTCGCCACCGTCGCTTCCAGCAGCGCGATGAGGGCTTTGTGTTGGACGATATTCGCGGGCAGGAAAGTTCCCTGGAATTCAAGATTTTCTTCTGACATGCAACGCAACATAACTTTACTTATCTTGATGCTCGGCCTCGGAACGGGCGCTGTGCATGCTCAGTTGAGCAACAAAGTCAGCTTCGGAGGTGCCGGCCGATTTCTGCTGGATCAGGGCCGCATTGGCGGTGATCTGCTGGACACAGACACCACCACGGCCCGCCGCGAACTGAACGGGTTGGCGCTGTTTGACTTCGGCATCACCATCAGGCCGAACGAAGACACGGAGATTAAAGCCGTGACCCGCGTGGAGAACGACATCGACGGTTTCTGGGGTGCGGGCATCAGCTTCCAGTTGCGCGAACTCACCGCCCGCGGGGTGGCCGGCGATGCCGTGCGCTACGCCATCGGCGACATCGACGCCGCGCTGACGCCTTACACGTTGTGGAACCCTTCGTCGGAGTTTCGCCTGCTGCGCAATCCAGCCTTTGAGGTGTTCCGCGAGGTCCTGGACTACGAGAATTTCTATGCAGACTCCACCTGGCGCCAGCAAGGCCTGGAGGCCGAATGGACCTTATTGTTTGACCGGGGAATCGAATCCATGACCTTCCACGGCCTGGTCAGCAAAAACCGCAACACCGATTACTTTACACTGCCGGACCGACTCCTGGCCTTCGGACGAGTGCAGGCCGTCATCAACCCGGCTCTGACACTGCAGCTGCAGGCCATCGACCTGTTCGAAATTGCCGAGTCTGCGCAGTTCAACGAAGAAGAGCGCGCCCACCGGGCAGGAAGCATCCTGGCCAGCACGGGAGCTTCGCGCGATGCGATGACCTGGCGGCTGGATGCCGAAGTCGGGCTTTCCTCGGTGCGCTACGCCAACCTGGAAGATGCGCCGGAAGAACCCACCGAAGACTTTTTTGTGGACGGAACGGCCCGCCTTCAGTGGCCCAAGCGCAACCTGCAGGCCAGTTTCTCTTACCGCGATGTCGGGCCGGATTACCGGGCCCCCGGAGCGCAGTCGCGGCGGCTGGATCCGGAGGCTTCCGCAGCGGCCTTCTCGTTCTACACCAACCGCGAGAGCCAGCGTCCGGTCACCATTGCGGACATCGTGCGCGATCGTACCCTGTACAACCGGACCATCGCCCCGGAGTTGGGCAACTTCAACCCCAGTTGGGAGAACGCCCAGCCTTACGGGCAGGCCACGCCTAACCGCAGAGGGGTGCATGCCGCTGTGAATTGGACGGGCGACAGCGCCCGGCGGATGGAGTGGCGCGGTGAAGCCTCGTTCCTCACGGAAATTCGCGGCGAAGGCACGGAAGCCCTTCGCCGGTTTCTGACGCTGGAGGCTGCTGGTGTCGTGCACCTGGGTCGCTACGCGGGCTGGGAGAAAGCGCTGGACCTGCACGCCGGCCTGCGGAACCAACAGACCTCGCGTTCCGGCACAGCCGGAGTTGACGAGGTATCGCTGGGCGCGTTGCAGGCCGAAGTGGGCCTGCAGTGGGAAATCTACCCGCGCCTGGACATTCTGGGCGGCATGTTGTTCCTGCAAAGCGAAGGAAACGAGTACCTCGCGGACCGCGATGCCTTCAACCGCATCGTGTTCTACGACGCCTACACCGCCGACCTGCGCGAGACCTGGATCAGCGGAGGCCTCCGTTACCGGTTCAGCGATTCGATGGTGCTCAGCGCCCAGTATTTTTACCTGGACCGCCTCAACAATCTTGACCCAACCACAGCCTACACCCTGCAACAGGCCGTTGTGCTGTACAACCTGTTCTTCTGATGGACAAGCGCTCAATTTTTCTACAAACCCCCTTTGGCCTGTTTCTGCTGATGGCGGGTCTTCTGCTGGGTTCCTGCCGCGAACTGACTCCGGAGGGTCCGGAGTTGCAGGACATTTTCGGGGAGTTCAGCATTTTGCGCGAGTTGACGCAAGACCGGACCACCGTGGACTTCTCTGCGGGAGAGACGGTGGAATTCAGCGCGGAACTCGCCATCCGCACGCCCTGGACCCTGACCATCCGGAGCATTGAAACCGGGGCGCGCAAGATCCTGGAGGGCAACGAGAAACTGATCATGGGCGATGTGGCGCGCTGGAACGGCTCGGTTACGTTTGCCCCGCTCTTTGGGGCGGGTGAACACGTGATTGCCAGCCTGCAATTTGCCGAGTTTCCCGATTCGACGATGTTCTCCGATACCATTCTGATTACCGGCTCCCGACCGCTGCCGGAAGGCGGCATTCTGGTCAGCGACTTTGAAAATCCCGATCAGGTGTTTGAGACCTTCAGCGAGTTTTCATTTGAAGAGACCAGCAACGGGGTGGAGGCGCTGTTCCCGGCGGCCATCGGCGACAAATATTGGTACATGTTCGGCCGGGACAACAACCGCAGTGTGTTTGTCTGCGGGGTGCGCATCACGGCTACTTCCGCCCAGGGAACTTCGGTGTTTGAGTTCCCTACCGAAAACGAAGACAAAGTATGGTTCAATATGTTTGTTTTTGGTCCTGGCGTGGAGAACACCATTCTGGTTATTGATTTCCAGGAAGATGACAACCTGAATGGAACCTATGTTCCTTCGCAGGAGGGCACCTACAATTACCAGATCCCCATTGACTGGAGCGGCTGGCGCATCATCTCCTTTCCCTACTCGGCCACCGCGCTGTCCACCAACGGCGGACTCGGCAACGTGGACGCCAACGGCAAGCGCGAAGTCAACCGGATTCTTTCCCTCCAGTTTATTCTGCTTTCGGCGGGCGGCCAGAATGAAACTTTTGTCGGTTTAGGCCTGGATCATGCTGTGTTCACCATCAATGGCCCCTTCGAACCGTGAAAAACAACCTCTTTCGTTTGCTAACCGGATGTAGCGCAGCTTGGATGCTCAGCGCCTGCGGGGTGCAGTTTGCCCCCATGGCACTAAAGGAATTGCCGGGTGAGCGCGCCAAAGCGGACGCCTTCGCGGGCTTCAGTTCGCGGTCGGTGTACAGCAACACCACCGGCGACGAAGTGTGGGGTCCGGAGGCTTGTGGCCAGTTGAACATCGGTTCCCAAGGCGCTTACGAGGGCAACGCCATCCGCATCAGCTGGGAGCAGACTTCCGCCTGCGACTGGGTGGGCATGGGTATCGGCTGGGACGGCTGGCAGCCCAAAGACCTGAGCGGCATCATGGACAAAGCGTCGTTGCGCTTTCAGATGCGGGCCGCGAAGGGCGAGAGCCGCATTCCCATCATGATTTTTCTGCTCGAAGATTACGCCACCACCATGTCGGCGGCACCTTTGCGCGCCGGCTACATGGAGCGCTATCCACTGGACACCACCTGGCGCGAAGTGATTCTGCCGCTGAGCGATTTCCCGGCGGCCAAAGACGGCCTGGACCTGACCAACATCAAGCAGTTGGTGGTAGAATTGCAAGGCAAGGGCGATGTGATGCTGGACAACATGGAGATCATCCCGAATGCAGCGGAAGCGGTTTCGGCCGCCCGTATCACCAGGCCGAGCATTACCGCCCCGGCGGCGCTCCCGGTGGTGCTTTTTGAAGGCAGCCTGCCGAACAGCTGGGGCCTGGAGCGCAACGATTGCCGCAATTTCAGCCTGAAAGCCGGCGAACTGCACCTGGCGTGGTGGGACAAGTGCCCTTACAGCAACATGGGCTTCAGCTGGAACCGATGGTTAGGAGTGGATCTGAGTGCCTGGCTCTCGAGTGCTGCCCTGGTCGTGGACGTGGAGCTGGAAGTTGGACAGGAGCAGATGCTGCTGATCGGGTTTGAGGATTATGGGGGGCGTTCATCCTTGCTGGATCTGCACCGCTACCCTCCCCATTCGGATGGCCTCACCCGCATTCCACTGACGGATTTTGCGTTTGACGCGAAAGGCGTTCAGTCCGAAAACATTAAACATTTTGTGCTGGATGTGCGCGGCAAAGGGGGAGCGACGATTCGCTCCATCCGTCTGGAGAAACTGCCTTGAAACACGCTGCCATGAAAACATATCTTTCGTTCATTTTGGGGGTTGCAGCGTTTGCGTTCGCGGGTGGTACAACCTCTGCGCAACCCGGCAATCGCCCTTCGCCCGGAATTGACCCCGCCTTGCGCCAGCAACAGCTGGCCGACCTGATGAGTCGCATGACGCTCGAAGACAAAGTCGGCGAAATGACGCAACTGACGTTGGGCATGCTGTGCGTTGGTGAGCCTTACACGCTGGATGAGCCGGTGCGTCTGGACCCGGAAAAGATGCGAAGAGCGCTGGTGGATTTTCGGGTGGGCTCGATCCTGAACGCCCCGAACCACACGCTGCCCCGCGAGCGTTGGCTGGAGATTATCGAGGCCATTCAGACCATGGCCACGCAGGATAAAGATAGCGGCATCCCGGTGTTGTACGGCATTGACGCCATCCACGGCGCCAATTATGTCGAAGGGGCGACGCTCTTTCCGCAGCAGATTGCGCTGGCCGCTACCTGGGATACCTCGCTGGCCCGGCGCATGGGACAGATCGTGGCCTACGAGACGCGGTCGGCGGGCATTCCCTGGAATTTTTCGCCGGTGCTGGATATCGGCCGCGACCCGCAGTGGCCGCGCTTCTGGGAGACCTTCGGCGAAGACGTTCTGCTGGCCAGCCAGATGGGCGAAGCGATGGTGGACGGTTACCAGGGTCAGGACCTCAGCGACCCGACGGCGGTGGCTGCCTGCATGAAGCATTTCCTGGGCTATTCGGTTACCCTGAGCGGCCGCGACCGCACCCAGGCCTGGATCCCGGACCGCGAGTTGCGGCAGTATTTTCTGCCCACCTTCCGCGCCGCCATTGACGCCGGTGCCCGTACGATCATGATCAATTCCGGCGAAATCAACGGCGTGCCCGTGCACGTCAACCCCTATATTCTCAAGACCCTGCTGCGCGACGAACTCGGCTTTACCGGCGTGGCGGTTTCGGACTGGGAGGACATCAAGTACCTCTACACGCGGCACCGGGTGGCCAAGGATTACAAAGACGCCATTGCGATGGCCATCAATGCCGGCATCGACATGAGCATGGTGCCCACCGATCTGGATTTTCCGGTGCTGCTGGCCGAGTTGGTGCGCGAGGGAAGGGTCCCGATGGCGCGGATCGACGAAGCGGTGGCCCGCATCCTGCGGCTCAAGCAGGAACTGGGGCTGCTCGAGCGTCCGATGGGGGCGGCGTCGCAAACTTTGGATGCGTTCCCGCAATTTGGTGCTGCCGAGCATGCGCAGGTCAGCTACCAGGCCGCCGTGGAAGCGCTCACGCTGTTGCGCAACCGCGGCAACGTGCTTCCGCTGTCTGATCAATCACGAATTTTAGTGACCGGTCCGACCGCTCATTCGCTCAACGCGCTGAATGGCGGTTGGACGCATACCTGGCAGGGCGTGGATACCACCTGGAACACGCCGGGCAAAAAGACCATCCTGGAAGCGCTGCGCGAGGCTTCGCCGGGTAAGGTAACCTACACGCCGGGCAGCGGAATCGATCAGCCCGCTGACCTGAACGAAGTTACCCGGCTGGCCCGCGACGCGGATGTCATCGTGGTCTGCCTGGGCGAAATGCCCTACACCGAAGTGGTCGGTAACCTGAACGATTTGGACCTGCCGCCCGCGCAGCGGGACTTGTTGCGCGCCGCGGAGGCCACCGGCAAGCCGGTGGTGCTGGTGTTGGTCGAAGGGCGTCCGCGCACGTTCAACGACGTGGCCGAATTGCCGGATGCGGTGCTGATGGCCTACCTGCCCGGCGATGAGGGAGGGCGCGCCCTGGCCGATGTGTTGCTGGGGCGGCGCAGCCCGGGGGGGCACCTGCCCTTCACGTACCCGCGCTTCTCGAATGCGCTGCTCACCTACGACCATAAGAAAACCGATGGTTTGGATGTGAACTTCGGGTGGACGGCCTTTGACCCGCTGTTTGAGTTCGGGGAAGGTCTGAGTTACACCACGTTTGCGTTCAGCAACCCAAGCCTTTCCACCGTAACCTGGGATGGCATGGCCCCGCTCACCGTGAACGTGGACCTGCGCAACACCGGCCGCCGCGAAGGCAGCGAACTGGTGGCCTGCTACCTGGACGACGAAGTGGCCAGCATTACGCCGCCGGTCAAGCGCCTGGTGGCCTACCAGAAAGTGCGGCTGGCGCCCGGAGGCAGCCAAACCGTGTCGTTTAAACTCCAGCTGGCCGATCTGGCCTTTATCGGAGCAGACGGCAAGCCGCGCGTTGAGCCGGGAACCTTTCGTGTTTTAATCGGGGATCAGGTGATGAACGTTGAACTTTTAGCCTCGGATAAACCTTAACAGGGTACACGCTCTTTCCCTCTCCACCTCATGAAAATCTTCCATAAGTTTAGTTGTGTTGCTTTGTTCGGTGCCTGGGCGGCTTCGGCGCAGGCACAGTGCTATCGCCTGGTCTGGGCGGACGAATTTGAGGGCACAGAACTGGACACTTCGGCCTGGTCCTACCAAATTGGCAACGGCTGCCCTTCCCTTTGCGGTTGGGGCAACGACGAGCAGCAGTGGTACCAGCCGGACAACCTGGAGGTTAGCGGAGGCACGATGAAAATCACGGCCCGTCAGCAGACCGTGGGCACGAATCCCTACACGTCCACGCGCATCCGGACCTTTGACAAGGTGCACTGGACTACCGGGCGTTTTGAAGCCCGCATGAAAATGCCTGCGGGGCAAGGGCTTTGGCCCGCGTTCTGGATGCTGCCCGAAGAAAGCCATTACGGCACCTGGCCCATGAGTGGCGAGATCGACATCATGGAGATGATCGGCAGCCAGCCCGCCACGACTTACGGCACCATTCACTATGGTCCGGCCTTCCCGGCCAACCAGTACACGGGCAACACCACCACGCTGCCTTCGGGCATCCTCGCCGACGACTTTCATGAGTTTGCTGTGGAGTGGGAGGCCGAAGAGTTGCGCTGGTACATGGACGGCGTGCTGTACCACACCATGCGGCCCGAGGATCTGGCCCCCTATCCCTGGCGTTTCAACCGCGATTTCTACCTGATTCTGAACGTGGCCGTGGGCGGGTTTTTTCCCGGCTATCCGGACGCGAGCACAGTTTTTCCGCAGGTGCTTGAAGTGGACTACGTGCGTGTTTACCAGGACGTGAACACCACGATGATCAGCGGGCCAGCCCTGGTTTCGCCGGGCTCCGAAGATGTGCGCTATTATGTTCAACCGGTGGAAGGGGCCACGTACACCTGGTCAGCCCCATCGGGAGCCAGCATCGTTTCCGGGCAAGGAACCACGGCCGCTTCCGTGAACTGGGGCAAGACGCCGGGCTCGCTGGAGGTGACGGTGGCTTCTCCGGGATGCACGGCTACACTCACGCGCTCCATTGCCATGTTGCAGCCAAACTGCTCCGACACCCTGCTCAACTTTGAAGATCGGGCGCTGGTTTCCTGGATTTCCTCCGACGGCGTTTACGAGGATGACGATACCAATCCCGCTCCGGACGCTGTGAATTCGTCTTCAACCGTGGCGCGCTACGAGCGCAACCCTTCTGTTTCCTACAACGTGCTTCGCTACACGGCAGACGGTTTCAGCGACGCCGGACTCTTCAAGCGTGATACCCTCGTGTTGGAAATGGATGTGTACACCAACGCTCCGGCAGGGGCACAAATCACCCTTCAGCTGGAGAACATGCAGTTGGCGGCTCTGTCCTACCCCAGCGGCCGAAACAGTGTGTACCAGGCCTTTACCACCAAAACGAATGCCTGGGAGACGATGCGCTTCGCGTTTACGATGGCTCCGGACGGCTTGCTCGCCGACAACCGCATTAACCAGTTTCTGATCTTGTTTCAACCGGCTACTTCTTCGAGCAACGTGTTTTGGTTCGACAACCTGCGGGTGTCGGATGCCTCCTGCCTGGCCAGCGGCCTGGAGCCCGTTTCGGGTGAGCAGGGCGGAAGCGTCTGGCCCAATCCGTTCCAGAGCAGCCTGAACTGGTCCGGAAGCGCGACGGCGCAGGAAGCGCTGCTGCTGGATGCCTCGGGTCGCCTGGTGCAGACCCTTCCTGTTGAGCCGGCTTCGCAACTGAGCTGGAGCCTGCCCGGTTTGCCGACAGGCGCTTACTGGCTGCGCGTGCGCACGGAGGCGGGCTGGTCCACCTATTCGCTGACCAATACGCCTTCGCGATGATGAAAACATTGATTTTGTTATGTTTTGCACTTGCCGGATGGTCGGCTCTCCACGCACAGGCCATTCCCGTCGAGTTGCGCCAGACGCCCGAAGGCTGGAAAATGTTCCGCGGCGGTGAGCCCTACTACGTTCGCGGCGGTGGCGGCACCGGCGATCTGGAATTGCTCGTAGCCAGCGGCGGCAACAGCATCCGCACCTGGAGTGCTGCCGATGCGCGGCCTATACTCGACCAGGCCCATTCCCTCGGGCTCAGCGTCATGGTGGGCTTGTGGATGGGGCAGGAGCGCCAGGGCTTTGACTACAGCGATCCCTATGCGGTCGAAGACCAGTTGCGCGCCTTCCGCGACGATGTGCGCGAGCTCAAGGACCACCCGGCCGTGTTGCTGTGGGGCGTCGGCAACGAAGTGGACCTGTTTTACACCGATTACAACGTCTGGGACGCCGTGGAAAAGATCTGCGCCATGATCCACGAAGAGGACCCCCTTCACCCAACCTGCGTCGTTACGGCGGGTATAGATGTGGCCGAGATCCAGATGATGAAAGAGCGCGCTCCGTCGGTGGACATGCTCGGTTTCAACACCTACGGCGACCTGCCGCGCGTGCCGCGCCTGGTGGACCGCTACGGCTACACCGGACCCTACCTGATTACGGAATGGGGCACGGACGGCCATTGGGAGGTGCCCAAAACGGACTGGGGTGTCCCGGTGGAATTGACGGGCACGCAAAAAGCGACCTTGTATGCGGAACGCTACCGCGACGCGATAGCCGCGGACAGCGAGCAATGCCTGGGTTCCTATGCATTTTTGTGGTCGCAGAAGCAGGAGACCACGCCTACCTGGTACGGTGTTTTTCTGGAAGACGGCAGCCCGACGGCCAGCATTGACGCGCTGGCGGACTCCTGGGGCAGTCCACCGAGCAACCGCGCGCCGGTGATTGAAACCTACACGCTGCAGAACCGGGATCCCTATTCGAGCCTGCGTTTGGCTCCCGGAGAGGAGGTGGCCATTCAGTTGGTGGCCACGGATCCCGGAGGCGGGTCCCTGCGCATCCGCTGGGAGCTCCTGCCCGAAAGCCAGGACATCAAAGCCGGCGGCGACCGCGAGAGTCGCCCCACAGCGGTGCCCCTGTCCGTGAACGGCGATCTGGAACGCGGCTTTTCGTTCCGCGCCCCGCGCGCCAAGGGGCCCTACCGCCTGTTCGTGTACCTCTATGAAGACGGGGGAAGGGCGGTTGCGGCCAATTACCCCTTTTTGGTGGACTGACCAGGTAGGTGGCCTGACCAGGTAGGTGGAGCGACCAGGTAGGTGGAGCGACAAGGGCGTCTGGCGTATCTTTCGCATAGATGCGCGGCTTCTACACCCCATTTTGTTGCCCTGAGTTACGCGGTCCTTCGCGCGACCTTTCGCCCGGTCCTTCGCGCGACTCTTCTTGCGTCTCTTCTCGCGTCCTTTGGCCCGTCCTTTGCCCCGTCCTTTCTCCCGGGAGGAAAGGTCCGGGCTGGCTGCTGGCGCTGTTTGTGCTGAGTGCGTGGGTGACAGGCTTTAGCCCGCGGCTGCAGGCCCAAAGCCCGCCGAACATCGTTTTTATTCTGGCCGATGACCTGGGCTATGCGAGCCTGGGGGCCACCGGGCAGGCTGCGCGGGCTGCCGCCGGGCTTCCGGCTTTGCAGACGCCGCACCTGGACAGCATGGCCGCCCGCGGCATGCGTTTTACCGACCACTATGCGGCCGCTCCGACCTGCGCGCCGGCCCGCGCATCGCTGCTAACCGGGCTGCACACGGGTCATGTGAACGTCCGGGCCAACCGGGGTTACAGTCCGGGGAACGAACCGCTGGACAGCATTCCGACGCTCGCGGATCTGCTCCGCAGCGCCGGTTACCAAACTGCAGCGGTCGGCAAATGGGGGCTGGGCGGCGAGGCTTCGCAACAGTTTGAGGCGCATCCATTGCGGCGCGGATTTGACCGCTTCTTCGGGGTGCTGGACCAGACCCAGTGCCACCAGCAATACCTGGACCGCGTTACGGGCTTGAATCCGGACGGGAGTGTTTGGCGCAACTATGCCCGCGTGCGGCCGGGCGTGGATGTACCGGAGACTTACGCCAATGCGCTTTTCGGCAGCGAGACCTTGCTTCTGCTGGACGAATGGCACGACGAGGGACCGTTTTTCGTCTATCTGTCGCTCACCACGCCGCATGCGCGGATGGAAGCGCCGCCGTCGGGGTTGCCTCTGTTTGCCGATACCAGCGACTGGCCCAACCATGAGAAAGCCTATGCAGCCATGGTGGCCTCGATGGACCACGAGGTGGGTCGAATTTTGCGCGCGCTGGATAGTCTGGGCATTGCGGAGCAGACGCTGGTGTTGTTCAGCAGCGACAACGGACCGCACGACGAGACCGGTAACCTGGGCACGACGCCGGTACACGATTGGGAGTTTTTCGACGAGAACGCCCCGCACCGCGGGCGGAAGCGCCAGCTGTTGGAGGGAGGCATTCGCGTGCCCCTGCTGGCCTATTGGCCGGGAACGGTGCCTGCGGGCAGCGTGAGCCCGTTGCCCTGTGCCGCCTGGGATTTTCTGCCCACGTTCGCCGAGTTGAGCGGCGCGGCTCTTCCCCCGGAGTTGGACCCGATGCTGGATGGGGTGTCGTTTGCGCCCACGCTGACGGGCAGCGGGCGGCAGCAGCGGCACTTTGCCTTGTATTGGGAATTCGAAGATTTGTTTCTGCGCCAGGCGGTGCGCATGGGGCCCTGGAAGGCGTTGCGGAACGGGCACACGGCGCACGTTCAGTTGTACTACTTGCCCGACGACCCGGGCGAGACCCTGGACCGCGCGCGCGACCAGCCGGCGCTGGCAGCAACCATGGCGGATTATATGCTTTGCATGCGGGAGCCGTCGGTGGATTTTCCGTCGCCGATTGACGGCTGGGTTGTGCCGGATTGCGTGGACCTGGTGGCAGCATTGGAGCAGCCGGTCGCGGACAGTCGCGTGGTGCAGCCTGCGCTGGCTCCGCTTTCGTTGGTGTTTTCTGCCGCCGCACTGGATGAAAGCGCGGTGTCGCTGCGGGTTTTTGCGCTGTCGGAGCCCGCGGGGGAAGTAGCCGTTACGCCTTCGGACGACGGCCGTTGGCAAGCCGTGTGGACCCCGGCTAGTTACGGCATGCAGCGTTTCCGGCTGCGGGTGATGCATCCGGATGGGTCGTACCGCGAAGTGGTAACAGCGTTTGAGCTGGCGGCCTGTCCGCTGGTGGCGGTGTCGCCAGCTTT
>Ga0172372_10001796_pt1 | contig 32939 bp, 22 predicted proteins | sample LakKiv5m_2_FD_114544 | JGI IMG/M metagenome (GOLD analysis project Ga0172372, IMG submission 114544) | Freshwater microbial communities from Kabuno Bay, South-Kivu, Congo - kab_092012_9.5m | ecosystem: Environmental > Aquatic > Freshwater > Lake | place: Democratic Republic of the Congo... | reverse complement strand
GGTAGTTGAATTTTACAAGGCCGCACAAGCAGAGAACATTAAACCAATTATAGGTATGGAAACCTACGTAGCCCCACGCGCACATACAGATAAAGACGCGACCAAAGATAAAACACCGTTTCACCTGATTCTGCTGGCAATGAATAATACGGGTTACGAGAACCTTATGAAATTAAGTACTATCGCGAATCTGGAGGGGTTTTACTACAAGCCACGTATAGACCATGAACTTCTTGAGCAGTATAACGAAGGTCTCATTGTACTGAGCGGTTGTATCGGCGGTGAAATTGGTGATGCACTTCGTAATGGTCAATATGCACAAGCCAAAAAAGTAGCTCAGTGGTATAAATCGGTATTCGGGGATCGTTATTATTTTGAAATTCAAGACCATGGCCATAAAGACCATCCATACGTTTGGGATGAACAAATTGGCGTGACTGAACAAAGCCTTAAACTTGCTAAAGAACTTGATATAGACTGTGTGCTGACCTGCGATGCCCATTACCTAACACATGCAGATAAGCAGGCTCATGAGCTTTTATTATGCGTTCAAACTGGATCGTTTTTGAGCGATGAGAAGCGGATGCGTCTTGATAACTTTGATCTCCATGTTACCAACCCAGTCGAGATTATTGACAGATGGGGCAATACTCATCCTGAACTAATTACTAACACGACACAAATTGCAAATCGCTGTAAAGTTGAGCTTGAACTTGGTGGCATTCTTATTCCTAAGTTTCCAGTCCCTGAAAAAGAAACAGAAAGCTCTTATCTTCACAAGCTTGTGTATCGAGGGCTGGCCTGGAGATATGGTGGCATTCAACAAAAAGATGCCGACAAACTTACTATCCCTATGGCAAAAAAGACACTACCAAAAGACGTTTTGCAACGTGCAGAATACGAATTAGATGTTATTCAAAAGATGGGCTTTAACGGCTACTTTTTGATTGTTGCAGACTTTATAAACTGGGGCAAAAACAAAGGTATAGTTTTTGGACCTGGCCGTGGTTCAGCAGCTGGTTCAATAATCGCCTACGCAATGCGCATAACTGAGCTTGATCCTTTAAAATACGATTTGCTCTTTGAACGTTTCTTAAACCCCGACCGTATAAGTATGCCCGACGTTGATATTGATATTCAGGATACGAGAAGAGATGAAGTTATACGATATTGTGTTGAGAAATATGGCTCTGAGCGAGTTGCAAATATTGTAACGTTTGGAAAAATGGCAGCTCGCAATGCCGTGAGAGATGTTGCACGCGTGCTGGAAGTTCCTTATTCAGAGGCTGATCGACTCTCTAAAATGATTCCTCCACCTGTTCAGGGTCGTCATATACCCTTGAAGGATTCATTACAGAAAGACCCTGATTTAAAGGCGGAGTATGCTGCGAATGAACAAAGTAAAAAAATATTCGATCTTGCAGTACAACTTGAAGGCACAATACGTAGTCATGGTGTACATGCTGCAGGTGTTGTAATTGCACCAGATGATATTGTGAAGTTCGCACCATTAGAAATGGCACAAAAGGGAGTGGTATCTACTCAATATTCAATGGGTCCAGTCGAAGAGCTTGGACTTCTTAAAATGGACTTTTTAGGCCTATCTAACCTAACGATTATTAAGAATACACTTCGAGTTCTAAAAAAGGTACACAATATCGATCTTGATATTTCATCGATCCCACTAGATGACAATAAAACTTTCAAATTATTGCAGCGAGGTGACACGACAGGTGTATTCCAGCTTGAATCTGCTGGCATGAAACGGTACCTACGTGAGTTAGCGCCAACAAAATTTGATGCTATTGTTGCAATGGTAGCACTCTATCGACCGGGGCCTATGCAATTTATTGATGACTTTATCGCCCGCAAGCACGGTAAAAAAGCAGTGACATATGAACATGGAGGCCTTAAATCTGCACTTTCAGAGACATATGGAATCTTGGTATACCAAGAGCAATTTATGCAAATTAGTAAAGAAATGTGTGGTTTTACTGGTGGCCAAGCGGATACACTCCGTAAGGCAATTGGTAAGAAACAGCGTGATACAATGGCAAAAATGAAACGTTCCTTCATTGATGGAATGGTGGAGCATAGCAAGGTGCCAAAATCTTTTGCAGATAAATTTTGGGCACAACTGGAAGCCTTTGCTGACTACTGTTTTAACAAGAGCCACTCAGCCTGCTACGGGCTTATCGCTTATCAAACAGCCTACCTAAAGGCTCATTTTCCTGAAGCATTTATGGCTGCACTCATGACTAGCGACTTTGATAACATTGATAGACTCGCGATCGAAATTAGTGAGTGTAACAATATGGGTATAAAAGTTCTCTCACCTGATGTGAAAGAATCATTTCTAGAATTTGCTGTCGTACCAGGAAAATCAGAAATTAGATTTGGAATGGCAGCTATTAAGAATGTTGGTACTGCTGCAGTTGAAGAAATTCTTAGAGCTCGAGAGGAGCAGATGTTTCATTCACTTGAAGACTTTTTTTCTAGAGTCAACACCCGTATTGTAAATCGTAAAGCCATTGATAGTCTCATAAAAGCTGGAGCCTTGGACGCATGGGGTACACGCACCAATTTACTACATAACGTCGACACTCTGCTTGCTTTTGCCAGCAGGGTTCAAAAAGAAAAAGCAAGTGGTCAGATTGATTTGTTCGGCTCCCTTAAAGAAGAAGTTGTTGAGGCGACTCCTATGCTTAGTCTTGTTGAGTCACAAGATGATATTAATATTCGTGAACAACTTCAGTGGGAACGTGAACTGCTCGGGCTGTACATATCTTCACACCCTCTCGAAGACTATAAAATATGGCTCGCTGAACAAACAATTCCAATTCATGAAATCAACCCCAACCTGCACGATAAAGCTGCAACCATAGGCGGTGTCGTTGTTGAGTCTCGAGAAATTTTGACAAAAAAAGGACAAAAAATGGCCTTTGCTAAAATTGCCGATGAATTTGGGGAAATTGAACTAATTCTTTTCCCGGGTGTCTATGAGAAAAGCAGTGATTTATGGAAAAGAGACACAGTAGTGGTGCTTACGGGCAAGATATCGGGTCAAGATCGTGACGGTAATATATCAACTAGTGCGCAAATTCTCGTTGACTCTGCTCGTGAAGTTACGCATGCTGAAGTTAAAAATTACGTGCCAAATATGAAAAAAATAAAAACCCCCAAAGCGTCAAAGCCTAAGAAAAAAAAGGATGTCATAGTATCTAAAAAAGAAGTACCTAGTCCCCATAAAAGGCTATATATAAAACTACCATCAAATTATGATCAGGGAATCCTACTATCTTTGAAAGAGGCAATAGACAATACTCCCGGAAGTACAGAAGTTGTACTTGTAATCGGAGAAAAAAATCAACGCCAGATCATTAAACTACCGATGACTATATCGAATAACGATGCTGCACTTGAAGCCATAAAGTTAATAGTTGGAACGCAAAACGTAAAATTGCAATGAAGTTATAGAACTTTTACGACTGTTTGACTTGCGATAATGTAGAAAGCAATAAAGGCAATAATTGTAATGTCGAGCAGTTTGTTTCGGAGTATGAACTTTTTGCCCTTTTTGATGTATTGGTGCAGGGCATAGCCATGCTTAGTGACGAGCAAAGCACCTCCACTAAGTGCAACCACAAAAAGTGTGCTGAGCAACCACGGTAAGCTTTTGTTCGTTGTAGCTTCAAGTCTTGATACTGCCTTTGGAGCCTCTGTTAATATAGGTTCAGTAGTCGTTGAAGAGCTTTTTGTATCGTCATTTTGATCTTGTACAGCTTGTGCGGTTGTTTGAGGTGACGATTGGATATTTTGTGTAGCTACTGGAGCTGGAGCAGGTGTTGGAGCCGTAGACCTGTTTGTTGTTGCAGACGCAACAGACAATGGTGCTGCATACATTGCCACTACTATTGTCTGCTGGCTTAATCCTTGAAACACAGGTGCGTTCGCTATACCAAAACCAACTTCAGTAAATTTGCCATTGAGCATATTTTCTTTGTGAGTAGGGCTGGCCATCCACCCATCAATGACGCCAAGTTCATTCGTAGAAGGGTTTGTATTAGTAATTCTAAAACCATATGCTAAATTCTCACCTGCAACGCTATAGCTGTATCCTGCATCAGAAATAAACTTCCATGGTGGAGTGCCTTCAGGTGTATTATGCGACCAGTAGTTGCGATTTGCCATATCGTTTGCTTTTTCTTGGGCTGCACTGGTCAGCTTTCCATTAAAAGCCAACGCTCCTACACCTGCGGCAGCTCGTTTTTGATTTGATGCTGTTAGCAAGGTATTACTTGCAATATCGGTAGCGTACGCAAGGACGTCTGGCTGTTGTGGCGCTGTAGTTTTAAAGTACGGCTTTAAGAGCCAGAAGCTCAAAAACAAAAATATCACAACAGGAAGGTACGGAGTATAGACCTTGAGAAAGTGTCCAGTCCTTTTCTGATGTTCACCATGGCGTTTACGATGTGAGTGAGTGCCTTTTTTTGTTTGATGTTTCACAACAACTAGTATAAGCGGAATACTATAAAAACGCTAGATTTTTAAGGGCTGTGAAAGTACGTACAACGCAATTGCAGCTGCCTGAACAACGTTCAGCGATTCTTTCTTACCAAGCATAGGAATTTCAATAATGTCTTCACAGAGCTCAAGTTCTGTCTGGGATAGGCCGTCTCTCTCGGTACCTAGAATTACTGCTATTTTATTATTATCTAAATTGTAGTCACTTAGTAAGATACTACGCTCGCTTTGTTCAAGAGCAACGATTCGATACCCTTGTGATTTTAAATCATCTATGGCCTGTCGTAATGATGCAGTATGGGTCCATTGCACATAGTCTTCAGCTCCAAGAGCTGTCTTATGAATTTGTGCTGTCAGTTTCTTTGCAATGTGAGGCAATCTTGTATCATGAGCCTGAGCAGGGTACGCTGTATAGCCAGTCAGAACTATTTGTTCTATTCCGAGACCATCGCACGTTCTGAAAAGGGAGCCAATGTTATGTGTCGAGCGCATATTGTGAGCGACTACTGTTATTTTCTGCATACTGTTCAGTATACATGCAAGATCTTCGTTCTATGCCTTACCGTATGATTTTATAATATTTCAGGCTTTTATCTGCTTATGGTTAAATATATACGCATGGCAGTAGACATACGTACAACCGAAGAACAAACCACAGAAAAGCGCGCAAGCCTACTTGGTCTTGATTATACTGACACCTCGAAAATTACTGACAAGAGGCTGTACCCCGAACTACTGAGCAAAGAAGATATGTATGCAATGCGTGTCATTCCACTTGTTTATGATAAAAACGGCATTGAGTTTGGTATTACAACCACTACGGCCCAACAAACAATGACCAAACTAACCCAACAGTTTTTAGATCATCGTGTGGCTTATAAATTGATTTCGGACACCGGTTATAACGACTACATGAAATTGTATGATCCACCAAAAAAAGTTGTCTACAAAGATATTTCTATTGGTGGCGACTCTCAAGCTGATCTTATTTCTCAGGTTACGGCAACACTAGATCAGGTACGCGCAGATGACATGTTGGCGTATCTTACAAGTCAAGCACACAAACTTGGTGCTTCAGATATTCATATTGAGAATCAGCCCACTTTTGTTCGTATTCGAATCCGTATTGACGGTGTATTACATCCGATCGCAAAAATCAGCCACGAACGCAGCCGAATGCTGACTTCTTCGATTGCCAGTGCAGCTAACATTTCGACCTCAGCGGCAACATCACAGCAAGGACACATTACACAAAAAGTAAAAATGGCTGATCAATCCATGGTCGATATAAATCTTCGAGTAGAGTCAGTACCAGCAATCAACGGGATGGATATTGTTATGCGTCTATTTAATATGGAAGCGAGTAACTATACACTCGATAGACTAGGACTTAATAATATAGAGCGAACTGTTGTAGATGAAATTATCAAAAAACCCAATGGGCTCGTGCTTGCTGTTGGGCCTACTGGTTCGGGAAAGACGACTACTCTATACTCGATGCTCAACACATTAAATATCGATTCGCGCAAGATTATTACTATTGAAGACCCAGTTGAATACCAGTTTGACGGCGTTACCCAGATTTCCGTTACCAGTGAAAAAGGAGATGAAACACATTTTGCAGATAAACTGCGGGCTGTACTTCGTCTTGACCCAGACGTAGTAATGGTTGGTGAGATTCGAGATAATGATACAGCGAAAACAGCATTACAAGCTTCACTGACTGGGCATCTTGTGCTATCAACGTTTCACGCTGGTTCATCGGCGCAGGCACTCACAAGGATGGTTGATATTATAGGACAAAACCCGCTCTTTACATCAGCCATACGTTTAATAATGGCTCAGCGTTTAGTTCGAAGACTGGACGACTCATCAAAAATTGCATATGATCCGGATGATGCTCAGAAGAAACAAATAAGTGATATTATTGCGACCCTTCCTTCAATGTATAAAAAACCAGACATAACGAACATGAAGCTGTACAAGCAGGGCAGCACGAAAGAAAATCCATTTGGATTTAAGGGGCAAATTGCTATTCGTGAGCAGATGGTTATGAGCGAGGCATTACGAAGCCTCCTTCTGAAGCCAAGTGCTGAAATAACTAGTCAAATGATAGAAGCTACAGCCGTAGAGGCTGGGATGTTAACAATGTTACATAACGCAGTTTTTAAAATGCTTTCTGGCGAAACAACCTACGATGAAGTCTTCAGAGTACTTGGATAATTACACAATTACTTTAGCGATAGCAGGCACGAGACGCTCGTCTAATGTGCTTGGTATAATGTGATCGCGAGTTGGATCTTCTACAAGGCTTGCAATAACTTGTGCGACTTCTAGTTTATGTTTTTCTGTAATTTTTGAGACGTGATTATCTAAAGCTCCACGAAATATACCGGGAAATGCAATTGAATTATTAACTTGGTTTGGAAAATCACTGCGCCCTGTAGCCATAATAGCCACTCCAGCGGCGTGTGCTTCATCAGGCATAATTTCAGGTGTTGGATTAGCCATAGCAAATACGATAGGATCTTTAGCCATTGTGCGTACCATATCTGCAGTTAGTAGGCCTGCCTTTGATACACCTATAAAAACATCCGCACCACGTAGAGCGTCTTGTAATGATCCGGATTGATTCTGCGGATTCGTTACTGAAAGTAATCCTTTTTTATCCTTGTTGAGGTCAGTTCGCTCATTGCTAATTATGCCTGTGCTATCAACTGCTAGTATATTCGGGTTGCCATATGCCCGTATAAGTTTCATGATTGCAGTTCCCGCAGCACCGGCACCAACACAAACGATTTTACATGCATCCAACTGCTTTCCGGTTACTTTTAGTGCATTAATCAAGCCAGCGAGCACAACAATAGCTGTACCATGTTGGTCGTCATGAAATACTGGTATAGGCAATATATCTTTTAGTTTTTCTTCAACTTCAAAACAGACGGGTGCCGCAATATCTTCTAAATTGATACCTCCGAAACTAGGTGCAATTGCTTGAACTGCAGCAACAATCTCATCAGCAGTATGAACGTCAAGTACGATTGGAACAGCATCAATGTTGGCAAAGTGCTTAAATAACATTGATTTACCTTCCATGACCGGCAGCGCACCTAGGGGGCCAATATTGCCAAGACCAAGGACTGCAGAGCCATCACTCACTACTGCAACTGAATTATTCTTCCACGTATAATCACGCGCTTGATCAGGGTGTTCGGCAACATATTGACTTACCGCAGCAACACCAGGAGTGTAATATGTGCTCATTTTATCAACTGAGTCTAGAGTATCTTTTAGAGAAACACTGATTTTGCCTTTGAGTTCTTTGTGTCGATTGAGTGCTAGTTCGTTGTAATCCATATAAAGAGTATACCTGATGAGGCGCAAAAAATCGTACCCAGAATACATTTTAAGTATCTCCTAAATAGACTTGACGCCACCCCTGGTAATAGTGTAGAATTTAATGATTATGTCATCAGTAATTAAAACAATCGAAGAGAAATACAAGAAACACGCAGTTGTTGACGTCCGCCCTGGAGACACTGTCCGTGTACACCAAAAGATTAAGGAAGGCTCTAAAGAACGTATCCAAATCTTTGAAGGCTTGGTTATCCGTGTTTCTAAAAAAGGTAGCCTCACATCCACAATTGTCGTGCGTCGCGTAACTGGTGGTCTTGGTGTTGAAAAATCATACCTTCTACACTCACCACTTGTCGTGAAAGTCGAAGTAACAAAGCGAAGCAAGGTTCGACGCAACTACCTAACATATATGCGTGCACGAACTGGTAAAGCAGCCCGTCTCACTGGCGTTGCATTTGATAGCTCAGTAAACGAACTTCCTGAAGAACCAAAAGAAGAAACTCCTGTAGCAGCTGAGGCAGCTGAAGAGAAAACAGCAGAATCTAAAAACGCTTGAATCTAGAATCTACTGAACCGCCCGACTCGGGCGGTTTTTTTGTTAGTATGAGTATATGCGAATTGTTGGAATCGATGAAGTAGGGCGAGGGTGTCTTGCGGGCCCCGTTGTTGCAAGCGCCGTACTATTGGATGACGCAACATCAAAGATACTTAAGAGAATGCATCTTACGGATTCAAAATGTATGTCAAAAAAGCAGCGTGAAAACGCGTATGACAATATCATCAAGTATGCCTTAGCTTATGGTATTGGTTGGTCTAGCCCTCAGGATATTGATAATTATGGCCTTACGCACGCCATCTCTCTCGCAATGCAACAAGCTCTTGATTCAATCGCTCCTGAGTACCGTACAGTAATAATCGATGGTAATTACAATTTTCTTCCGAGCAATGTAAAAGTAATAACAAAGATTAAGGCAGACACTACAGAAATATCAGTAAGTGCGGCTAGTATTTTGGCTAAAGTTGCACGGGACCGTTTCATGGAAGAACAGGCTGCGATCTATCCTCAATATGGATTCGAGAAACATGTCGGGTATGGCACAAAACAGCATCTTAGTGCATTAAAAACTCACGGCCCTTCCTGCATTCACCGTTTTAGTGTGAAGCCTGTAGCGTTGCACAACATTGCGCTATGAAAAATATTTTTGAAGTGCAGCTAAATCTCTTTTCTTCCAATCAGACTGCCACTGAATAATCTCGATTCCTTGGTTGTAAGCGCGTTCGAATGCTGGAGAGAGAACAGGTCCAAAGAAATCCTTGTATGACTTTAAAAATGCATGGTCGCTTGAGCTACGTGCCGCGAAAATAGGCATTCGATAGAACGACAAATCATCGCCAATATTTTTTTCCAGCCACTTCCAATTGTCCTTCATCCACTTCCAGGTTGTCGCTCTGCTGAACCGATTTCCAAAGCTGTATACTAACCAGTAGGCAACATCTTGTAAACGTACATGCTTTGACGTAATAAGAGCAAGTGCTTTCTTGTAGAGTTCGGGCTGCTCAAAGCTGCATAGTGCCGAGCAAAGATTGAGTCGTTCCTCGCTTGAAGCACTTGCGTTATGCATAGACAGTAATTTTCTAAATTCAGCTTCTCCGCCTCGGCGAGCTGCAGTAACGTAAACGAGCCCACGAATGTCTGGACTAATTGCGTTGGTTGTAGGACTTACTTTTTTAAAGAGATCAAGTGCGTGATCCACTACATCCTTATGATCACTGACAGCTGCAAGTGACAAAATGGTTGGTCGTAGTAAAGAGTCAAAATAGGGCTCATTGGCTTTCGGTGTCCATCCAAGCCGCGATAATTCTTTACTGACCAGTTGTCTTACATACGGTTTCATGCCCTCACGGACGGTATCATCATTCATAACGGCACGTATACTCCCCAGGAGACCCGCAATGACGTCCCATACTGCGCTATTAGACTCTTGGTTATAGTTTTTCAGAAAATCCATAACCTCAGTGGAAGGCATATATGACGCCTTTGAGGCCTCAGTGAAATCGGCTAGTACCGATAACCGATCTAACGGCTGGAGTGTGTTATCAGCAATGTCCTTTGCAATATTATTGAGTATGGCTGCGCTGTATACGGTACGATAAAAGCCACTACCTCCAACATTGAGCCTCACATTTTCAGAATTTTCTAATTTTAAATTATCACTATTTGATTTTAGTGTTTCAGGAAGTTCTGGGTGCTGCGACAAAAGCGGCACTGGCCAGATTGTGCTTTCAGAAGCACGTTCGGCTTGATTCATATAAAATCTTTTCTGAGTAAGCAGGACGCCATCTTTGTTTTTGGCAACGTACATAAGTGGGTAACCACTCTGGCTTGTCCAGGAGTCCATAAAGTCTGAAACGGGCTTTGATGAAGCACTCTCGAGCGATCTCCAAAGATCCCTAGTGCGTGTATTTTTATACGAATACTCTTTGAGATAGTTTTGTAGACCTTTTTGAAAATCATTTGCACCCAAATAGTGATACAGCATATGAATAACGCTTGCTCCCTTGCTGTAGCTAATCGCATCGAATATTGTTCTAATTTCATCTGGATGACGCACTGGGACTTCAACAGGATGCGTATGCTTAAGGGCATCAAGCTTAAGAGCCTGTTGCTGTTCGTCAACCGCAAACTGAGTCCACATGTCCCATTCAGGAAATAGGTGGTCGACTGCAAGATATTCAAACCAAGTCGCAAAACCTTCATTAAGCCAAAGATCTGTCCACCATTCCATTGTTACGAGGTTTCCAAACCACTGATGTGTTAATTCATGAGCCACAACCATGGCAACATATTGTTTTGTTGGAAGACTCGTATTATTAGGATCAACTAAAAGGGCTTGCTCACGATACGTAATACAGCCCCAGTTTTCCATCGCACCTGAAGCAAAGTCGGGCAGTGCAACCATGTCACACTTAGCTAAAGGATAATCAATACCAAAATACTCTGAATAATAGTCAAGACATCGAACGGCGACGTCAAGCGCAAAAGCAGTATATGCAACATTATCAGGAGTTGCATATGTACGTACAACTACACCGCGCTTCGTTGTAGACTCTATGTATTGCATATCTCCGAAGACAAAAGCTAGAAGATAGGTGCTCATAATCGGGGTTTGCTCAAACGTAGTGATCTTGTGGTCAGTCTCTATCTCCTCGGATATGATCGGAGTATTCGCAATTACAACCTCTTTTTTTGGTGTTTTCAATGTTAGGTCAAACGTGGCTTTAGCGGCAGGCTCATCGATACACGGAAACACTTCTCGTGCATGGTGACTTTCAAATTGAGTAGCAATTAGTTTTTTGTCCGTACCATTATGCGAAAAGAAACATGGATATACACCATTCATAGCTCTCGTAATTTTTCCACTAAACTCAATACTGATGACATAGCTTCCAGCTATGAGCGGCTCTTTTGTGTGTATACGAACTTCATCAAATGACTTTTGAAGGTTAATGCGATCAACATGAAACACTTTCTCTTCTTTTTTATTATTAAAGACGACCGTTGCCGACAATATACGTAATCCTTTTTGATGCAGTGTAATACGATGTGAGGGTGGGCCTGTTTTCTTCCCAGTTATAATTACTGTGCCGCTAAAATCCATCGTATTTTTATCTGGAAATAGGGTAATTACATAATTTTCAGGTTTAAACTGATCAAAGAGTCGTTTCACTTTTGCCATAGAACATAATTTTATCATAGAGGAGGCACTCTAAGCCGATAATAAGTAGCGCATTGCGCAAATGGCGTTAATGCCGTATACTACAATCATACATCCGGCCAGCAGGTCGGATTTTTTCATCAGAACCAAAAAAGGAGAAATAATTATGGAACTAGATATGAAGGGTCTTGCGCTTGCCGTTAAGACAATTGCAGAAGAAAAAAACTTACCAACAGAAACAGTACAAGAAATTGTCGAACAAGCACTTGCTGCAGCGTATCGACGCGATTATGGTGATCGTGAGCAAGAAGTTCGCGTAACGATGAACCTAAATACAGGTGACGTTGACGCATATATTAGCAAAGAAATTGTTGAGACAGTTGGTGATGCTCGATTCGAGATTAGCTTATCAGAAGCCCAAGCAATGCGTAAAAATGCAAAGATTGGTGAGACTGTAGAAATACATGAAAAAGTTGAGAATTTTGGTCGTGTAGCTGCTCAAACTGCAAAACAAGTAATCCTACAGCGATTACGCGAAGCTGAGCGTGAAATTGTCATGGCTGAATACGATGATAAAATCGGTACAATCATCAACGGTCTCGTCTCTAGAGTTGAAGGAATGATTGTTCGTGTTGATCTTGGAAAAGCACAAGGAATAATGCCAAAAAGTGAGCAAATTGTTGGTGAACGTTATTATCCAGGCCAGCGATTGAAAGTATTTCTAAAAGATGTAGAACGTAGCTTTAGAGGTCCTCAATTAATTGTGAGTCGTGGCAACGCGGCGTTTGTTGAGCACCTCTTCCGTAATGAGGTACCTGAAATGGAAGCTGGTTCCGTTGAGATCAAGGCAATTGCTCGTGAAGCAGGAATCCGCAGCAAAATTGCTGTATCAAGCAGCACACCGGGCGTTGATCCTGTAGGAACTTTTGTAGGAGGACACGGTACTCGAGTAAATGCAGTAATGAGTGAAATCGGCGAACAGGAAAAGATAGATATAATTGTATGGAGCGAAAATCCTAAAGAATTCATTATTAATGCAATGAGTCCAACAAAAATTAGCAAAGTTGAAGTATTGGAATCAGAAAAGAAAGCTATAGTTACCGTTCCAGAAGATCAGCTTAGTATCGCAATTGGAAAGAGTGGTCAAAACGTGCGACTTGCAAGTAAGCTGACTGGTTATGATATCGACATTACACCTGAAGAGGCTCAAAAAGAAGCAGTTGAAGCAGTGCCTGTTGTGACGGAAATGAAGCAGAAGCCACGACTTAAGAGAAAAGAACAGCTCGAAAGTAGCCTTCTTGACGCTATTGAAGAGCACGGCGAATAGTTAAAAAATACGACATTAGCAGTCTTGTGGTGTGAGTGCTAGTTTGATACTATTGGTGTAGCAATACAATGCTACACAAGGAAAAATATGCAAGAAACACCTGATTTTCAAGAATTCTTAAGTCATCTTACTGATAATGCACTACAGAGTTTAAAGCACTCAGATGCTATCGCACGAAGCTTCGGTAGCGCCTACATTGGTACTGAACATCTTCTGCTGGGCGTATTAGCGCAAGAAAATAGCATGGGAGCTAAAATACTAGAAGATGCAGGAGTAACTCTGGATCGTGCACAGCTAGCCCTTAATCTCAATCCAAAACCAATTACTATTCATATGGGTGCCAAAGGTCTCAGTGAAACAGCAAAATTGACTCTTCGCATGGCCTATGACATTGCAAAAGATTTCTCCCAGGATTATTGCGGTACTGAGCATATTGTGTATAGCATTTTGAGCCAAAAAAATGCTCGAGCGACATTGTTACTAAAAGACATGAATATTAATCCCGATAATCTTAGTAATGATATTCTTGCAATGATTAATAGCAATCAAGGTGATGGTACGTCAGCTACGGGTTCTGCAAGATCAAATAAGAAAGCCCGTAAGACTGCTCTCGATTTTTTTGGTACTGATATGACTGCAAAAGCGCGGGATCAAAAACTAGATCCTGTTATCGGACGTGAGCAGCAAATACAACGGGTTATTACAATTCTTAACCGTCGTACAAAAAATAACCCAGTTCTTATTGGAGAACCAGGAGTCGGCAAAACTGCCATAGTTGAAGGTCTCGCTCAGAGGATTGTACAAGAAGACGTTCCTGATAGTTTGATTGATAAGCGCATTGTGCTTTTAGATCTCGCAGGAATGATTGCGGGCACTAAATATAGAGGTGAATTTGAAGAAAGACTGAAAAAAGTAATGGCCGAGCTTGAAGATAGTTCGAATACCATTGTATTTATAGATGAGCTGCATCTTATTGTCGGCGCAGGAGCCGCAGAAGGTGCAATGGATGCCGGAAATATATTAAAACCAGCTCTTGCTCGCGGTAAAATCCAGATGATTGGCGCTACAACCACATCAGAGTATACAAAGCACATTGAAAAAGATGCTGCCTTAGAACGTCGTTTTCAGCCCGTCCAAGTGCCTGAAACGACAAATTCTGAAACACTAGCAATTCTAAAGGGATTACGTAAACATTACGAGCAATTTCATGGTGTTACGATCAGTGATGAGGTACTAAGTGATACTGTCTATTTTGCCGACCGATATATTAATGACAGATTCATGCCCGATAAAGCAATCGATCTTATTGACGAAACAGGTGCACACTTACGCGTTGGACAAGGTAAAACACCGCCCGAAGTTCGCAAGCTTACTAATGAACTGAAACGGATCCAGGTGCGAATTGATGAGGCTGTTGAAGCAGAAGATTATGAAAAGGCCGCACGAGAAAAAACACGCAGTAGCCAAATTCAAGAAGAGCTTAAGCTATTACGCGCAAATGGAAAATCAGAAAAAAAGATTCCAATGAAATCAGAGGATCTTGCAGATGTCATTGCCCGAATCACAGGTGTTCCTGCACAACGTGTTATACGCTCTGAGGCTAAGAATCTCTTAAAGCTTGATAAGATGTTATCGAAATACGTTATTGGCCAAAAAGAAGCTGTCTCGGCAGTATCGCAAGCAATCCGACGTAGCCGGTCAGGAATCGCTAGCGAAAAACGTCCAACAGGTTCGTTTATATTCCTTGGACCAACTGGAGTTGGTAAAACTGAGCTTGCACGAGTTCTCGCAGAACGCTACTTTGGCAGCACGCAATCACTTGTAAAAATAGACATGAGTGAATTTAGCGAGCGTCACACAACGTCTCGGCTTGTAGGCGCTCCAGCAGGGTATGTTGGATATGATGAAGGCGGTCAACTCACTGATAAAATTCGAAGACAACCATACAGTCTCGTTCTTTTTGATGAAATTGAAAAAGCGCATCCAGAAGTATTCAACATGCTACTACAAATTCTAGAAGACGGTGTGTTAACAGACGCAAAAGGTAGAAAAATCGACTTTACGAACACTATCATTATTATGACAAGTAATATTGGTGCGGATAAACTACAAAAAGAAGCGAGCTTAGGCTTCCAAGTAGATAGCACGAGCGATAGACATGATTTTGAAATGCTCCATGCTCGTAATAGTGAAAAAGTGCATGATGAACTGAAAAAGATGATGCGGCCAGAGCTCTTGAATCGCATTGATAAAGTCGTCGTATTTCACGCTCTTACAAAAAAAGAGGCACTCGAAATCCTTGATTTACAACTTAACGAGCTCAGGAGCCGACTTGTAAAGCATGGACTCGTGCTCGATGTACATGTTCAAGCTAAAAAATATCTCCTCGAAAAAGGATATGACGCATCTAATGGCGTACGGCCGATGCGCAGGCTTCTACAAGACACCATAGAAGACGCAATTGCTCGAGGAATCCTAGAAGGTATATATAATAAAGGTTCAATAATCACTGTAACTCTAAAAAATAAGAAACTACAGTATGCAGTAAAAAGTGAATAAGCTTATGATATGTGGCTCTTGGTTTTATAAAGCGTTATACTAATTAGTACATGGCACTTAGTCGAAAAGCAAAAATAATACAGGTTACCACTTCGGTTATATTTATAACCGTTGCTGCGGTAGCGATTTTTCAACGACAACAGATACTCGACTGGTGGAAGTTACGCAATTTCACTCCTACGGCAGCAGTTTCACAATTGGCAGCCGATAGTACAATGACAGACAAAGGGAAGCGGATTTTTTATCTCAACAATCCTCAAGTTCAGGACAAAGCAGCATTTTATTCAAGCTGTAAATTTGGAGAAAATACAATCATCCTTGGTTGTTATATTAAGAATGAAGGAATATATGTACTTAAAGTAAATGATCCTAGATTATTTGGAGTAGAGCAAGTAACTGCCGCCCATGAAATGCTACACGCCGCATATGATCGATTGACAACAAAAGATAAAATCGAAGTAGATAATCAGCTGAACGCATTTTATAACACGCTTCAAGATGCTGAAATACGTTCAAAGATCGAGTTATATCGTAAAAACGGAGCTAATATTACAAACGAACTACATTCTATACTAGGGACTGAAGTCGCTATTCTGTCTCCAGCTCTTGAAACGTACTACGCTCAATATTTCACCAATAGGGCAAGGGTTGTTGCATACACACAGCAGTACGAAAATGAATTTATAGGCCGTAAAAACAAAGTAATAGAGCTCGATGCTCAGCTCACGACAATAGAACAAAAAGTTGTCGCTAACAATGCTGAATTAAACGCTCAGCAGCAAAGTATCAATGCCGAAAGTGATCGATTAGATTCCTTGTTGCGTGCTGGAGATGTTGATGCTTATAATGCAGCAGTTCCTGCGTATAATCGGCGAATACCCGCCTTTAACGCTCTTGTTGCGCAAACTGAAGCACTTGTTGCTCAATACAAACAAGTATTAGAAGAACGTAATAAAATTGCAATTGAAGCTCAAGAGTTAAACAAGGCTCTAAATAGCAGTATACAATCTGCATCAGATCCAATTCAAAATTTGTAGAGTAGTCACCTTTGAAATGCTACACTAGATCCAATGGGATCTCGAAAAAATGTTCAATATGAATGTAGTAGTTGTGGTGCTGTAACATCATCATGGTCTGGAAAGTGTATGAGTTGTGGCGAATGGAACACGCTCAGTGAACAGTTACTAGTAGAAAATGTAGGGCAAGCTATTAAACACGGGCAGGCACTGAAAGCAACTCCACTTAATAATGCGGATAAAATTAAAAATGAACCACGAGTGCCATCAACCATACCAGAAGTAGATGTCGTGCTTGGTGGCGGATTTGTTGCAGGTAGTGTTAATTTGATAGCAGGACAACCAGGCATTGGAAAGAGCACCTTACTGCTCCAAATAGCAAGCGCTATTGGCGACTCTGTGCCGGTACTATATGTTAGTGGAGAAGAATCAGTGCATCAAGTTGCATCTCGTTCGGATAGACTTCATACGAAGGGTACGCACCTAGAGATTGCTTCAAGTTCTAGTGCAGATGATATTGCGACTACTATCGCAAGTAAAAAATATAAACTCGTTATAGTTGATTCAATTCAGACCATATCAGTAGAAGGCGTTAGTTCTGCAGCTGGTTCAGTGAGTCAGATAACAAATAGTACCCATGTACTGAGTATGGTTGCAAAAAGTACCAACACAGCACTCATAATTGTCGGTCATGTAACAAAAGAAGGTTCAATAGCTGGACCTAAGGTGCTTGAGCATCTTGTAGATGTTGTACTGCAAATAGAAGGCGACAGGTATGGAGGATTTAAGGTACTCCGTGGGGTCAAAAACAGATATGGATCTACGAATGAGGTTGGAATCTTTGAAATGGTTGAATCAGGAATGCAACCTGTCAAAAACCCTTCTGCAGCACTTCTCGCAGAACGTCAAATAAGTGATGGTTCAGTTGTCCTAGCAACCATGGAAGGATCACGACCCATTCTTGTAGAAGTACAAGCTCTCGTCAATAAATCAAATTACGGCTATCCTAAGCGCGCTGCAAGCGGCATCGATCTTAATCGGGTGAACTTGCTCATTGCGATGCTCGAACGTCGTACAAAGCTTTCATTAGCTGAGCAGGATATATATATCAATATCGTTGGTGGCATGAAAGTAACTGAGCCAGCTGCAGATTTAGCTATTTGCATGGCAATTGCAAGTGCTAGCAAAGGACTTCAGCTGAAAAAGAACGCTGTTGTTTTTGGTGAGCTTGGACTCAGTGGTGAAATTAGACACGTCCCTTACGTAGATAAACGACTGCAGGAGGCAATCAAGCTTGGTTTTGAGGGTGCGATAGGGCCTGCAATCAGAACAGGAAAGAAGCCAGCACAGCTGCACGAGGTACTAGATATTCGTGCTGCCCTTAATGGCTTCCTAGAATCCTAAAGGCTTACAAAGTTTGATTGCGTTCCGTTATTGGCCTGAATGTACGCTTTTTTATTTGATCCAGAAAATGATGGAATTGGGTAACTAAGTGAAGAAATACTGCCAGTACACGTTAAGCTAACTGTTGTACTGCTATAGCACAACTTGTATGGCGATCCTCCTGAAATACTGTTCCAGGTAAAATTACCACCGATCGCACTGAGTGTTATCTCTCCACTGCTAGCGCTGTATGCTGCGCTTGCAGTTCCTTCGTATAGTACGCTATCGATAACTTGTGCAGTGAGTGTACCGCTACCACTTAGTGCTGATGCAGGGAGAGTAACGCTTTGTCCATTGGAAGTAACTTCAAACGACCGTACGATTTGCCCATTTACAATGAAGTTAACTACGCCTTTAAATTTATCACTACTTATTGGGTAAATACCTTGGAATACTGTTGCAGTGTAGCCATCGCCTGTAGGAGTCAGGGAAACGCTTGGAGGTGTGTCGCCACACTTGTGCACATCATCCTTTTCTCCATTCGCATTTGCTCCGGCTAGTCCTCCAGGAACAAATCTATCTGCAGAGAATTGATTGGCTGCAGCATTATTTACAGTTTCTTTTGCCCTCTCAGGAGTACACTCTGTAGCCAACTTGCCTGACACTTTATCAATTACTTGAGCAGCGCCACCAGTTCTTGCATTTGCTTTGTACCATGATGGGAATAGATCATTTGCAGGACTTGGTTCGACACTACCGAGACCAACCTTACTTCTTATGACATAGGCTGGCAATGTTTGTACACCGCTTGGTTTTTGTCTTTCAACAGCCGGAATGTCTGTATGTGCTGCATTCATCCAACCCTGCCATATTGGCTGTGTCATACTCTCCATGGTGCCACTTAGTACTTTTTGTCGTGTGTGATATCCAACCCACACTCCGGCAGAGTATTTAGTAGAGAAGCCCATCATCCAACCGTCTTTACTATCGTTCGTTGTTCCAGTTTTCATTGCAAATTTCCAGTCTTTAAAGCGGTGAGGTTTTCGTCCGGCTGGGAAATAGCTAGCGTTTGGATCGCTCATCATGTCAGCGACAATATATGCAGATTCAGGTCGAACAGCTTGCGTACCTTTGCTTGGTTTCCACTCTTCAAGTACTTTTCCACCTGAATTTTTGATTTGAAGAATATACGTCTGCGGGATTACATTACCGTTTCGAGAAATACTTCCATATGCATGAACATGTTCATCTAAGTGTAAGAAGGCACCGTCACCGATTGCTGATGATGCATAGCAAGGTCCTTCTTTTGTGTTTAGTTCGTCTTCGTAGCACTTATAGCCGCTTGGTAGGCCTAGTTTTTCAGCTGTCTGAATTGTCTTTTCAATTCCCACAGTGAGCATTGCTTTAATAGCTGGAACGTTACGTGAGCCTCCAAGTGCATAGCGTAGGGTAACTGGTCCAGGGTACCTAAAATCGTAGTTCCATAGACAGTTTGCTTTTTTGTCTGTCTTTGGATTGTTCTTGTTTGTACAAGGATAACCTTCAAGCGGTCCTTGCGTGTCGTAGAGAACTGTACCGGCACCAACATTAGTACTATTTTCGATAAGAGCTAAATAGTCATACGGCTTAAAGCTTGAACCTGGAGGTAGTGGACGGTTAGCGTAGTTGAACTGACCAAATTCAGGGTTATTAAAATCTACACCCCCAACAAGCGCAACCATTTGTCCATTTGTAACATCTTCCGCAGCAAATGCAGCAACATCACCACCTTGTCGTTTTATCTGAGGGAGCCCTTTAGCAACTTGCTGTTCAGCAATTTCTTGTAGTTTAAGGTCTAGGGTTGTAATTACAGACCAACCACCAATCTTGGATGTTTCGCGCGAAGTTTCAAGTTGTTTTTTGGCAGCAAGCACGAACCAAGGTGCTTTAATGCCTGCATATTTAGGTTGCGGTTCTTTGACTTTAGCAAGTGTGTCAGCCTTTAATGCTTCTTCCCGTTGCTGCTGAGTAATATATCCTTGTTCTGCCATGAGTTTAAGAACGTATTGCTGACGTCCTACTAAGGCTTCTTTAGATTCTTGTGGATTTGTCTTAAAGTACGCACCATATGGTGAATAGAATGACGGGGCTTTTGGAATTGCCGCTAAAAACGCCGCCTCATCTAAAGTAAGATCCTTTGCAGCTTTCTGGAAATAGTCACGGGCTGCAGCTTCAACACCGTATTGCACGTTTCCATATGGGGCTGTATTCAGGTAACCTGTGAGGATTTCTTGTTTTGAATAGCTTCGTTCTAGCTCAACTGAAAGAATTAGTTCCTTAAACTTACGAGTATAGCTCTTGTCTTTAGACCAGTTTTGAGTAAGCTTTACAAGTTGCTGTGTAATTGTTGATCCACCTTGTTGGCTTGTACCGCCAGTAATGTTATTAATACCAGCTCGAGTAATTCCTCGTATATCAAAGCCACCATGCTTGAAAAAGTCTTTATCTTCAATTGCTACAGTAGCATCTCTGATAAATTTGCCGGTGTCTGCTTCAGTAACGGGAATTCTCTTCACCGCATCATAATCCTCCCAAAGGAGTGTCTTACCAGTGCGGTCATAATATCGAATACTGCCGCCAATATTACCGCCACTAATATCACGTAAGTTTGGCAAATCTTTTCTGAAAAAGGCAAATAGGGCAATTAGAATTAGAAAACCAGTAATTAGACCAATACCAATGATCTTAAGCGCCATAATGGCGCCGTCACGGCTAAACCAATACTTATACATCCTTTTTGGTTGAAAGTGTGCAAAAAAACGTTTTACGCGTGATTTAGGTAGACCAGCCTGTCGCATTGCGCTTCGTGCTGACTTCGCCGCTTTACTTGATTTAAACTTATCGCTAAGACTACGATTAATCTTAAAACTGTTTCCACTGCGTGTAGTGAATTTATTTGAGCCTAAAGATTTCCTACCTCTACCTTTGGATGGCTTGTTCATAGAATTTTATGCATGCTCCTTATATGATGTGTATTATATCAAATTATTGCAATTTAGTGCCATAAATCATGAGCACTACGCGTTAAAAATATCAATGCAAAACTACCTACATGATAGCCTTTTAGGCTATACTTTTATTATGGCAACTGAATCACTTTCACAAGAACTTATTCGTCGTGGGTTTGCGAACCAAACTACCTTCAAGAAAATGCAAGACATTGATGAGACAAAACGGACGTTTTATCTTGGAGTCGATCCGAGTGCTGCGTCAATGACTATAGGAAATCTCGCTAGTATTATGATGGTTCGTGCATTTATACGGCATGGACATAGCGCTTTCTTACTTATTGGTGGTGCAACGGGAATGATTGGTGACCCAGATGGCAAAACTGAAGAGCGTGAACTCAAATCTATTGATGAGATCGAGAGCAATAAAAAAGCGATTACTGGGCAATATAAAACAATACTGGGCAATCTTCCTTTTGAAGTGGTAGATAACTATTCCTGGTTCAAAGACCTGCATTATCTTACTTTCTTGCGCGACATTGGCAAGCGAGTACCGATGCGTCAAATGCTTGGCCGCGATTTTGTAAATAAGCGACTCTCAGCAGATGGTATGGGTATAAGCTATGCTGAATTTTCGTACGTTCTGATACAAGCGTATGATTTTCTTCATTTGCACAAAGAAAAAAATGTTACATTGCAGATTTGCGGATCTGATCAGTGGGGTAACGCCATTGCTGGAGTAGATCTTATTCGGCGTGTTACGGGCGACGAAGCACATATCTGGTCTGCGCCTCTAGTAGTTAACAAGTCAACCGGAGTAAAGTTCGGCAAAAGTGAAGCCGGCGCGATCTGGCTTAATCCTAATATGACAAGTCCATATCAGTTTTACCAATTTTGGCTTAATGTAGATGATGCTGGAGTTAACGATTATCTTAATATATATACTGAGCTTTCTGAAAATGATATAAATGCCGTTATGTTCGCATTTAATAAGGATAAATCTGGTCGAGCAGCTCAAAAAATGCTGGCATATGAAGTGACTAAATTGATTCATGGTAAAAAAACTGCTGACTCAGTGAAAAAAATTAGTGAAGCACTATTTGGTATTGCGCCATTTGAAACGCTAGTAAAAAATGACTTTAGCGAACTCATAAGAGAACTTGGCATCGTCAAGGTTCAAAAAGATGCGTCATTGGTTGACACCATTGTTTCAGCTCAGCTTGCATCATCAAAAGGCGAAGCACGCCGTTTTATTGAAGCAGGAGCAATTTATATCAATGGAACGCAAGCTACTTCTGGTTTTACAAAATTACGAAAAGACGTGTTTATACATGACCACCTTGTCTTAAGACGTGGTAAAAATAGCCAGACTGTTATTGCTATATAGAAAATGCTGTATACTTTGCTGTGTAGAAAATATTTAATTATTAAAAAATAAAGGTACATGGATGTCTAAAACCAAGAAAAAAGCAGATCAGTATAATGATCCGAAACATAACTACCTCGACTACTGGAACGGGCGAGATTACGAAAACAAGGCCGAAATTATTGCTTTAAAACGTTTATTGAAGGGTAAGCATTTCAAAAACGCAGCAGACATTGGTGGTGGCTTTGGTCGCCTTTGCATTTTCCTGAAGCAATACGCCGATACAGTGACACTTGCTGAACCGAGTCAACAACAGCTCGATATAGGCAAAGACTATCTTAAAGACCACTCAGAAATAAAAATGGTACTTACTCAGGCTGATGATCTAAAATTCAAAGATAACTCACTTGATCTTATAACTATGATTCGAGTTATGCACCATCTTCCTGACCCAACAAAAGAGTTCTCAGAAATTAAACGAGTTTTAACTGACGACGGTGTATTTATTCTTGAGATCGCGAATAACATTCATGCACGAAACCGACTAAAATATTTATTACAGGGTAAGAAATTACCTACAAAACCTGTCGACATACGATCGAAGAAAAATCAACGTGAAGATGAAATTGCATTCGTTAATCACAACCCTAAGACGGTTATTAAACAACTTGCTCACGAAGGACTCAAAGTAGAAAAAGTGCTTTCAGTTTCCAACTTGCGCAGTCCAGGCCTAAAAAAAGTAATGCCTGAAAGTGCTATGCTAGCATTAGAAAACGTGATGCAACCAACACTTGCAAAAACTTATTTTGGCCCAAGTACGTTCCTACTTGTACGAAAAGCTTCATAAAGCTCGCACTCTACTCACACTCCGGGTACTATGTAGTGTATGAGAGAGGCAGACAGCGTTTCAGCAATCAAGGGCATTGGTCCTGCCACTGAACCTCTATTTCATAAAATTGGAATAAAGACAGTGCAGGACCTTATTGATTATTACCCGCGTTTGTACACTGACTTTTCTCACATTACAAAAATAGCTGAAATTACTCCTGGTCTTGTTACGCTTCAGGCAAGGATTTCTAAATTTACTGGTCGCTATGTTCGACGAGGTATGCACATTACTGAAGCGATAGCAGAAGATGCAACTGGTAGTGTTCGACTCGTTTGGTTTAATCAACCGTACAGAGCTCAAGGAACAAGTAGCGAAACTGATTATTATATTTCTGGAATCTTTGAACTTAGTCGTCAAAAAATGGTTCTCATGAACCCTACTATAGAAAAGGTGAGTGACCTGCCAGTGAGCACAGCGCGCATTATTCCGCGTTATAAAGAAACGAAAGGTCTAAAATCTTCACAGATACGAAGAGCAATTCGTGAAATATTACCAATCATGGAAGCTGAAGAAGAGACTCTTCCAAATTGGATTCTAAAAGACCAAAAGCTATTGTCTCGATCAGACGCAATACGGGCGATGCATTTTCCAAAATCTAAAGATGAACTCAGTAATGCGCAAAAAAGGCTCGGTTTTGAGGAGGTGTTTGAACTAGCGCTTGCGTCACTTATCAATAAAGAAGAACATTCACACGAACATGCATTACAGGTGCCCTTTGAAGAAACGTTAGCAAAACAATTCGTACACCATCTTCCATTTGAACTTACGCCTGATCAAAAACGAGTTATATGGCAAATCTACCAAGATATGCAATCGGATGATCCCATGAACCGTCTCGTAGAAGGAGATGTAGGATCAGGTAAAACTGTCGTTGCCACCATGGCGTCTCTCATGGTACTTAATCAGGGATTCCAAGTTGCATTCATGGCACCTACAGAGCTTTTAGCCCGCCAGCACGCTGAGACAATTCATGCACTACTAAAACCGTTGCAGCTCGAACATTCTATTGGGCTACTTGTCGGTAGCCTAACGGCTACGCAAAAAAAGGACGTTCATAGACATATAGAATCCGGTAAGGTTTCTTTTATTGTAGGAACGCATGCCCTTATACAAGAAAAAGTTGATATGAAAAACCTTGGACTTGTAGTTATTGATGAGCAGCATAGATTTGGTGTTGCGCAACGTAAAAAACTTCAGAAGAAGGCGGGTCATATGCCTCATGTGTTATCAATGACCGCTACACCTATACCTCGTACACTTGCACTAACACTGTATGGCGAGCTTGATATATCTATTATCAAAAGTAAGCCCAAGGGTCGTAAACCCATCGAAACAGTAATTGTGTCACCAAACTCAACAAAAACAGTATATGAAGCAATTAACCAAGAAATTGAAAAGGGAAGACAAGTCTTCGTAGTCTGTCCGTTAATTATCGAGTCAGAGTCCCTTAGTACCGTGCATTCAGTTGGAAAAGCGCATAAAGAGCTATCACAGGGGCCGTTTAAACATCGCAGAGTTGGTTTACTACATGGAAAACTTCCGGCAGACGAAAAAAATAAAATTATGCAAAAGTTTATTGCTAAGAAAATCGATATTCTTGTATCGACTACAGTTATTGAAGTTGGCGTAGACGTTCCGAATGCTACAATTATGCTCATTCAAAGTGCAGATCGCTTTGGCCTTGCCCAGCTACATCAGTTACGTGGAAGAGTAGGCAGAAGCGACCACCAAGGGTATTGCTATTTAGTCTTAAGTGATTCCAAAGCACCAACTAAACGATTACAAATATTCGAGCGGAATAGTGACGGTTTTCGTTTAGCAGAACTTGACCTTGAGTTACGTGGTCCTGGGGCAATATACGGAACCTTCCAGCATGGTCAACTAGATCTACGTGTTGCCAAATTAACAGATGTCGCTCTCATTGAGTCTGCAAGAAATGCAGCACGTGATTTTATAAAAAAAGATGAACAACTGGTATACTATAAGCATCTTGCAGACAGAGTGAATACGCTGAGATCTGTAACAAATCTTAATTAATATAGCCTTGCAAGTATTCATATAGAAAGAACACGGTATTTAAACAAATGTACTCAGGTACAACTTTCACTAATAAATCAGGAAGCATTATGGGTGCGCATCAAAAGATTGATCGCGTCGCTCGTAATAACATTAGTAAATTACTGACTGATGACTCATTGTTCCCTGATTCAAAGAACATTCTACACTTTGAAGGACGAAATGGCCCTGACGGTATAAAAGGTAAAAGTCCTGCTGTGAATGAGCCGTGGCATTTTTACAATCCATTCGATGATGAAGATACACAGCTTATTGATATTATTCAGTCCCATTATGACCAACTTGTAAAGGTACTAGCTGCCCATAACAGAGAACGCGTAGCTTTTGAAGCTGCGTGGCTTGCTCATGCTATTGTTGATGGTCTCACACCGGCTCACCACTACCCGTATGAAGAAAAACTGATCGAACTTCGTGGTGAGGGAATAGAGACACGGACGACTATAAAAGACAAGATGGTTATTCCGGGTAGTACTAAAAAAGAGATGGTAAAGAATAACTGGAAAATGTGGGGACCCAAAGGCCTCATGAGCACCCACGCACTTTTTGAGCTCGGTATTGCTGCCATTATTGCTCCACTATCTTTATCGAGTAGCATGCCATCAGAAGAAGATATTAAGCACATGCAAGAAGTAGGCATAACAGAATACTTTAAGCAAACAGCACGTGAGATTGCTGTTCAGGACCTATATAAGCGTTTTTATAATCGTGGCTGGACTACAAAGCTAACACTCGATATTCGTAAGAAACTTGTACCAACAATCACTAAAGCTGTGACACTTGCATGGTACTGTGCAATCCAAGACTCTAAAATACTACAAGAAAAATGAGAATAGTATCAGGAACCCTCAAAGGTCGTACGTTTGACGCTCCAAAAGGCTTCCAAACGCACCCTATGGGAGACAAAATACGTACTGCACTGTTCAATGCCTTAGGGGATATAGAGGGGTTAAGTATTTTGGACGCTTTTTCAGGAAGTGGTGCACTCACCTTTGAGGCGCTGAGCAGAGGCGCAGAGCATGCTGTGGCCCTTGAAATAGATAAAGACGCCTATAAGGTTATTCGAAACAATGCTGAGAAGCTCGGTGTAGATGATCGCGTTAAGCTGTATCACATCAATGCACGAAGCTGGACGTATCGTAATAATACAGCACGATTTGACCTTGTTTTATGTGATCCGCCGTATAATCATTTACAAGAAACACTTCTTGAAAAACTCGCCAAACACACTAAGCAAGGCGGGCTTTTCATCTGTTCTCTGCCTCCATACGCGGACATTCGTTTGCCAAAAGATATGTACGAGCAAGTTGCAGAAAAGACATATGGTGACGCAATGCTTGTATTTTATCGAAAAATACTGTGACCAGAATAACAAATTAACGCTTAAATTTTTAAGCGAGATTAGCTTTTTCCAGAATTTCTTTGCGTGTCATAACTGCTAGGTCTTGAATCTTAAGTCCGCCATTAGCGAGTGCTTCATCCACGATAAATGCCCCAACACGGTACAGAATCCAATGTCTGTCTGTTTCTGGGTCGTAAAATTTCCACTTATTCCAGTCTGTTTGTTCATCTACGACGGTATTCTTTAGCTCTGCGACGCGTTCAAGCATTGTTTCTCTATCCTGGTATTTTCCCCACCAAGGCTTAGATCCAGCTGTCATCATCTCAAACTTAGTAGCCGAACCTTCTTCTATTGCAGTATCAAGCAATGAAAGACCCACTGAATCTTGATGATTATAGCCTCGTGCTAGATGAAAATGCTCATGAAAAAAAGTAGCTTTAATAAGTTCATTGTACCCCGGTGTATTTATCTTTGAAGGGTCAATTGCCAGTTTGATTCGACTAGCTGTAACAGTTGATCCTCCAACGCCCATGTACGAAGTATCTTCTGTTAAATAGGGCATGTCGGTAGTATTTAAGTCATATACAAATTCAGTTGTGACGTCTCGAGGGAGAGTTGGGAGTAGTTCTTCAAGCTCGGCCCGCCACTCACTCATTGAAATATCTAAATCCTTCGAAACATCTGTCTCAAAATTTGGAGGAAATATTGCTTCGTTCATACCGTAATCATAGCATGGTCAACTGCACTTGTACCTACGGGCCCAATTATGCTAGAATTACATCTGTTAGTTAGTATTTAATAACCAAGTATTTACTAAATAATAAAGGCGGATGTGGTGGAATTGGTAGACACGCTAGCCTTAGGAGCTAGTGCCGCAAGGCGTGAAGGTTCAAGTCCTTTCATCCGCACCAATTTGTTGAATCGAGGATTACCGTTTTTGATAGTCCTTCTTTTATTCTTAAGCTACAATAAAAGTTATGCCATTATCAACGCAGCCATATAAAGGCGCACGAGATTTTTATCCTGAAGATAAACGTATACAAAAGTATATGTTCTCTAAAATTCGTGCTGCAGTAGAACGATTTGGATATGAAGAATACGACGCTCCTATTTTAGAAAACCTAGAAATATATAAAGCAAAGTCCGGTGAAGAGATCGTTAATGATCAGACCTATACATTTACAGATCGTGGTGGCCGTGAAGTCGCAATTCGTCCCGAAATGACTCCAACAGTAAGTCGAATGGTTGCCGCACGACGTCAAGAACTAGGATATCCACTGAGACTTTACAGTATCCCTAATCTGTGGCGCTATGAACGGCCACAACGCGGAAGACTACGAGAACACTGGCAATTAAATGTAGACCTCTTTGGAGATAGCGCCATTAGTGCAGAACATGAGATTATACTTGTTGCTGATGCAATGCTGAAAGAGTTCGGCGCAACTCGCTCTATGTACACTATCAATATCAATAGTCGCAAACTAATGGATTACATTATGATTGACTATCTTGGTCTTAATGAAGAACAAGTCCATACGTTATCTAAACTCATCGACCGAATGCTTAAGATGGATAAATCTCTGTTTGTTTCACAGGTCCACGATCTATTGACTACTGAACAAAAAGATACGGGGCTAAGCCATAAAATACTCGATGTCTTGGCTGTAACTTCACTTAATGATCTCCCAGATCATATTAAAGATTCTGAACCTGCTCGTGCACTCATTGCTCTCATGAGCATTCTTGATGATACCGGAGTATCCAATGCAAAGTTTGATATTACAATCATGCGTGGATTTGATTATTACACTGACGTAGTTTTCGAAGTCTATGATACAGATCCGACAAACGCTCGCTCGATGTTTGGAGGAGGTCGCTATGACGGGCTTGTAGGTCTATTTGGCGTTGAACCAGTGCCAACTATTGGCTTTGGTTGTGGTGATGTAACTCTGCAGAACTTTCTTGAAACCCACAACCTTATCCCCGATATTCCCCATGACACTGATATTTACGCCATTATTATTGGCGAAGACTATGAGCGTTCTCAAAAACTACTTGCTACGCTCCGAGCAGAAGGCCTTTCAATCGCTGTAGATAACTCACAGCGCAAGCTTAGTAATCAACTAAAGAATGCCACTAAAAAAGGTATTACCCACGTGTTATTTATTGGTAGCAATGAACTAGAAGAAAATCGATATAATCTTAAGAACCTGATCACGGGCGAAGAACAAACGCTCAGTCCTGAACGAATTGTTAGCTACATTCTTGACCATCGTCGTTGATGAAACCGGATATGCTCGATTTTTGTAGTCATTTCTTGTATACTCATCTCTTATGCAACTAAAACTTACACGTAACTCAGACACAAATATTACTCTTTTGATTACTGCTGATGCAGAAAATCTAAAAAAACTTAAGGAAAGCACTCTGCGCAAATTTAATACGAGTAGCTTAAAGATTCCTGGTTTTCGTCCCGGAAAAGCACCTCTCGAGGTTGTTGAAAAGAATGTTAATCAGCAAGAACTACAATCGGCTTTCATTGATAATGTTTTGAACTTCTACTACATGCAGGCTATGACTAAAGAAAATATTCGGGCTGTTGGCGAACCAACCGTCAATATTAAAAAGTTTGTACCATTTGATACATTTGAATTTGAAATCGTCGTAGATGTGCTCGGTGAAGTCACGTTGCCTGACTATACGAAAATCAAGAAAACAAAAAAGACTGCAACAATCACAGATGCGCATGTAAAAGAAGTCATCGAATCTCTGCGTTCTAGAGTTAGTGATAAAAAATCTGTAGACCGTGCAGCAAAAGATGGCGACGAAACAATAATTGATTTCAAAGGTACTGACGATAAAGGCAAGGCGGTACAAGGAGCGGAAGGAAAAGACTATCCACTAACACTAGGGAGTAACGCATTTATACCTGGCTTTGAAAAAAATGTTATTGGAGTCAAAAAGGGCGAAGAAAAAACATTCACGATTCCATTCCCTAAGGACTACTCAGTAGCGGCATTACAAGGGAAGAAAGTTACCTTTACTATTACTGTAAAGGAAATCAACGAGCTATCATTGCCAAAAGTAGACGATGAATTTGCTGGTAAAGTCGGACCGTTTAAATCACTTGCAGACCTAAAAACTGATATTAAAAAACAGCTTGGATTTGAGAAGCAAAACGAGCTAGACCGCGAATTTGAAACTGAAGTCCTACGCGAAATTGCATCTAAGTCTAAAGTCGCAATTCCTGATGCGGTTATTGATAACCAGGTTATGCGAGCTGAAGAAGATGAAAAGCAGAACTTAATTTACCGTGGTCAAACATGGCAAGAACATCTCGAAGCTGAGGGTGTAACAGAAGAAGAACACCGCAAACGAAACCGTAAAGACGCTGAAGAACAAGTGAAAATCGGCATTATCATTGGCGCAATTGGCGACAAAGAAAAAGTTGTAGTTACTCCAGAAGAGCTAGAATTACGCATTCAACTACTCAAGGGACAATATCCAGATCCTGCAATGCAGGCAGAACTCGATAAGCCAGAAGGTCGACAAGACATTGCTTCTCGCCTACGAAGTGAAAAGATTATTCAAAAGATTACAGAATACGTCACTAAGAAGTAAACTAGCAGTCTTGACATGTGAGTGCTAGCAACCTACACTTGTACGTATGGAAAAGACAAAAGCTTCAACCCTCATACCAACAGTTATTGAAAACGATGGTCGCGTTGAACGTGCCTATGATATTTACAGTCGATTACTGAAAGATCGAATCATCTTTCTTGGAGATGCAGTAACGGAGCACACCGCCAACCTTGTCGTCGCTCAGTTATTATTTCTACATTCAGAAGATCCAAAAAAAGATATTAGCTTCTACATCAATAGCCCCGGTGGAAGCGTCTATGACGCACTAGCTATTTACGATACTATGCAGTACATTTCAAATGACATTCAGACCGTAGGTATTGGTATTCAGGCATCTGCTGCAGCCTTTCTCCTCAGTTCAGGCACAAAAGGAAAGCGAGTAATACTTCCTAACGCAACAGTAATGGTACACCAGCCAAGTAGCGGAACACGCGGTAAGGTTACCGATATGGAAATTGACCTTAAAGAATCACTCCGTATAAAGCAGCGCTTGAATGAAATTATGGCTAAGAATACCGGACAAACTATCAAGCGAATCCAAGAAGACATGGAGCGCGATTACTGGATGACAGCAGAAGAAGCCAAAAAGTACGGCCTTGTAGATAGTATTATCAAAACCCTTAAATAAATTAAATTCGTAAATAGTATTGCATTATTAGCTATTATTCTTTATGATGTTTTTAAGAAGTAGAGTAAGTCGGGCACTGCTGTGGTATCAAAATAATGCTAATGCACTGGATCACCTTAGATAATCTTCGCGCGAAATAACAAAAATAGATACAAAAGTTACAATTTATTATTTTAGGCGGAGTATTTTAACGTATGGCAAAAACTGCACCAACGTCTCAGGACAATAAGCGTGTTTATTATACTAAATCTAACGAGATTCTTGATCTTCCAAACCTGGTAGATCACCAGAACAAATCCTGGCAATGGCTTGTCGAGGAAGGTCTTGGTGAATTGCTTGCTGAAGTAAGTCCAATTGATGACTATACAGGCACAAAATTATCTCTTGCATTCAAGGACTATCGATTCGAAGATCCTAAAATGACTGAAGTTGAAGCGCGCGAAAACAACGTCAGTTATGAAGCCCCTCTTAAAGCTACTGTTGAACTTACTAACAAAGTTACTGGTGAAGTCAAGGAACAAGAAATCTACCTTGGTGATTATCCATGGATGACAAGCCGCGGAACATTCGTCATTAACGGTGCGGAACGTGTAGTTGTTAGTCAGCTTATTCGTTCTAACGGTGTTTTCTTTACCGCTGATACAAGTGGTGTAACAAAAAAATATGGTGCAAAGGTTATTCCAGGACGTGGTGCATGGCTTGAGTTTGAAACTGCTAGCAATGGCGCTCTGTATGTTAAGATTGATCGAAAGCGAAAGATTGCAGTAACAACACTACTACGTGCACTTGGCATGAGTGAAGCAGAAATTAAAGAATCCTTTGCCCACGTTGATACTGGCAAAGTAAACCACATCCAAACTACTCTCGATAAAGACCCAAGTCGCGGTACTAACGACGCACTTATTGAAGTATATCGCCGTCTACGACCAGGTGATCTTGCAACGGTAGATAACGCTCGAAGCCTGCTTGAAAATATGTTCTATAACTTCAAGCGATTCGATTTTTCTCGAGTTGGACGATACAAGATTAACAAACGACTTGGTATCGATATTCCTAATACTACAGAAAACCGTGTTATGCGTCTTGAAGACCTGAAGGCGATCATTTCTGAAATTATTCGACTTACTAACACTAGCGAGCCAGCTGACGATATCGACTCACTTGCCAACCGCCGCGTAAAACTCGTTGGTGAACTTGTCCAGCGTCAATTCCGCATTGGTCTTCTCCGTATGGAACGCAACACGAAAGACCGCATGAGTATGAGTGAAATTGAAACAGTAACTCCGAGCCAACTTATTAATGCTCGTCCAATTGTTGCTGCAGTTCGTGAATTCTTTGCAAGCTCACAGCTTAGCCAATTCATGGATCAAATCAATCCACTGAGTGAACTTGCACACAAACGACGCCTCAGTTCAATGGGCCCAGGTGGACTTTCTCGTGAACGTGCAGGCTTTGAAGTGCGTGACGCTCATGCAACTCACTATGGACGTATTTGTGCCGTTGAAACACCAGAAGGTGCAAACATTGGTCTTGTACTAAACCTTGCTAGCTATGCTCGCATTAATGATTATGGATTTATTGAAACCCCTTATCTCAAGGTTGTAAACGCTTTACCGGCAAGCAAAATCACAGGCAAAGTTGCAAGTGAAAACCTTGAAGATGAAAAAGGTAAAGTAATTGTCAAGGCTGGCGCTACAATTTCTGCTGCAGATGCAAAAAAGCTTGGTGCTATTAAAAACAAAGCAACATGGCCTGTTAAAGCGTATGTAACGAAAGAAGTTGAATACCTCGATGCTGCTGAAGAAGATAATGCTGTCATTGCAAGTTCAGGCGAGCAAGTTGATGCAAATGGCTTCTTCGTAAAAGAGCGTGTAAGTGCGCGAAACCGACTTGTTGCAGGTGAAGTTGAAGCTGACGATGTAACTCATATGGATGCTTCAAAAAGGCAGATTATTGGATCAAGTGCTGCACTTATTCCATTCATTGAAAAAAACTATGTGTATCGTTCGCTTATGGGTAGCAATCAGCAACGTCAAGCTGTCCCTCTTATTAATCCAGCTTCTCCAATTGTTGGAACAGGAATGGAAGCGGATGCAGCTCGTAACTCAGGACAAATTATTCTCGCTGAAG
>Ga0172372_10001795_pt1 | contig 32939 bp, 29 predicted proteins | sample LakKiv5m_2_FD_114544 | JGI IMG/M metagenome (GOLD analysis project Ga0172372, IMG submission 114544) | Freshwater microbial communities from Kabuno Bay, South-Kivu, Congo - kab_092012_9.5m | ecosystem: Environmental > Aquatic > Freshwater > Lake | place: Democratic Republic of the Congo... | reverse complement strand
TGATGATAGGCAAATTCGACTCCATTATCAGCTGTTAGCGTTTTCACAAAAGCTTTCATGGGCTCAAGGGCTTGAATAAGCACCTTACTTATATTGTCAGCAGTTTTTCGATTTACTTTGAAAAGACGTGTTAATTTTGAAGCTCTTTCTACCATTAAGACAAGAACATCTTCTCCTTGAGCTCCAATGATTGTATCTAACTCCCAATCACCTAGACGGGATTTTTCTTCTACAATCTAAGGTCTTTGGTCAATATCAATACGGGCTATGATGCATCCTCGGCCTGCTAGTTTGTGACCACGCTTGTTGTATTTTTTCTCCTGGTGACGCAAATGCTTATATAAAAGACCTCCTTGTCGTTTATCCTCCCAAATATACTTATAGATAGTTTCATGGCTGATTTTTCCTACAGCTCGCTTTTTTAAAAAACCTGAAATTTGCACTGGACTCCATTGTAATGGAAGCTTCTGTTTGATTATTGTAACCAAATCAGGGTATATCTTTTTTTTTGCTTTTGATGGAGAAGATTTTCTAAACTCTGATTTAGCTTGGGCCATTTCTTGTTGGTAAGCGTTATTTTCAGAATTACGTTTTATCTATCTTGTGATGGTGCTGTGATGCACTTTTAGTGCTTTTGCTATTTTATTAGCTGAGTCTCCTCTAGCTTTTAAAATAGCAATTTGAGATCTTTGGGCATAGGTTAGGTGGTGATACCCTTTGGGCATATGAAGCCTCCTCTTGTGTCTTTTTTGCTTAAAATCACAATAGAGGCTTTTTCACCATCTGCCTATTCTTTTTTTAATTTCTTCTGCACTTCACTTTTGAATCGGCGGAAATTGCATACTCTAACCTGCTATTTAATAGGTTTTTAAGATAAAGTGATTATACTTTATCGTAAAGACTTAGAGCATTTTAAATTAAGGAAGTTTTATGCATATTTGGGCGCTATCTGATTTTCATCTATCGTTTGGTGTAAAAAACAAGTCGATGGAGAAATTTGGTGATGCTTGGAAAGATTGGACCCAAAAAATTGAGAAAAATTGCCATGCCGTAATCAAAGAGGAAGATCTATTAATTATTGCAGGAGATCTCTCTTGGGCTACAACACTTAAGGAAGCTTTGATCGATCTTAAATGGATTGACTCTCTTCCTGGAAAAAAAATTATTATAAAAGGAAACCATGATTACTGGTGGAGCTCTTATAAAAAGTTACAAGAAGCTCTCCCCCCCTCTATTTTTGCAATTCAAAATAATGCTCTTAATTTTGGAGAGGTTTCTATTTGCGGAACAAGGCTATGGGATAGCGAGGAGTTTAGCTTTAATTCTATTATTAAAAGCGAAAGCTGCTCGTTTGGTAAAGAGGAGATCAAAGAGCTGCAGCAAGAAGATAAAAAGATTTTCGATCGAGAGCTTTTAAGACTTGAGATGAGCTTAAAAGAGTTAAATCAAGAGGCAAAATACAAAATTGCAATCACCCACTATCCCCCAATTGGAATTGAGCTCAAAGACTCAAAAGTTTCGAAATTACTTGAGAAATACAAGGTAGATATCGCTCTTTTTGGACATCTTCATAGCCTTAAAAAGGGCCCCTTTTTTGGAAAAAAAGGGAATATTTCCTACTTTTTAACTTCTACAGATTATTTAAACCACACACCTATTCAAATCTTATAAAACCTCTAGTAGGCAATTGTAGCTAAAAGCTTTTTAAGCTCTTGAAAATCCTGTTCTGATGAAGAAAACTCTCGCTGCGGATCGATCAAATTACGTTGCTTTAAAATTTCATCGACTTTCTTTTCCTCTTCTTCTTTATCTAAAGAACTAAAGTAATCCTTCATAATCTCTAAAAGGTCTTGAAAATCTTCTTCTTGATGTAAAAGAGGCTCAATTTTTTCAAAAACTAAGTTGAAAAGAGGGATCTCTTCTTCATATGATAAGGTTTTTAAGATCTCAAAATAAAGATCGAGATCCTCTTGTTCTTCCACCTTTTCAACAAGTAACTGAAGAAGAGTTGTTGCCTCCAAAGGATCTGCAAGAGCTACTACTCTAACTCTTAGGAAATCAAACCAAAGTGGATATTCTATATAATCGTAAAAACCATCGATGATTTCTGAGACATAAAGTCCCTCCTCTTCATCTAAAAGATCTGCTGAAAAATCATAGATAAATTCTTCTAGATCATGCGCTAGAAATTCAGAAACAACAATAAAGACATCTTTTGGGTTTTCTCCTTCTTTTGTATTTTGATACAAAATATCTTGGAGTTGATCAATTAGCTCTTGAAGCTGATCTACATTATTATGAATCTGGTCATACTGGAAAATTTGATGATCTAATTCATCGCAAAAAACAGAGAGTGACTCCTTTTCCCTGCAGAACCTTCTCCAAAGCTCAAAAACAACTAGATAAACTTTTTCAAGCCTCTCTTCATCTTCTTGATCTTCCACTAATACGTTAGCAATTTCTTCTGGAGAGTCACATTTTTCGCTATAGAGCAAAAAAACATCTAAATCGACATGAAGTTCCTCTATTCGAAGAATCTCAAATAATTCACTTGTTTTTAACTCTCTATAATTTTTGATTTGCCATGGATGATGCGGATAGTGCTCATCACATAGATTCATAGACAATAAATTATAAAAAGCTCGCCCTTGAAAGCTCATAAAGCCCCTCATTTTAAAAAATCAAACTCTTATTGAAATCTCCCTATCCCAAAATATGGAGACCTAAGAGTCTACAGAAGTAAAGGTTAATTTGCTTTTAGTTTTCTTAAAAAAGCTCTGATCTTACTTAGCGTAAATTAGATAAAAATGTCTTAAAGCAAACTAATCTATATTTTTTTAAAATTTTGCAAGGTATATTAAGGGCAAAATCTATATTTATTTATACCTTGTGAATTCTACTTTAGATAACTTGATTAAGTCAAAAATTATTATAAAAATGATTTTAAAAAATAAAAAAAGCTTTGTTCTTCTTGAATCTCTAATTACGATCTCATTAATTGCTCTAGCCTCCTCCTCTTTGCTATTCTCCCCCTCTAAAGCTTATAAAAAAGGACTTGAGAGCCTTTATAAAGTGGAGCTTTCAAAAGTAAGTTTTTCTCTTTTTTTTGATCTTCAAAAGGAATTTCAAAAAAAAATTCCCTTTGATTCTTTAGCTCTTTTTCACCCTATTTTAATTGAGGCAGCTCCAATTTCAATAGAACTTCCTCCCTTTGTCAAATCTGAATTTAATGCATTTTTTGAAGTCACCTCCTTAGAAGAAAAGGAAAATGAAGGGTCTGATCTTTATAAGTGGCTGCGATGCAAAGTAATTTTTAAAAAACCAACACAAGTTTCGGAGTTTTGCTCCTTTGAGCATTTTTTGTATGTCTGTAAAAAATCGTAAAAAGAGCAAAAGCTCAATTAAAAAAAGCAAAAAAAGTTTTACATTACTTGAAGTCTTAATCTCTTTACTCTTTGTTTCTTTAATTTTTTCATTTCTTTTACACACTTTTTTTTCCTCTATTAAGATGACAAATAAAATTCATTTGATAGAGCAGAAGTTCAATGAGCGCTTTCATCTTCACCAAAAGCTGTCAGTCATTTTCTCTAAAACTTCTTTAGCTTATGAATTCTGCCTAGAACATAATGAGTCACCTTTCTTTCTTGAGGAGAAAAGTGGCAACCCTTCACTAAATTTCATTTTTTTTGAAGAGTTAGATTTTGAAAAAGATTTTACAGGTCCTCTTAAAGGTTCTTTGAAAATTGAAAATGGTGATTTGATCTTAGAGGTTACCCCCTATAATGTTGGACCAGGTATTAAACGAAAACAGATTCTAGCATCGAATGTAAAAAGCATCTCTTATTCTTTTCTTAAAGCAATCTCCACGGTAATGACTCAGGAGAGTGAAGCTAAAGAAAATCTGGTTTTTTCGTGGAAAGAAAAGACCCTTTCCCTCCCATATATGATGAAAATCACTCTATTTAAAAATGAAAATAAAGCTGATGAGTATGCTTTTTTCCTCTCCCAAAAACCGCAGCCTCTTTATTATAAATAAATCTTATGAATATCTTGCCAATTGCCTTAGTATTTCTCTCTATCCTTTCACTGCTCTCTTATAACTTTTTAAAAGAGACTACCTTGATGGTCTCAAAAGAAAAAATTTCCCTTGGTTATTTAGAGGCTAGCAGACTACTACAAAAGGAGATTCAAAAAAGCGGATTTGATTGGGTTAAGGAAAAAAAAGAAGAGAGTGAAATAGCCTTAGTCACACAAGGAGAACGAAAAACTTCTAAACCTTCAGCGCATATAGGCCGATCGAAGGGTTTTTCTAAGATGAACCTTTTACCTCTTTTTTTAAAAGAGAAAGACCCGGCTCAAGCACTTGAGATTTTGAAAAAAGTTTTATCAGAGCTTTATCTTCATCATCCAACTTTTTCAAGCCTATGTAAACCAAACTCTCTTGATCTATTTTCCAAAGAGCTAATCAGCCTTTGTAAACATGAGGTCGAATTTGCCCTAAAAGAGGGAAAAAAGAGCTCTGACATCGATTTAAAAAACCTCCAATTTTCCTCTAGGGAATTCTCTACGTATTTTTATAAAATGCTAAAGGGGACTCAGTTTTATAAAGTAAAATATCATAAACATAAAATAGAAGATGGTTATCCTCCTTTTTTAGATTACTTTGAAATCTTAGAGGAAAAAAAGGAAAAACTCTTTTCTTTCCCTTCCTTATCTAAAAGCCACCTTGAAATGATTTTTGGAGAAAAAGTTGCATTTGAGATTTTAAAGAAAGAGCAAGAAGTTACCGTAGGTATGGCAAAAGGATCTTACATTTTAAATCAATCAGAGCTGACAGAACTTCTTCAGAAAAACTTTTTTTCTCCAAACGAGATTCTTTTTTTAATCTCTTGCTTGGATTTTCAAACTCAAAAAAGAAAAAAATCTAAAAAACAGATTATAGAAAACTCAACGCTCATCACCCTTGAGATTGTAAAAGAATCCTAAACACTCTTTGGAAAATGAAGCGAAAAAATTGTCCCACCCAAAGGATTATCTTCTACCATGATACTTCCTTGATGCTTCTCCACAATTTTTTTTACAATAGAAAGGCCAAGACCTGCTCCACCTAGGCGACGAGAGGCTGTTTTATTGACTGAATAGAATCTATTAAAAATATGAGGAAGACTCTCTTTTGGAATTCCAATACCTCGATCAATCACACTCAGTTTAATTTCAGCTAGAGTTTGTTCTACAGCAAGTTTGATTTGAGGAGTTTGATTTGAGTATTTGACTGCATTTTGCAAAAGATTTGAAATTGCAAGCTCTACTAATGAGACATCTGCATACAGATTAATTTCTTTGTCTTCCACGAGAATTTCAATTTCCGCATGGGGATAGATTTCATGAATCATATGCCTTGAATTATCAACAAGTGAGTAGAGGTCAATGGATTCTTTGTTTGGCTGATAAAGATGATCTAAATCTGTTAAAATAAGAAGGTTTTTTACAATATCATCCATTCTTTTACAGTTTCTTAAAATCTTTTCAAAAATATCTTCCAGCATCACATCAGAGATTTCAGGAAGATCTTTTAGAGTTTCAACAAAACCCTTTATAATAGTAATTGGTGTTCTTAGTTCATGAGATGCATTTGCTATAAACTCTTTTCCCAGACTAAATTCTCGTTGATCTTGGTTAATATCTTTAAAGATTAAAACTCTTGACTCACAATCGATTGCATAGGCAATCAAATTCACCATAGAGGGCCCCTCTGTTGCTGTGTGATAAAAAGTTTCTCTTAGCTGCTCTGATTTTTTTGTTACTCTTTGAATCAGTGTCTGACTTTTTTCTAAAAGCTCTTGATTGATTGCTTTAGAAATTAAAAGAAAATTTCTCTCAGAGGGGTCTACCCCTAAAATCTTATAAAAAGCTCTATTAGAGCGAACTATTGTTCCATTTTTTTTTAAAATGAGGATTCCTTCTTCAAAAAGGGAAAGAAAAGAAGCTTGCTCTAATTTTCTTTTTTTTACCCCCCTCAGATGTAAAAAAAACAAAAAAAAGAAAAGAAAAGAATTAAGAGTCGTAAAAAGAATCATAAAGATTCACTATCCCCTCTTTTTTAATCACTATAGTATCTTCATGACGAATTCCATAAAGCCCCTCACGATAAACACCTGGCTCAATTGTGATGACCATATTTTTTGAAAGGAGAAGATCTTCTTTGATCAACGAGCTAATTCTTGGAGATTCATGAACTTCAAGGCCAACTCCATGCCCTAAGCTGTGTAGCACCTTCTCGTGACACTGCTGCTCTATAAATCCTCTTGCTTTTTCATCTAACTCTTTCACAGAGCTTCCCTCTTTAATTTCAGAAAGAAGGTTTTTGTAAAAAGAAAGTAGCCTGCCTCTAAGCTCTCTCACTTTTTCATCTAACTCTCCAAAACAAACAGTTCTTGTTGCATCGGAGGCGTATCCCTCTAAAAAAACTCCAACATCGATCAAAACAATTTCGTTTTGTTTAAGCCGTCTATCTGAGGCTCTATGGTGTGGAAGAGCGCTGTTCTCCCCAAAGGCGATGATTGGCTCAAAGCTTAATTTATCCGCTCCAAGCTTTAAACAAAAAAGCTCATACTCTTTTGCAAGCTCCTTTTCTGAGACGCCCTCTTTTAAGCAAGAAATCAAATGAGAAATTCCTTTTTGATTGATCAAAGCAGCTTTTTTAAGTTTTTCAATTTCATCCTCTGATTTAATCGATCGAATTTTTTTTAAAGGATTTGTCATTTCTGTAAGCTTTGATCCAAACAGCTGTTGAAGCTGATGCCACCTTTGCACTGAAGTTTTTTCTGGATCAAAGTAAATTTTTTCAATAATGTGATGTTTAGACCAAGAGGAAAAGTGTTCCTCTTCAAAAACATCGACTCTAAGCTCTTTTTTTGCAGAAAAAAGATACCTTCCATCAAGAAAAAGAGCGTTTTTTTCTCCAAGCAACAAAGATCCTTTAGAAAGCTTTAATCCAAGTAGATAGTGTAAATCTATTGGCTCTTCAAAAATATAAACTGAATTTTCAGTCAACTTTTCTTTAAGCTGCAAGGTAATATCTTCAACTCGATTGCTAATTGAATAATTTTTCATAGTCCTCAAATGCAAGATAGCCAATGGTTTTTTTCCCTAGAGGGCTATAATATGGGATTTGTGTTTTTAGCACCAAAGTAAGTAAAAGTTTTGCCTCATAAACATCAAAAAAAGCTTTAGAGCTTTTTGCAATCAACTTGCAAAAAGACAGAAGAGCTTTATCCCTTTTTTCATTTTTTGAGATCTCTTTTTCTTTTAAAGTATCTAAAATAGATTCTAAATAAGTTCGAATAGATCCTTCATCGAATTGTTTATCGATTGCATCAATCAAATATGTTGTTTCCCCAAAGCTTCTAATGCTAATTCCAATTGAGCAAATCAAATCAAGGTGCTCATTGATTAAAAGAGCATCAAGTTTTGAAAAGGAAAGTTTTATAGGAAATAAAAGATTTTGAAGCTCAGGCTCTTTCTCTCTATATTGTTTAGAAAACTTTTCATAAAAGAGTCTAAGAGAAATCGCGCTTAGATCTATAAAGAAAAGGCCTTTTGACTCTTTTTCTATATAAGGAGGAGAAAGAATCTCTTGGCAAGAGGCTGCATCACATATTAAAGAGCCTTTAAAAACCCCAAGAATTTTAATGGCATCAAGCTTGATTGAGGGCTCAATTTCTGTCTTTAAAAGATCTGATTGCAAGATTTTTTCACTTTGCAAAGGAGCTAACCTTTCTTGAAAGCTACTTTCTTTTACTGCCTGATTTTTTATAAAAAGCTCTTGAATTGAAAATGTCTCAGAGGAAAACAGATTTACTGCTTTCTCTTTTTGCTCTTTATGTCCAAGCGCTTTTGAAGTTGCTTTCATAATAACCTGCTGCAAAAACCTAGCATCTTTGAATCTCACCTCTTTTTTTTGAGGATGAACATTAACATCAAAATCCTCTCCAGACATTGAAACAAATAAAATAAAAACAGGAAACTTTCCAAAAGGAAGCATTGTGGAGTATCCATCAGAGATCGCTAAAGAAACCTCTTTAGAAACTACAGCTCTTTGATTCAAAAAAAGATACTGCAAGGATTTATTTGAGCGAAGCAAATGAGGCAATCCCCAAAAACCCTCTATTTTAATCCCAGATTCTTCAAAAGAAAACTGTTTAAGTGAATCTGCGATTTCTTTTCCCAAAAGAGATCTCACTCTATCTGATGCTGTTTCTTTTTTTAACTCAAAGAGGATTTTATCATCTGAAATAAAAACAAATTCAACATCACATCTTGAAAGAGCAATTAGAGAAACTTTCTTCTGAATTTCAATCAGCGCCTGCGGTGGAGATTTTTGGAATTTTTTTCTAGCTGGAGTAGAATAAAAAAGTGATCTAACCTCAATTGTTGTACCAACTTGCCGAGAGGCAGTCTCAACTTGTTGAATGCGCCCAGCTTCAGAGACAATCTTAGTTCCATCTCTTTTTTCATTTCCATCGTAGGTTATCATCAAAAACTTAGAGATCGAGGCAATAGAGGGGAGCGCCTCCCCTCTAAACCCCATTGAAATTAGCTGGTCTAAATCTTTCACCAAAGAAATTTTTGATGTCGCATGCCTTTCTAAAGATAAAAGAGCATCATCTTGGCTCATTCCACAGCCGTTGTCTGAAACTTTAATTAGATTAAATCCTCCAGCTTTTATCTCAATTGCGATTTTCGAAGCTTTTGCATCAAGGCTGTTTTCAATTAGCTCTTTAACAACCGATGCTGGGTTTTCAATCACCTCTCCTGCTGCAATCTGATTGATTGTTTGCTCAGATAAAAGCTTGATCTTTTTTACTTCAACTAACATCTAAATTCCTCTTCAATAAATCAAAATTATCACCTTGCTTAATTAAATATTCAATCAATTCTGTTTGCAGCGGAAACTTATTTATTTTCTTTTTGTGAAATCTAATTAGATAAATATTAAAAAGACATCTCACGCTCTATTCATAAAAGGATAAAAAATCAGGCTCCGCAAAAAGAGCTTTATATCCATTTGATCTCTTTTTGTTGGAAAGAATTAATTGTTTCTGTAAATTTATTTTTTGATTTAATTTCTTAAAATCAACATTTAATATATATATAAAATTAAAAAGGAGAATGTAAGTGCTTAGAATCATTTCGCTAATTTTAACTCTTGCTTTACTTGGATATGGCGGATATTACCTTCATGGTAAGCATCCTGAATATAAAACAAAAGTGATTGAGCTCATTAATTCAGGAAGCTTTCACACTCTTGAGGCAAGATTTACTCCTGCTCAAATTATGGAAATGCACAGAAGAGAGCTTTTAAAAGGAGATAAACATAAATTTTTGGAACCCTCTTTAAAGTTTTTCCCCTACCTTTTGATGGAAGTGAAATACACCACTCCGATTGAATCTACAGGCGAAGGTATCATTCTTTGGGATCAAACAGATGGCGAAATGGTGCTCAACACTCAAGATTGGGAAAAAACTCATGGGTTTGGGGACTGCATTACCGCTGGAACTGAAAAATATGAGTTCAAAATCATTAACCTTCTTTCTCAAAAAGGGGGATCCATTGATAGAGACGGTCTTTGTAAATCACTGCAAATCGATAGTAATGTGCTTGATCTTTGGATTGAAAGCTGCCACAAAAAAAAGCTCATTGTCCAAAGTGGAAATAACTATAGACTTCATTTTCAAGCGCCTAAACTGCACGTGATTCCAGAAACTCAACTTCACGATAGGCTTGTAACTAAATCTTTTAAAGACGCAGAAAAAGTCCCCAAAAGATTTTCTTCTTCTCAAATCAAAAAAATTGCAGAAGCTGCTTTTGGCTATGATTTTGCAATTAGGTCTACTATGGACGTTTTCTTACCAGTTTATTCCCTCACTGTACAGAATCCAGATGGTTCGATGCATACAAGTTATTGGAATGCCCTAAATGGTAAGATGCTCACAAAAGGAGGATATGTCCATTAAAGATGCTCAAAAAAATCCCTTTAATAGTTCTTTTTTTATCCTTTGTTTATTCATTTACATACTCAAATGAGTGCGTAACTGATCCAAATTTTTTTGGAACGCTCCTTGAGGTTTCACCTAGCAACGTCTCAAAAGGGACAATGACTTACCAATTCTATTTCTATGGTGGATCTTCTATTGGAAGCTTCAACGAGAGTTGGAACCTTAAAAACAGTGGAAAATATGGGCTAATAACAGTAGCAAACACTTACTACGTTGGCCTTACAGATGTAGTAGAGCTAGATTTATATGCAACTTTTCAGACGGTTTGCTACAAAGAAAAAAGCAAAACATCCTTTACCGATTTGACAAGTGGTCTTTCTTTTCAGATTCTAACTGAAGAAAAGGGAAAAGCCACTCCTAATTTTAGGATCTTAACTTATGGTATCTTTCCAACAGGTGATGCAGACAGACTGCGAGAAAACTTTGACGGCTATGATTCAACAGGATATGGAGCTTACGGCAATCAGTTAGGGATGACCTTAGATAAAACTTTTTACACAATTCCATGCTATCCCTTTAATCTAGCTTTTAACGTTGTCTACACCTGGTACTACCAAACGACTCTTAAGGGAATAAACATCTATGGTGGGGGACCTTATACAAAAATCCGAGCAACTCCAGGTTCTAATTTATTTTTTGATCTAGCAGGCTCCTTTGTATTTTCTAAAAAACTCAATTTTGATATAGACCTTGTATATGTTAAATCTTTTACCCCAAAAGCCTCGGGGCACCTAGGATTAAATTTTGATGGATCAACGCCCTCTTTATCTCTTTCAAACTATGAATTCTTTGCCTTAGCTCCGGCTTTTGAAATCCACCTTAAAGACAATTTAGCTATTTATTTTGGAGCATACCTGACTGTTGCTGGAAGAAACGCAAGCGCAATTAATCAAGGAACATTCTCATTTGCCTATTCTTTTTAAAAAAGACCAAGAATACTTTGCTCTAAAAAGAGTAAATCATTAAGATTTAGCCTAACAATTATTCTTTTTGCGGAAAGATGGCTGAGCGGCCGAAGGCACGTCCCTGCTAAGGACGCGTACCTATTAACGGGTACCGAGGGTTCAAATCCCTCTCTTTCCGATCTAAGCCTTGAATGAAAATTCAAGGCTTTTTATATTCTAAAACAGCGCAAGTTTTTAACCCAAGTTACATTTTATGGCAGAAAAACCAAAACCTACGTACAAATCGGCTCCAAACTCCAAAGAATCAGAGATGATGGTGCTTGGATGCATGCTAACTAGCATTAACGGTCTAAACATCGCAGCAGATGGACTTGATGAGCATGATTTTTACTATAAAGAGCACCAACCGATTTTTCATGCTTTGAAAACAGCGTACAGAAACGATAAGCCTGCAGATATTCATTTAATTTCTGAAGAACTCAAAAGACAAAACAAACTTGAAGAAGTTGGTGGGATTGGATATCTTACAACTCTTGCTCAGTACGCGGGAACATCGGCATACGTAGAGGAATATGTCAGCTTAATCAAGAATAAATCCATTTTAAGAAAGATGATCTCAGCTGCTGAAAAAATCGAGAAAGAGGCTCTTTCTGAGCCCTCTGATGTTCACCTATCTTTAGATAACGCCCAGGCTCTTTTATTTAAAATCACTCAGTCAGTCAATGCAAATCAAGGAACTGATCTCAAAGATATTTTGTCGGGAGTAAAATCTGAATCTAAGCTTCCCTACTTAAAAGAGCTTCAAGAAAAGCAAGAGAAGTTTAGAGATAAGGGTCTACAAGAGACGGGAATCACAGGTGAGCCAACACACTTTGTGGATGTAGATAAGATGATCAATGGACTAAACGCCTCTCATCTTATCATGCTTGCTGCAAGACCTGGTATGGGAAAAACTGCTTTTGCAATTAATATTGCTGAAAATGTCTGCTTTAAAAATAACACTCCTGTTTTAATTTTTTCTCTTGAGATGAGTGCGGAGCAGCTTCTACACCGTATCATCTGCTCTCAAGCAGAAGTAGAATCAGATAAAATCCGAACGGGATCGTTGAGTGGAATCGAGTATCAAAGGGTTGTTGCAACCGTTAAAAAAATGCAAATGCATACCATGATCATCGATGATCAGCCCGGGCTTAAAGTCACAGATCTAAGAGCTAGAGCTAGAAGAGTGAAAGAAATTCATAATATTGGATTAATTGTAATCGACTACCTTCAGCTTTTATCAGGATCTGGTAGCGCACAAGCCTCTGATAATAGACAAAATGAAATCTCAGAAATTTCAAGAATGCTTAAAAACCTTGCAAGAGAGCTTAATGTTCCTGTGATTTGTGCCTCTCAGCTTTCTAGAAGAGTAGAAGAAAGGCAAGGACATCGCCCAATGATGAGTGACCTTCGAGAATCGGGAAGTATTGAGCAAGATAGTGATATCATTATGTTCCTTTTAAGAAGAGAGTATTATGATCCCTATGATAAACCAGGACATGCAGAGGTCATAGTAGCAAAAAACCGTCATGGGCAAGTGGGAAGCATCGAAATGGCCTATCGCAAAGAATTTACTCAATTTGCAAACTACACACCCGTGCAAGCAGAAGCGGGTTCTATGAATCAAGCTTTTTCCGCTTTTTCTCCAAAATAGGCTCTAAAGATAGGTTTAAAGCTCTTGTTTTTCTTGAAAAATAAAAATTAATTCTTCATAAAAAAACTCCTTTAAATTAACTCCAGCAATATCATGAGAGCACTTTTTTTCTTTTTTGCTTTCTTCTTTTACCTCTATAATTTTTCAGAGCAACTTTCAAATCCCCTTGAAGCAGATGGGTCAACTATCATTGATGGCTGTATCCACCCTATTTCAGGAGACTATATCATCAGTGAAGTAGATCTTGTTGCACATGGATATGAGCCAATTTATATCCAAAGAACCTATATCTCTTCACAGCAATCGATCCAAGAGTCGTTTTGGACAATTTTCCCCCACTTATATCTTATCTTAGAGCCAACTTTTAATAAAAAAGAGCCTAAAAAAGTCACTTTACATGAGCCATGTGGAACGAAAATCGAATATAAAAATACAAAGGAAAATCCCCTAATTTTTACTCCAAATTTTTCAGATAAGTTTAAAGGGATTACAAACACATCAAAGAACATCATCAGTGGAAAAACAAATCTAAAAAATTATCATCTTATTAAAGATAAGAAATCAAAATGTTACGTTTTGACAGCCCCTGATGGAACAATCAGGTACTATAAAAAAGTAAGTGAGCAGTGGTACGCTTATCTTATAAAAGAGAGAAAAAGAAATGGAAATGTTATCATCTACAGCTATGATGAGAACTATGAAATCAAAAAAATTGAAAGTAAAAACCCCTCTGAGACAATCACCTATGCTGCAGTCACCTTTGAAAAGGTCAAAGGGAAAAACTCAATACATGTAACAACGCATCTGCAAGATCAAGTGACCTATGCATTTGAGCCTCATCAAAAAGAGGAGCATCTTCTAAATGGAAAAATTAGAAAAATCAAACTAGTGGAGTCAACTCTTGCTCCAAAAGAAAAGATCTTCTACAGCGAATTGGAAAAAACTAAATCGGTCGAACTTGTATCAAAAAGAGTCGTTGAAAATACACCTGTTCAAGAAATTAGTTATTACGGAATTGGAGTGAATCAGACGCGCTATGAGTCAACAAAAATCAAAAGCGCCTTAGATCCCAGATATAAAAGAGTTAAAGAAATCAAAGAACCTCTTGGTAAAGGGGAGCAGCTTGTTACAACGCATACCTTTGTTTATGAGCTTGGGAAATTTGCAAAAGAAGAGAAAGTAAGAAATTATTCAAGGCTCTCAAAGGAATTAGCACTCACTCATCACTTTGATGGATTTGGAAACAAAACAACCTATGGTTATAGCGACTATTTTGTTCCTCTTTTCAAAAGAAAATATTTAGAAGATCAAAAAACAATTGGTTATCAGGAACTTTTCTTTTGGGAATTGAAGGATAACATCAATTATTTAAAATGTAAGATTTTTGCAGACCAGAATGAGGTTTATCTTAAGAAGTTCTACGAATATGACAGGTTTGGCAATATCGTTAAGCAAACACTTATCGGTAACTTTTCGGGAAAAAACATGAAGGCTCTTAGCTTTTCCGATAAAGAGGAGTCAGCTCATGAAAAAATTATTACAACCTACACCTATGATACAAAAGATTTTCATAATCTAATTGGGGAATCTCGCTCAAACGGATTGTCCTATGAATATCTCTATGAACACCAGACAAATCTTTTAAAAGCAAAATATACTCTTTACAAAGGGCTTATCAAATATAGAGAGTTTTTCTTTTATAATGAGGATTTTGTTTGCATCAAATTAATTTCAGATAACGGCTCTAGCTACAGCGAAAACAATTTATCGGATGTCTCTGAAAGAGAGATAGAACATAGAATTTTAAGCAAGGATCTTATCTCCTATAATTTGCCAAAAGAAATTCAGACCTATGCCTTTGATAAAGAAAAGCAGAAAACCTCTCTTCTTAAAAAAAAGAAACTAATTTATACAGCCAGAGGGCAGCTTCAAGAAGAAAAAACCCTAGATGACCAAGAGAGAGTCATTCAAACAATTTCATATTTTTTTGATGAAAGAAATAGGCTTATAAAAAAAGAGGATAGCACCCAAGGGGAATTCCTCTACTGCTATAACAATTTAAATCATCTGATTCAAGAGGTAAGGCCAAGCTCCCCTCTTCCAATCCAATATAAAAGAAATTATCTAGGCCAAATTGAAGAGAAAATATGGGGAGAAAAAAAGAGTAGATATAGCTACGATCTTAAAAAAAGAATCCATGAGATGGAAGATGATCTTGGAAACACGACAAAATTTGAATATTGCAGCTTAGATTATGAAATAAAAAAATCAATCTACAATGCTCAAGGGGTAGATCAATTTGAAATTAGTTCAATCATTAAGAAAAAAGATCTGTTTGGAAATACCACTGTTGAAATTAATGAAAAAAATGAAAGAACTGAAAAAGTTTACAGCTCTCATGGAAAAATTTTAAAAATTACTTATCCAGATCAAAGTTTTCAGCAGTTTTTTTATAATCTAGATGGAGAGCTAGAAAAAGAAATTCAAAAAGATGGGTCGTCTAACGTTTATGTGCATGATTACCTTTCAAGAATCATAAAAAAAAGCTCCTATAGCAAAAATCAAACTTTTCTTGGAGAGTGTATCTGGAGATATGAAGGAGCAAATCTTACTTCTTTTATTGACATCGATCACTCTAAAACTCTTTATCTCTATGACAGCTTTGGACGAAAAATCGAAGAGAAAAAATACCAAGATCAAGAGTTGATTTTTCATAAAACATTTGGCTACAGCAGCTTAGATCAAATCACCTATGAGGGAGAATACAATCCCAAAAACCCAAATCAAATTCAAAAAATTTATAAAATCTATAATTCGAAAAAAGAGCTCACCCAAGAAAGAGTAGAAGATGAGTTAAGTCATGTCATTTCAACTAAACATTTCAAATATGATTCTTTTGGGAATTTGATTGAAAAATCAGCTGAATTTGAAAATGGGCTTGTCATGCACAAGTTCTTTTTTGATTTAGAAAACAGGTTAGTAAAAGAAATTGATGAGGAAAATAATATTACTGAAATTTCTTATCAAAAAGCTTCCTTTGACCATCAAGAGAGAAGGTACAAGAGCTCTGTTGTGATAAAAAAAGAAAATCAAATAGTGCAAGAAACATTTAATTCTCAAAACAAGCTGGTTGAAAAATTTGTTTTTGATAAAAATGACTCCCCCTTAGTCAAGCATCAATACATCTATGATAAAATGCTTAATTTAGTTGAGGAAAAAATCACTTCCTATCAATCTGGCTGCTTATCTAATTTATCTTTTAAAAAAGAATACAACTTTTTTAATCAGATCATTAAATGTATAGAATCTTTTGAGGGCAAAAACGATCAAACAACACTTTTCTCATACAACCTAAGCGACCGTCTAACATCAGCGATTAAACCTGATGGGACAAAGATTCTTTACTCCTATAATGATTTTAATAACCTATGTTATCTAACTTCCTCTGATCAAAGCATTTGCTACGAGTTTATTTATGACGCCAATCAAAACTTAATAGAAGAAAAAGATCATATTAACAAAACCTCGACAAAAAAAGAGTATGATAAAGGAAAAAACATAAGAGCAGAAATCCTTGCAAATAATCTTAAAATTGAAAAAGAATACGATGGTTTTTCAAGAAAAACAGCCCTCATTCTACCAGATCGATCTAGAATAGAATATGTCTATGAGACCTTTTTTTTAAATGAAATCAAAAGAGTCAATCAAGAGGGAAAAGAGCTTTATTCTCATCAAATTTTAGATCGAGCTTGTTTTGGGAAGATTAAAAAGGAAAAGCTCATTGATCAAAGCTCCTTTTTATCTACGGAGTATGAATCTTTCGGAAGAAAAAAAAGCCTCACTTCAGATTTTCATGATCATGAGATTCTTTTAGTAAAAAACAAACTTATCTATAAAGATCGTCTTTTTATTTCCAAAAAAGAAAAAGAGAGAAACTACTTTTACGATGAGCTAAACCATTTAATCAAAGAGGAGGGCTTTTATAATCACTGCTATGGATTTGATTCATTTGATACACGGATCTCAAAGGATTCAAAACCCTACTTGATTGGTCAAAACAATCAAATTGTATCTGATGGTAAATTTTCCTATGAATATAACTTAAATGGATGTAGATCTAAAAAATCTATAGGAAACTCACCTCTTTGCTATGTCTATGATGCGCTCGATCGATTAACGCAAATCAACACAAAATCCATTCAAATTCACTTCACCTATGACAGCTGGCATCGAAGGCTCTCTAAGAAAATTTATAAGCTAAGTTTTTTTGGAACCTTTTATCTTCATGACGAGGAGCTTTATCTATACGATGATTTCCATGAAATTGGCTCATTTTCCTCAAAATTAGATAAAAAAGATTTAAAGGTTCTCTCTTCTGAAGATCCTTTGAAAATTATTGCGATTGAAATTGAATCCTCAAGCTACTTACCGCTTCAAGATTTATTTGGAAATGTCATAGCGCTCATAGATATAAACTCCAAAAATCAGATAGAGAGCTATTTCTTTTCAAGTTTTGGAGAAGTGACTGTCAAAGATCGCTTTGATTTCTATTATGATAGCTCCCCAGTAAAAAACAAATGGCTTTACCAAGGAAAGAGATTTGAGCCAGAGTCTGGGTTAATTTACTTTGGAAGAAGATACTACGATCCCTCTGTTGGAAGCTGGCTTACAAAGGATCCTCTTGGAATCTATGAAAATCCAAATTTCTATCAATATTGTCAAAACAACCCTCTTTGTTTTCTTGATGATCTAGGATTTTCCTCTCAAACAAGAGAGCCCTCGATTTGCTCGAATGAGCCAAGCGATTTATTTTTTCAAAACTCGAATCTAGATACTCCATTTAATGATCAGCTTCCCTCCTATAAGCCTGCCCCATTCCCCAAGGGAGGAAACTTCACTCAATACACTCCTTATACAAGTTCGAGAATTTATCAAGGACAAGGGATGATCCAGCCCCTGAATGAACGATTTTTTTTCATCAACGGCATTAACACCTCCCTTGCAGAAGCTACCATGATGAGAAATAGTTGCTCTATGAATCTTAGAATGAATGTTGATCTATTCTACAATGAAACTGAAGGAGCTTTCAAAGACCTTAGAAAACTTTCTCATTTTCATAAGCGAGTGGAAAAATCGATTGTAGATGATTTAAGGAAATGTATTATCCACGAAATTAGTCAAGGAAAAACCGTTCATATATTTGCTCATAGCTGCGGAGGACTCATCGCCTCTAACGCTCTTGAAAAAATCCCTGAGGAATATAAGGATAAAACTTTTGTTACAACTTTTGGATCTGCTAAATATATTCCGAAAATTAAAGATCTAGGCAACATACAAAATTTTATTTCTAAAAGAGATCTCATTGCAATTTCAAGTAATGTATGGCATGCAGCAATCAATTTTAATCATCCCTCATTAAAAAATCTAGCTCACGGGGATGTCCCCGTGACCTACTTAGACCCCCACTGTTATTCAGTGGTTAAAGAACACTCTTTTATGGGACAAACTTATCAAACAGCGTTAAAAAAAGTATGCGAAAATTTCTACAAATTACCCTGAAAGTTGGTTTATCGTTTCTAATATTAATCATAATTGGAAGAGCTAACATTTTTTATCATGGCTATCAAAGCTTTAAAAACCTCGATCCCATCAGAGTAGAGTCTACTCACCCTTATTCAAAATATAGCTATAAATATTTTAAAAGATTTTTAAAGGAGATGGAAAAAAAATATGACCTTTGTTGCGAAGGATCAGGAATGTATCTTCAAGATAAACTTGGAAACATTAGCCTCTTTTTTGCTTGCAATAGACGCTACAATAAAGATCAAGCTCGCGCTCTTTTATTTGAATGCACAAACTATTTACTTGAAACAATCAACCGTGAACCAGGGCTCAAAGACTATCTTACCCCCTATCCTCTAACTTATAAAGATATCCAGATTTCCATTGGGTTTCAAGAGCCACTCAAATTTGTTCCAAGAGAGTTTGTGGCCTATATCTTTAATAAAGAGGATAAAATTTTTTATTGCTCTAATGATCCTATTACAGATGAATTTTGTGATAGAACGAATGAGTTTTTCGAGGAAGGTTTAAAAATCTTTAATAGATTAAAGGAAGAAAACAAAAAAATTCTTTAATTTTTTTCTTAAGATCCTAAAAAACTATAATGAAAGAAGTGATCCTCCTTTACATTTTATCGCACTCCATTATACGATATAAGTCACATAAACTTGGTTTTTTACAAAATCATTAAAGGACCAAAATGACAGCGGAGATGTTATGGCATCAGTAAAGAAAAAGCGTCGCAGCAAAATTGCGAAGCACAAAAGAAAAAAGCGTCGCAGAAGAGACAGACATAAGAAGAGCTAAACTTCAAACTTAAAGGCGCAATTAAATTTGCGCCTTTCTTATTTAAAAAAATCTATGTGGAATTATCCTAAAGAATATGATGTTATTGTAATTGGCGCAGGTCACGCAGGATGCGAGGCTGCTCATATTGCTGCCAAAATGGGAGCGAGCACGCTTCTTCTTACGATGAATTTAGATACTATTGCTAAAATGAGCTGCAATCCTGCCATTGGAGGAACCGCAAAAGGGCACATCGTTAGAGAAATAGACGCCCTTGGGGGAATCATGGGTAAAATGGCCGATCGCACTGGAATTCAGTTTAGAATGCTTAACAGCTCAAAAGGGCCTGCTGTATGGTCGCCTAGATGCCAAGCCGATAAAGCTAAATATGCTTTAGAGATGAAAAAACATCTTGAAATGACAGAGAATCTAGAAATCAAGCAAGGCACTATTCAAGATTTAGTGATTGAAAATGAGCAAGTTATTGGTGTTGATACTCTAGAGGGAATCCGATATTTAGGAAAAACAACGATTATCTCCTCAGGGACCTTTATGAGAGGATTAATCCACATAGGATCCACAAACTTTTCTGGAGGAAGAGCAGGAGATCAGCCCTCTATTGGCCTTTCCAAATCTCTTGAAACTCATGGCATCAAACTTGGAAGACTCAAAACAGGAACTCCTGTTAGAGTGAACAAAAGAAGCCTTGATTTTACAAAAATGGAAGAACAGCCAGGGGATGAAGGTGTAGTTTTCTCCTATGATGAAAAAGAGACAAAATTAGATCAGATTTCTTGCTACATTGCCTACACAAACGATAAAACAAAAGAAGTTGTTACCTCAAATCTAATGAAATCTCCGATGTATTCAGGGCAAATTCGCTCTGTTGGCCCAAGATACTGCCCTTCAATCGAAGATAAATTTGTTAGATTTTTTGATAAGCAACGCCACCAAGTCTTTTTAGAACCTGAAGGACTTGACACTCAAGAAATTTACGTAAATGGGCTCTCAACAAGCCTCCCTTTCGATGTGCAACTTGCTATGATTCACTCGATCGAAGGGATGGAAAATGCAGAGATTATGAGAGCCGCTTATGCAATTGAGTATGATTTTGCTATCAGCGGTCAAGTCTTTGATACTTTAGAAACCAAGGTCATTTCAAACCTTTATTTTGCAGGGCAGATCAACGGTACAACCGGATATGAAGAAGCAGCAGCCCAAGGGCTGATCGCTGGAATCAACGCCTCACTGAAGGCTCAAGGTAAACCACCTTTTACTCTTTTAAGATCAGAGTCCTATATTGGTGTAATGATTGATGATCTTATCTCAAAGGAAATCGTAGAGCCTTATAGGATGTTTACAAGTAGAGCGGAACATAGACTTCTTCTGAGACAAGATAACGCAGATTTAAGACTTAGAGAGTATGGATATGATCTTGGGACAATCAGCAAAGCTCAACATGAAAAGCTCAAACAGAAAAAAAAGCAAATTCAAATGGGAATTGATCTTCTAAAGAAGACAAAATTTACTTTCGAAGGGCGGCAAATGACCCTTTCTCAGAGACTTTGTCATCCTGAAATGACGATGAATAAGCTCATAGAGGAGCATGCAAAGAAAATCCCCTTCTTGACGGAAGATGAAAAAATTCAAATAGAAATCGCGATTCAATATGAAGGGTATATTCAAAGGCAAAACAAAGAAGCTAAAAAACTAGAGTCACTTGACTCTATTAGAATTCCACCTAGTTTAGATTTTTCCTCTGTGATTGGACTCAGCAATGAGTGCAGACAAAAACTCTTGGCAGCTCAACCCTCAAATCTTGGACAAACTTCAAGAATTGCCGGGGTCTCTCCTGCTGATATCACTGTGTTGATGGTTGCAATAGAGCATGCTAAGAAAAAATATGCGCTCTGCCAGGAGAGAAACTAGCCCCTAAGATTTTTTTTCTCAATTAAAGAGATTTCCTCATTTGTTTTTTCTTTTGAGCTCTTTATTTGCTTTTTATGCTCTCCCTCTATTTGAGCATCCTGATTGATCAGCTTAAGAGTTGCCCCAAAAAAAGCTACAAATGCTATAGCCTTTATCGCCATGATAACCATCTATTCCTCCAAAAGAAAACACTATTAAGAGTTAAAAAGTTAAAAATCTTTATTATTCTAAATTTGAATTTCATTCAAAGCCTTTTTAAGAAAAATAAAACTTGTTTTGGCAATTAAAATGAAAAAAGCTATAGATAGAGAAAAAAACGATGAGATTCTATGGCAAAAGCTGCTTCAGATAAGCTTCCTGTAATTGTTCTTTATAGCAAAAGCGGCTCGGCAAGAGTCTTTTTAAAAAAGCTTTTTCAAGAAAACTACTTTTTAATAGAGGTCTTTTCAATAAAAGAAGCTCTGGAAAAAATTGCGACAACAAAGACATTTGCCGTAATTTTTGATGAAAAAACAAAGATTGATTTACATGAAATCTGCAAAGAAATTAGAAAACTTCCAGAAAGCGAAGAGATAACAATTTTAATTATCTCAAATAATTTAAAAAAATCTTTTATGAAAGATTTAATCAAATCAGGAGCCTCTGATTTTATTCGAGAGCCTCTAGAAGAAACCCAGGTGCTTGAGACTCTTGAAAGAGCAAAAAAAACAAAATCGCTTGAAAAAAAAATCACTCCAATTGCATCTTCCTTATCACAATCTATTTTGGCTGGAGCTCAATCCTCACTTTGTAAAACCAGAATTTCAATTCACGATACCGTCATTAAACAAATCCTTAAAACTCTTGAAGCAAAAAAACACCTCTGTTTAATTTTAATTTCCCTCTCTCATATTGATAAAGTCCAAGAGAGATGGGGCAATGAGGCACTAAATGATCTCAATATCAAAGTGAAAGAGCGGCTAATCGGGTTTTTGAGAGCTCAGGATCTGCTCTTTTCTATTTCATCAGCAGTCTATCTTATTTTACTCCCCTCCACATCTAAGCTTGCGGCTGAGATTACTGCTGAGGAAGTTGAAAAAGATTTTCAATCAAATAAATTCACAACAGCAAAAGGATCTGTTAGACTTCCAGTTTCTCTTTCTATATTTTCATTAACAGATGATGAGCTAAAAACTAATAAAGCGTATGAGAACCTTGAAAAAATGTTAACTAAAGGAGAAGATTACCTTGAGCAAACAAAGAAAATTTCCTCAAAAATTGTTTTTGGTGAGTAAACTAGCTCTATTTTTTTTCCCATTTTTTCAATCAAATTTATATAGTGCAGACCCTGGAGTTGCTGCAATCAAAGCAGAAAACGCGCCCTACAATCAGGCTCTTAAAACTATGCAAGCTAAAGCTGAGCAGCAAGAGCTTATGAAAACTCAAATGCCTCAAGCAGCTGCAAAACAGCAAGAGGGAGCTGTTGTGATTGTAGATCCTGTGACAAGAGCTCAAGATTTCAAAGAGGCTTTTACCTTTTTATCGACTCATAAAGCAGGTTCAATGATCAGCTTTGAGATGCAAAGTGGAGAAAAACTAACAAACATCTTAGATGTTTCTATGATGAAAGGAGGCTCTCTTCTTATTTTTAAAATCAACTCAACACAGGGCTTAAAATACAAAGTCGCAAAAATCGAAGACATAAAATCTCTTGGAACTGAACCTTGAAAATCCACTTTCTTAGTCTAAAAAACTGCTCCATTTATGATCAGCTAGCTCTTGAAGAGGCTTTAATTCGCACAAATATGGAAAACTGGTGCATCGTAAATGATGGATCAGAAAAAGCAATTGTGATGGGAATCTCTGGAAAAAAAGAAGAGCTAATCCACGTTGAAAAAGCAAAAGAGAAAAACATTCCTGTCATTAAAAGATTTAGCGGGGGTGGAACAGTCATTGTAGATGAAAACACTCTTTTTGCAACTTTCATTTTAAATAAATCTTTTTTCTCTTTTGATCCCTACCCAGAAAGGATCCTGAAGTGGAGCGAAGAATTTTATCAAAATGCGCTAAGGATCCCCTCGTTTCATTTGAAAGAAAATGATTATGTTTTAGGAAATTTAAAATGTGGTGGAAACGCGCAGTATTTGAAAAAAGATCGAATTTTGCATCACACTAGTTTTCTTTGGGACTTGAAGGAAGAAAATATGGAGCTCCTTCTCCATCCGAAAAAAACACCAGCATATAGAGAGCAAAGAGAGCATAAAGACTTTCTTTGCACGATAAAACCTCACATCCCCTGCAAAGATCTTTTTAAACTTAAAATCAAAGAGAATCTTGAAAGAAACTATAGTGTCACTGAAGTCTTAAAAGAAGAGATCTGGGGAGCTTTGAGTTTGGATCATAGAAAAACTCTTGAAAAGATCCTTTTGTAAAAAAAAGGCCCGCCTTAAGGGTCTTTAAACTGGCATAATCAACCTTGTATTTCTAGGTGGGTTCGCTTCCTTAAAGGTGTTAAATTACAAAAATTCTATTTAACAGGCTTTAGCGTTGTGATCCCTCAATCATAGATTATCGCTGATAAGCATCTAAGCTTAAAATGTATCCACAAGAGGCAGGCTGAGCCTGATTTTATTAGAATTTCTTCTTAAATAAAAGAAAAAAAAGGGGCTTTGAGCCCTCAATTTATTTCTTCTTTAATCCCTTTCTTTGGATCCAAAAAATTCCTTTGTAGCTTCCATGGTGACATCTCTTCCGATGGCAGCAATAGATTCAGTCAGCGGAATTTGTTTCGGACAGACCTGGACGCAGTTCTGAGCGTTTCCACATTCTGCAATCCCCCCTTTTGTCATCAAAGATCTAAGTCTTGATGGAGCTTGGATCTTCCCTGTAGGATTTTCATTAAAAAGTCTAGCCTGTGAAATAGGGGCTGGGCCAACATAATCTGAGTCTTTATTCACCTGAGGGCAACTCTCAGAGCAGCAAGCGCAGCTCATGCAAGTCGATAACACATACATGGTTTCTTGTTTTTCTTGCGAAATTTTCGGGCCAAATCCTTCAATAAATGTTCCATCTGAATCAATCCAGGCGGAAACTCTTTTCAAATCATTGAAAAGTTTTGTTCTATCCACGACTAGATCACGCATTAAAGGAAACTTGGAAAATGGGGCTAAGGTAATTGTATTAGATCCTGTTTCCTTGATAATTCTTTCAATAATTGCAGTGCACGCTTGCCTTGGCTTTCCATTGACTAGCATAGAACATGAGCCGCACACTTCTTCAAGGCATCCTTGTTCCCAAGCAACAGGTTCAACTTTTTCCCCTTTCTTATTCACTGGATTTTTTTGAATTTCCATTAAACACGAAATTACGTTATCTCCAGGTTTTAGCTCAAATTCGAATTCCTCAAAATACTGCTTTTTGTGAGTTCCTCTATAAATTTTTAAAGTAAACTGCATAGATACTCCCGCCAATTAGATAGGCAATTTAATATTTTCTGGAATATTTTCTAGATGAGCCTGAACTTTTCCAGCTTTAGAATAATCTCTTTTTATAGGCTTAAGGTGCCTTATGTCAACTGGTTCATAAGAAATAATCGGCTCCTCTTTAGAGTATGTTGCGATTGTTTTTTTCAAAAACTTCTCATCGTCTCTATTTGGAAATTCTGGCTTATAGTGTGAGCCTCTAAATTCATCTCTTAAAAGAGCCCCTTTTGTCATCGTAAGAGCAAGCTCTGTCATATACTTAAATTGATTTGCAAAGACATATGTTTGATTCAAAATAGATCCATGATCTGCTAGGGAGATATTTTGGTATCTCTCTCTGATCTCTTTGATAAAATCTATGGTTTTAGCAAGTTCTTTATTAGTTCTTTTAACAGTGACATTAGAAACAAGATAATCAGACATCTCTTCATGCAACTTAAAAACGTTTTCCTTTCCGTTTCTTGAGAAAAGATCTTTTTTAAACTCTACCTCCATCTTAAGCGCCTCATCAAAGATCATCCCTTTAGACTCTTGATGACCTGCAGTGAGATTTTCAAGATACCTTGGAATTTCACATCCTGCTAGAAGCCCACTATAAATACAGGAGAGAAGTGAATTAGCTCCAAGTCTATTAGCTCCATGATATTGATAATCGGACTCCCCTATATTAAAACATCCTTCAAGATTTGTCATGTGACGATACCGGCTCCATCTATCTTTATCATCAGCTGCAGGCCAATCTACCCAGCCCCCTCCCATAGAATAGTGAACGGCCGGAAAAATTCTCATAGGAACTTTTCTTGGATCTTCTCCTGTAAATTTTTCATAAATCTCAAGTACTGACTCAAGTTTCTGATGAACAGCTTGCGGAAGATGGGTGACATCTAAATAGACTTGATTTTTCCCATCCACACCAAGTCCCATTTCACAAACTCTTAAAACTTCTCGAGCACCAATATCTCTTGGGACTAAGTTTCCAATTGCTGGATAGAGCTCCTCTAAGAAAAACCAAGGTTCATTTGTTTTTCCGCAGGGAATCTCTCTTCCATCTGGTGTTCTGATTTTTTTCGAAGAATCTCCATAAACCCAAACTCTTCCTCCCTCACCTCTGATCGACTCAGACATCAATCGAAGTTTATCGCTGCCAGGAATCGCTGTAGGATGGATTTGAATAAACTCGGGATTTGCATATTTCATTCCCTGCATATATAGTCTGCCGTTTGCAGCTCCAGTACAAAAAGTAGAATTTGTCGATTTTCTAAAGACAAGACCTGGGCCCCCTGTTGCAATGACAACAGCGTCTGCTTTCATGATACTTAAATTAAGTGTCATTAGATCTTGAACAACGATTCCTCGAGCGATTTTATTTTCATCTAAAATAAGGCGCATAAATTCATGCGTTTCAAATTTTTCTACAAGACCTTTCACCTCATAGCGCCTTACTTGTTCATCAAGGGCGTAAAGTAGCTGCTGACCTGTAGATGCGCCGCAAAAAGCTGTTCTATTGTAAAAAGTTCCTCCAAATCTTCTAAAATCAATATTCCCCTCTTTTGTTCTATTAAAGGTGCACCCAAAACGATCCATCATCATAATGATTTTAGGGGCGGTCATGCACATCTCAACAATAGGAGGCTGATCTGCTAAAAAATCACCTCCTTTAATCGTGTCATAAGCATGAATCAAAGGAGAGTCATCTTCCCCTTTAATATTCACAGCAGCGTTGATTCCTCCTTGCGCGCAAACAGAGTGAGATCTTTTAACTTTTGTAACAGAGATTAATTTAACAAAAAAGCCCTGCTCTGCAAGCTTCATTGTGCAAGAAAGGCCTGCAAGTCCTCCTCCAACAACTATCACTTCTTTTTTAGCTTTATTCATACTCTCCTCATTTATTTTGCTAAATTAATCCAATATGTGCCCCAAATGCTAGCTAGCCCTAAAAGAGCGACAAGCGCTCCTACTGCATAGCAAACATTAACCATTTTTGATTGAGATCTTTGTTTAATCACAAAACCCCATGTAATACAAAATGTCCAAAGACCATTAAAACCATGAAACGAGGCCGCTAAAACAAAAATTGTATAAAGAATTGCTTTAAAGACGCTCTTAAAAGAATCTCGAACCATCAAAAGTGTTGCTGTACCAAAATCTGGACACTGAGCAATCACCTGATTTCTTTCGATTTTCTTTTTAGTTAACGCTTCAATAAATTCTTTTTTTTGCTCGTAATTTTGCCACTGAATCATCAATTTTTGCTCATTTCGATTAAACTCATTTGAGGAACTCTCAAGCACTTTTTGTGCTTCAGCTGATATTTCATTTCCAGTTTGTTTTTTTTGTGATAAAGATTCTAAATAACTTTTAATTTGATCTTCCGAGTAGAGTTTTACTCCAAGCCTTGCTGAAACTGAGTAAAGCCCCGGGTCTAAATCAAGCCTTGTGAAATAGTATGTTTGCTCTGCTAATCTAGCGTGGGTTGGATATCTATAGAATCTCATGTAAGAAACGTGGGCAATGATTCCAATAAGTAGAATCCATGAAGTAATTCTTTGGAAAGTGTAGGCCTGATTTCTTTTGTATTTATACAAAGAGGGAGCTTTGCCAGAATTTGGAAAAGAATTAAATTTAGCTGAAAATACATACTTTATTCCTAAAACAGCATGCACAAGAATTGGAATTCCAATGATCAATATTTCAATCACAGGAAGGTAGGGTAAATTTTTTATAAAATTTACAGCCCTTATAAACCCCTCCCCACTCTCTCCAAATAAAAGAGCAGATTGTGAATTAGTTAGAAAATGTTCTATGAGAAATAAGAGTATAAGAAGACCAAAAATAGAATGAACCCTTCTCCAAAAAAATTCTTTAGGTATAGATCTTTCATCGTTGTCCATGAAATAAACACTTCCTTTTTTAAAACATCAAATTTAACATGATATAAATGCCTTAAAAAAGAAAAATAAAAAAGAAATTTTTATACTTTTTAGAGACTCTACATGAGATTAAAAAACGAAATTGTATTAAGAGAAGTTTTTTCTTTTAATTCTTCTTCGCTTAAGTTTTTAAGTTTTGCTATAAACTTAAGGGTCTCAACTAAAAAGCTCGGTTCGTTGACTTTTCCTCTTTTAGAGTGAGGAGCTAAGTAAGGCGAGTCTGTTTCAATCATCATAGCATCTAAAGGAAGATACCTTACTACCTCTTGGAGATCGCTTGATTTTTTAAAAGTGACAATTCCGCTGATTGAAATTTTCCATCCTCTATTAAGAGCCACTTTGGCTTGCTCTTTATTACCTGTAAAGCAATGAAGAAGGTAATCTTTAGTGTCGTGCTGCTCTTTTGTAATAGAAAAAAGATCATCAAACGCATCTCGGCAATGAATCACAACTGGAAGAGAAGTTTTTTTCGCAAGTGCTAGATAGCGTGAAAAAAATTCAATCTGAGTCTTTTTAGGAGAATAATCATAAAAATAATCAAGGCCTGTTTCTCCAATTGCATTTAGCTTTTTCTCAACCGCAAGTTTTTCAAAAAATGGAAAGTTTTTTTCTCCTTCTGCAGCTGTATCATGAGGGGTTGTAGAGCCAACATTGAAGACAAAAGGATATTTTCTTTGAATTTCAAGTCCTCGAATTGCAGTTAGCTCATCTGTGCAGATATTGATAATTTTTTCTACGCCCGCCTCTTTAGCTCTTTTTAAAATAGCGTCGATTTGATGATACAAATCGTCATAGCCAAGATGTGCATGGGAATCTATTAACATTTTCTCACTCAACCGTTTTAATTAAGTATTCAAATAGTGTATTTTGAAATAAAAATAAGAGACAACCAAAAAAAGGATAATTATGGTTCTTGCTACTGTTCACGCGTTTTCAACAGCCTTTTCTCAATCTGATTTTTTTGGAAAATTTATTTTTCTTGGTCTTTTTATTTTATCTTTTATTTGTTGGATGACTCTTTTATACAAGATGTGGATTATGAAAGAGGTGAAAAAAAACTCCTCTAAACTTCTACATATTATAGAAAAGCAAAAATCGAATTTACTCAACATTTCAATTGAGCCAAATCAAATCAACACCTTTAAAGAGATTCCACAACCCTTTTTGAAAATTTTTTCTGGAGTAAAATCTAAAACTTTAGAAATTCTTGAGAAAAACCATTATTTTGTCTCAGAGATTGGTCATCCTAAAAGCTCTGTTTACCTTTCAAGATCTGATATAGAGCTTGTAGAAAATCAACTTGTGACAACAATTATAAACCAAAAAGAGCAGTTAGAAAAGAACCTTTTTATCCTCTCAACGATTACAACTTTAGCTCCATTTGTTGGATTACTTGGCACTGTTTGGGGAATCCTTGTAACCTTTTCTGGGCTACAAATGTCTGGTAACTTTGCTTCAAATACAGTCATTTTAGGTGGATTGTCCACAGCTCTTGCAACAACAGTTATGGGTCTTTTAATTGCAATTCCTTCTTTAGTTTCATACAACTACCTAAAGCAAACAATTAAAACCTACTCTTGTCAAATGAATGATTTTGGTCATTTTTTGCTATCAACAATTGAAATACAATATAGAAAAGTGGATCTATCATGAAACATCGCCCTTTTCTTGACTCTCATGAAGAGAGTGATGAATCCATGCTCAATTTAACTCCATTAATTGATGTTGTTTTTATCCTCCTCATTACTTTTATTTTGATTGCTCCTATTTTAAAATTCGACAGAATCGAACTTGCTTTTGCAAAGGAGCAAAAAAAAGAAGAGCAACTCCCCTCTCAAAATAGGAACTCAATTACCATACGAGTCTTTGAAGACAACACAATTACAATCAATAATAGAGAGGTTATTGAAAAAGAACTTCTTTCAACACTTATGAGTCTTAAAAAAAATCACCCTAAAGAGATCCCACTTCTATTTCACGATAAAAAGGCTAATTTTGGAACGTACCAATCTATAAAAAATGCTGTTGAAACAGCAGGATTTGATGAAATGGATCTACTTTTAAAACCCTAGGATGAATGAAACACCTTTTATCTTTTAATTACCTTGATAAACTTCAAAAATTAAAAAAAGAAAAACCTCTTTTATCTTTTTTTATTATTTTCTCATTAATTCTCCATATCACTTTATTTAGTTTTTCAAAATTCACTCCAAAACCTAAGCTTGATCCAAATAGAAGAAAACTAATTGTTAAAACTATTTCAGCGCCAGAGCATTATTTTGTAGCAAATGAAAAGAAAAAAAGTGAAACAACTCAAAAATTGCAGCCTAAAGCAACTCATAAAGCTCAGCTTATTTCTTCTGAAAAAAAAGAAAAGGTAATCAAAAAAACCGCTAGTACCGGCTCTAAAAAAACTGTTCAAGAAATAAAGGAAATCTCAAAGAAAAACGACGTTTCAAAGCAAAAGGCTAAAGCTGTTTTATATGAACTTCAGCAAAATCTTGCTAAACTTGAGAATACAAAAGAAATAAAAAATAACCAGCCCGAAATAATCATTCCTGAATCTATCCCAGAGCTTAAAGCTGACTCCTATAAGATTATTTCAGAAAGAAACGAAGAGCTGCCAGACGATTTCTTTTATCAAGATCTTCTTCTATCCCATCTAAAAGATCATCTTGTTCTTCCGGCTTATGGCAGTGTAAAAATTGAACTGACTCTCTTTTCAAATGGAAAGCTTGAATCTATGAAAATTACAGCCTCAGACTCTGAAATCAATAGATTGTATTTAGAAAAAAACCTAAAGGAGCTATCGTTTCCGATCTTTTCAAAAGAATTGTCAGGAAAAAAAAACCATACCTTTTATCTGACTTTTTGTAGTGATTAGTAGCGTTATCTAAGGAGCTATATGTTTAAACTCACCTCACTTATTTCTTTTATTTATCTATTTACTTTTTCCAACTCGTTTGCAGAAGAACTAGTAGTTCATCTAAACGTCTCGCAGCCACAGGTCAATGTCTATATAGAGGAGCTTATAAATATAAAAGAGGGGAAAAAACAAGAATACCTTCAAGCTCTTGAAGATGTATTGCGATTTGATATCGATAATAGCGCCAGAATGAAAGTATGCGCCAAGCATCTTCAGATCGAGACTTTATTAAAAACAAAATCTTTTAAAGAGCTTCAATCTCACTTACTCTGGAAAGAGCTACAAGTGAAATATCTAATTCAAATTCATATAGAGAATAAGATCTGCACTCCAACCCTTTGCTCAATAGATTACGGTTATCAAAAAGAATTGAAGAAATTTGAGCTCGAAGGCTCTCTTTTAAAAGATCGAAAAATAATGCATCAGATTGCAGATTTAGTGCACAAAACTTTATTTAATCTTGATGGGATTGCCTCAAGCGAGATTCTTTATGCAATGCAAACAAAGGCTAATAAAGAAAATCAAGAACTTAAATATAACTCTCAAATATGGGTTTGTGATTATGATGGCTATAATGCGCGCGCTTTAACTCAAGAAGAGAGTTACTGCATTACTCCATGTTTTGGTCCAAATAAAAAGGGTCACAGTCGAGAATTTTTCTATGTCTGCTACGATAGAGGACCCTCTAAAATATACATCTCCTCTTTGAATGACTTTGGAGAAGGAAAACCCTTTATTAAACTTAGAGGAAATCAGCTACTTCCAACATTATCAAAGGATCGCAGTAAGATCGCATTTATTTCTGATGCATCAGGACGTGCAGATTTATTTATTCAAGCAATTCATCCTGAAAAAGGTCTTCTTGGAAAGCCAATTCAAGCCTACTCTTTCCCCTCATCTGTCCAAGCCTCTCCCTCATTTAGTCCAGATGGAAAGAAAATAGCTTTTGTCTCCGATAAAGAAAAATCCCCTAAAATTTATGTGATTGAAACGCCTTCTTACTCTTCATCTAAAAAACATTTGCCAGAAGCTCTTTGTATTTCAAAAAAAAACAAAGAGAACATCTGTCCAAGTTGGTCCCCTGATGGAAAAAAAATTGCCTACAGCTCAATGACAGAAGGGGTAAGACAGATTTGGGTTTATGACTTTGAAAACAAAGAAGAAAAACAATTAACTTTTGGAAAATTTCATAAAGAAAATCCTTGCTGGGCGCCAAGTAGTTTGCATATAGTGTTTAATACGGCAGATACTGATTCATCAGACATATATCTGATAAATTTAATAGATAAAGTTCCTATTAAAATTACAAGCGGACCTGGAAAAAAACATTATCCTGCTTGGTAAATAATAGAAAAAATTAAACATTTACGGTTCGAGGAAATTTATGCGTCACTTTTTAGTTAAATATTTCTCACTCATGGTAGGCATGAGCATGCTTTTTTCAAGCTGCAGCCACTCTTCTGGTTCAGCATGGGAAGACACAAAAACATTAGGTAGATATATTCAAAGAGGATCTAAACTTTTATTCAAAAAAAACCCTGACTCAAAACTACTTCATGCAAGAGATGAGTTAACAGGTCCTATTGAAGAAGATTTTATTCCTCTCAATCAGCAAGAACTTCTTGCAATCGATGCAAGTAATTTTTCCTCTGAGGAGCCCTCTTTAGAAAAAGTTTCTCTTGAAACTCCTCTTGCAGAAGAAACAAAGGCGCCAACAATTGATTCATTTAAAAAGCCCTCAAATTCTCTTGCCTCAATTTTTAAAACTGTTCATTTCAATACAGATGATTATGTTTTAAGAGATAACACCTCATTATCAGTGATTGACTCGATTTCAAATTATATGAAAAAAAATAAAGAGATTTATGTGTTCATTTTAGGACACTGCGACGAAAGAGGTTCTGAAGCATATAACTTATCGCTTGGAACAAAAAGAGCTTCTTATGTAAGAAATCTTCTTGTTAAAAAAGGGGCTGACTCAGCTCATATTTTTACGATTTCTTTTGGAAAGGAAATCCCAGTCGATGCATCTCATAATAAAGAAGCATGGGCAAAAAATCGTAGAGCTGAATTTAAGATCTATGAAAAAAGCTCAACAATTATAAAGTAAAGAGCTAAAATAAAAAGCGCTAATAATTTTAGGATCAATATGAGTAAATATAAACATTCGACATCTTCACTATTACTATCTCTTCCACTTTTTTTACTTTCATTGTCAAGCTGTACAAGCTTAAGCTCTCCTAAAGATGAACGTCAAAAAACAGAAATTTCTCTTCATAAAATTCGCACTGAGGTAGAGGATTTAAAACATGACCTTAACACCTCAGACATAGAACTTCATATTTTAGAAGGAAAACTCATTGATCAAGAAGAGACGATCGCTCTATTAAAAGAGCAGCTCTTAACATCTCAAAATGGAAAGCTTACAGATTTAGAGCAAACAGCTCTAAATCTTCAGAAGAAATTAGCCTCTTTTGAAAAAAAACAAGAAGAAATCCTAGCTGACATTCGGCAGCTAGGGTCTCATGCCAATGACACAACAACGGCTCTATCGCAGTATAAAGATAAGATCTGTGAGATGGAGAAAAGCATTCTCTCTCAAAATAAAAAGTTTGATGAAATAGGAAAAATAAAAAAGGCTCTAGAAACTTTAAGCCTTGATCTATCAAAACAAGAAATGATTCAGTA
>Ga0172372_10001793_pt1 | contig 32952 bp, 20 predicted proteins | sample LakKiv5m_2_FD_114544 | JGI IMG/M metagenome (GOLD analysis project Ga0172372, IMG submission 114544) | Freshwater microbial communities from Kabuno Bay, South-Kivu, Congo - kab_092012_9.5m | ecosystem: Environmental > Aquatic > Freshwater > Lake | place: Democratic Republic of the Congo... | reverse complement strand
CTCAGTTATCATCGAGCTGGCTCAGACAGCGAATGTGGAGGAAAGTCTTCAGGATGCCCAGCGAAAAATCAATGAGGTTCAACCTTCCTTCCCCCGGGAGGTAAAGGTTCCCGTCCTGAGTAAATTTTCTAGCGACGAGTTCCCTATCATGAATATCGGAGCCCGGAGTAAGCTGGATGCCGGGGAAATGTTCGATTTGGCTAAAACCCGCATTGTTCCGCTACTTAGCAGCATTGAGGGGGTTGCCCGTGTCACGGTCGTCGGAGGTCAAGAGCGGGAAATTCGCATTAACCTGGACAAAAAGGCGCTAGAAGACCGACGTATTGGAATTCTCCAAGTCCAACAAGCCATTCAGTCGGCCAATCTGGATTTTCCAACGGGCAGGATTAAAAATGCCAGGGAACAAGTCACTATCCGACTGGCCGGAAAGATCGATGCGCTCAATCAACTGGGGGATATCATCGTGGCGAATAACCCGCTTACCAATAGCCCTGTTCGGCTCTATGAGGTGGCTGAAATCGAAGATGCCACTAAGGAACCATCAGATTTGAGCCGGCTCAATGGGGTAGCTGGGCTTGCCTTTCTAATCCAGAAACAGACAGATGCCAACGCGGTAGCAGTAAGTGAAAAGGTAATCAAGGAACTGGATGCCTTCGAAAAAATTTATTCTAAAGACGGATTATCTTTTGGCATTGCTAATAATGCGTCTGACTTTACGCTCGAAGCCGTGGATGCCGTCATTGACGACATTGGCCTCGCTGTTATCCTGGTAGCTTTAATCATGCTGCTTTTCTTGCACAGCATTCGCAATGCGGTTATCGTGATGGTGGCTATTCCGGCCTCCCTGATAACGACCATCATCTTTATGTATGCTTTCGACTTCACCTTTAATCTGATGACCTTGCTGGCCATGTCCCTGGTTATTGGAATCCTGGTGGATGATTCTATTGTGGTTTTGGAAAATATTTTCCGACACTTGGAAATGGGAAAAAACAAGCGGCAGGCTGCCTTTGATGGAAGGAACGAGATTGGATTTACGGCTTTGGCAATCACCCTGGTGGATGTAGTAGTCTTTTTTCCCATTGCCCTCACCGGGGGAATCATAGGTAATATCATGCGCCAGTTTTCCCTGGTGGTGGTTATCTCCACACTGGTTTCTCTGCTGGTATCATTTACCCTGACTCCCATGTTGGCTTCCCGTTTCTCCCGCTTGGAGCACTTTAATCGAAAAACCATTGGCGGGTGGATACTCAGCAGTTTTGAAAAGGGAATTGAACAACTCACCGAGCGCTACGTGAAGGTCCTTAAGTGGTCGCTACGCAAATGGTGGGCGGTCTTAGGCCTAACTACCATGGTATTTTTTGCCTCCTTCCGCCTCATTTCAGGTGGATTCATCGGCACAGCTTTCATATCTAACAGTGACCGGGGCGAATTTATCATTAAGCTCGAGCTACCCAAAGAAGCTACCCTGGAACAAACCAATAGGATAGCCTTGCGGGCGGAGGAATACCTTGTTGCGAAAAAGGAAGTCGTGAATATCTTTACCACAGTGGGTCGAAGCTCTGATTTTCTAACAGGGTCCAATCTTTCCAATTTGGCGGAAATTCAGGTGAAACTTATCCCCGTAGCTGAGCGACTGGAGTCAACCGATTTTTATGCCCGCAATGTGAAATTGGCACTGGAAAAAGAACTGGTTGGCGTAAAAGTAAATTCCAGTCAGGTTTCATTCTTTGGTGGAGCCGACCAAAGTCCTATTCAGGTTATCGTTAGTGGTGCAGACCTTGGTGAGGTCAAGGAATATGGAGATCAAGTGCTGAATTGGCTTCGGGCAACGCCTGGTGCAATGGAAGCTGATATGAGCTACAAAGAGGGGAATCCGGAAATTCGTATTTCTTTGGATCGGGTGAAGATGGCTGACATGGGCCTAAACCTTCAAGGTGTCGGAGCCACCATGCAAACGGCATTTGCCGGCAACACGGACACCAAGTTTCGAGACGGTAACGCTGAGTACGATATGCATATTCGCCTTGATGCCTTTGATAGAAGCAATGAAGACGATGTGAGAAATCTTTCTTTTGTTAACAATAGGGGGGAGCAAATCAGACTTTCCCAATTTGCTGCTATTCGCTCCGCTACAGGGCCGAGTCTTTTGGAAAGGCAGAATAGGATTCCTTCGCTGATTGTGTCTTCTAAAATCCTGGGTAGGCAATCCGGCGATATTGGCGCGGATATCCAGGCTAAAATTGCTGAAAATCCACCACCAACAGGCATATTCATAACTTATGATGGAGATTTAAAGGCTCAGTCGGAGAGTTTCGGCAGCCTGGGTTTGGCTTTTGGTGCCTCTATCCTCTTTGTTTATCTCATTATGGTTGCCTTGTACAATTCCTGGGTGAGCCCCTTTGTGGTGCTTTTTGCCATTCCGGTGGCCATGGTGGGGGCTTTCCTGGCCCTGGCGCTGTCGATGAGTACGCTGGATATATTCACTATTCTTGGAATCATTATGCTGGTGGGACTAGTGGGTAAAAATGCCATCTTGCTCGTCGATTTTGCTAATCAACGAAAGATGGAAGGGAATCGCACCATCCGTTCCATCCTGGAAGCAGGGGCTTTGCGATTGCGGCCCATTGTTATGACCACGGTAGCCATGATCATTGGTATGATGCCTATTGCTCTTGCCAAAGGACCTGGAGCTGAGTGGAAGAATGGTCTAGCGTGGGCACTCATCGGGGGCCTTACCAGTTCCATGTTGCTCACCTTGGTGGTAGTCCCGGTGGTATACTTGCTCATGGAAAAGGTCAGGAAATGGACCAACAGACTCTTTGGAGCAGATAAACCTTCCGGCGATGTGTTGGTCATTCGGGAGAGCCAGTCGGAGTTTACTTGACTTCGTCCCTATATCCCCAGGAGTTAGTGCTGCTTCAGATGCCCTTCATGCTGAGTTGGATGCGTCGGCGTTCGGTGTCTATATCGGTAACTCTGACTTGCACTTCCTGCTGCAGTTTGACCACGGTAGCCGGATTTTGGATAAATCGGTCCGCCATCTGGCTCACATGTATCAGGCCGCTTTCCTTCAAGCCTATATCGACGAAGGCGCCAAAGTGGGTGATGTTGTTCACGATGCCTTTGAGAACCATTCCTACCCGCAAATCCTCCATGGTCCGAACCCCTTCATCGAAGGAAAATGGTTTTGCCTCACCTCTGGGGTCAAGTCCGGGTTTAGCAAGTTCGACTAGAATATCCTTCAGGGTAGGCAATCCCGTGTTGTCACTGACATAACGATCGAGTTGGATTTGCCCGCGCAGTTTTGGCTGATTGATAAGTTCTTCCACAGTGCAGCCTAAATCCTTTGCCATTTTTCCAACTACGTGGTAAGACTCTGGGTGCACTGCCGTTTTGTCCAAGGGTGAGGAACCATTGCGGATGCGGAGGAATCCTGCAGCTTGCTCAAAGGCTTTTTCGCCCATCCGGGGAACTTTTTTTAGATCATTGCGGGACGAAAACGGACCGTTTTCCATTCGGTAGGTTACAATATGGCCGGCAAGGGCAGGCCCAAGGCCAGAAACATAGGAAAGGAGATGTCGGGAGGCGGTATTCAGGTTGACACCTACGCAGTTCACGCAATGGATGACTACATTGTCCAGACTTTCTCTGAGGCGGGTTTGTTGGACATCATGTTGATACTGCCCGACTCCGAGGGATTTCGGATCAATTTTCACAAGTTCGGCAAGGGGGTCCATCAACCTTCGGCCGATGGAAACGGCACCTCGAACGGTGATATCCTGGTTGGGAAATTCCTCCCGGGCAATTTCTGAAGCTGAATAAATGGAGGCTCCGGCTTCATTCACACTGAAAAGGGAAAAGGGGTGGGACTGCGACAGGGATCGACAAAAAGCTATGGTCTCACGTCCTGCGGTTCCATTGCCAATGGCTAGCGCTGTTACGGCATGCTTTTCGATAAGATGGAGCAAGGTGCGGCTAGCATTTTCGGCATCTTGCTGGGGCGGATGAGGATATACCGCAGTACTTTCCAATAGATCGCCAGCTTCGCTAAGAATAACCACTTTGCATCCAGTGCGAAACCCTGGATCTATACCCATGACTACCTTCTCGCCTAGAGGAGCGGTAAGAAGGAGTTGTTTAAGATTTTCCGAAAAGACCCCTATGGCATCGGCATCAGCTTTTTCTTTTGAAAGTTGGCGATACTCCGTTTCCAGGGAAGGGCTCAAGAGACGCTCCCAGGCATCTCGAATAGCCTGGCGAACCTCCTCGCGCGCGGGTGATGGCTTTTTTAAATGAATCCTTTCGAGATCTATGATGGCCAATTCCTCGTCGGCTGGACCAATCCATACCCTTAAAATACCTTCATCTTCCCCCCTTCGCAAAGCCAGCATCCGGTGGGAGGGACACTTAGCTAGGGGTTCTGAAAAATCGTGATAATCCTGGTATTTTTTTCCTTCATCTACTTTGCCCCGTACCAACTTAGAGTGGACCACTGCCGTTCGGCCATATAATTGCCGCAGGGCATTGCGTCCTGAAATATCTTCACTGATTATTTCGGCCATGATATCGCGGGCACCCTGAAGGGCTGATTCCAGGTCTGGCACTTGGTCATTGATAAATTCCAGGGCTAATTGAGCTGGGACAATTTGGCCGTCTTGTTGGAAAATGGACTGTGCCAGGGGCTCGAGACCTTTTTCCCTCGCCATGCCCGCCTTTGTCTTCTTTTTGCGGCGAAAAGGGAGGTATAGATCTTCTAGGTCGGTCACATGGGTACATGCCAAAATTTGAGCCTCCAATACATCGGTCAGGCCACCCTGCTCGGCGATGGAGCGCAGGATAGCCTCCCTCCGCTTTTCCAGTTCAGCAAGGCGCTTTCCCTCCTGTTGAATTTCTGCAAGCTGCACTTCGTCGAGGGAACCGGTTGCTTCTTTGCGGTACCGAGCCAGAAAGGGAATAGTAGCTCCTGCTTCCAGCAATTCCAGCGTATTTCTTACAGCCTGAGCCGGAAGCCGAAGAGTAGCAGCAATGTGGGGAATGAAGGTTTCCATCAGCTTTTTTAGGAGCCCAAAAATAGCGGAATATGCCGCTTTTCCTCGGGCATATTCGCCGCGAAAGGGAGCAAACAGGAAATAGCCGATATTTGTCATTATGGTATGCAAAATTGGCCTGGTTTTTCTCCTTTTCTGGACCATACACCTGTCCGTCGCGGGATCTGGCGTGGACACTTTGTCCTTTTCGTTTTCTGATGGTTCCCAAGTAGTCCTCAAACTGGAAAATGCAGGGCTCATTTCGCCAACGCTGCAGGCCAGATTCCCGAATTTAAAATCCTGGAGAGCAGTATCTGGCCATCCGTTGGGAGCTGAAATTCGCGCACTCCAATGGGACGATCGTTGGGAGGTTTTCCTAATGCAAGGCGATGCGATCACTTTTTTTGTGCGCAAGGGTTCCGATACCTGGGAGGTGCAATGGCAGGAGGTTTGGGGAGAAAGGCGAATTTGCCTTTATGATTTGTCTCCATCGTCCCAACCTCGGGAAAAAAAAGGGCTTTCCTTTCCCGACGACACCCTACGTACCTATCGCCTAGCCTTGGCTGTCACAGGGGAATTTGCCGATTACTACGGGGGTCAATCCGATGCCGTATTTGCCGCTATGGTCCGCATGATGAGTCTTGTGAATGCCGTCTTTGAACGGGATTTGGGTGTGCGTTTTCGGCTGATAGACCGAACAGAAGATTTGATTTTCCTTACAGCCCAGGCCGATCCGTACACTATGGGTAATGAGGCTTCCGAAAATCAATCTTTGTTAGATCGGGTTATCGGTGATGCAGGATACGATATCGGTCACCTCTTGGGGGGACTTCGCACGACCAGTATAGGCAGGATTGGGGGGATTTGCAGAAAAGGGGAAAAAGGGATAGGGGTTTCCACCTCCCTTGTGCCGGAGGGCCTGCCCTTTATCCTGGATTACCTGTGTCATGAACTCGGGCATCAACTAGGTGCCCGGCACACTTTTAATAGCCTGCAATGCGATGCGCAGCGATCCCCCGCAACGGCCTGGGAACCAGGCTCCGGGGTTAGTATTATGGGCTATCCGGGACTTTGCGGAAAGGATAATCTGGCAACCCATGCCATTCCTCGCTTTCATAGCGGCAGTATCGAGGAAATCGGATCTTTGCTGTCAAGCGCGGAGCGACGAACCTGTGGAGAAAAAAGTGACCGGGGTTTAGCCCAACTTCCTGCTTTGGCCATGGCAGATGCTTATCTGCCTCAGGGTACTCCCTTCCTATTGGATGCCGGATTGCCATCTGGGGGCATTTGGTATGCTTGGGAATCCATGGATCGGGGCGCAGCCCAATGGCGGGATAGCCTATCCGGATCGAGTCCCAACCTTCCCATAACCCAGTTGATACCAAGTCCTTCACGCAGCTTTCCCCGAATGGATTCCCTTTGGCGGGGAACATCGGAACCAGGGCTCATCCTTGCCCAATACGGTCGGCCCCTGAACCTTCGTCTCACCCAACGAACCCGGGACAGGGTCCGGTGGGATCCAATTGCTCTGCAGGTTTTGGAGGGAGTGGGACCTTTTAGGGTCCGTGCCCCCGCAACCAGCGGAAAGTTGGCCCCGCAGGCCGCAGTAGAGGTGGAATGGGTCCCTGCCAATACCTTTATGCCCCCGATGGCTGCGGAGCGGGTGGACCTATTCTTGGTGGACAGTCGCCAGCCCGATAGTTTTCGCTATGTCCAGCGCCAGGTGCCTAACTTGGGAAGGTTTGCGTTCCTTTTGCCGGAAAACCTGCCACCCTCGCAATATAAAGTGGGTGTCAAAGGTTCTGGCAAACCTTTTTTCCAGCTTAGCCCGGGAGTCCTTTCGCTGAGTGGATTAGATACCTTTCCCTTTCCGGAAATTCGATTGAGTGCCTTTTCCTGTCAGCAACAAGCCTCGTGGGAATGGGATTTCTCCCAACTCCCCGATACGCTCTTTCCACTGCGTCTTACGGTACGGGAACAGTTTGGTTGGGATTTGTCTTGGAAGGATAGGGTGATTACTGGTCCGGGAAAAATTTCTCTGATGGTCAGAAAGCTCGATTTACCAGCTGAAAGTTTTGGTCGCAGCATGCTGACGCTAAATCACGGGCAGCGGCGATGGGAACTTCCCCTGACCTGGAATACGGCCGGGGAGGTATCTACGGATATCCAGCCTGTTTTCCCGGCGATGGGTGCTGGGATAGCTGCCACTCTTCCACGCTTTACTTGGAAGGCAGACAGGCAACCGGATTGGTATGTGCTGGAAATAGCGAGAGATGCTGGATTTCGTGAGTTGTGGGATGTGGTGACTTGTCGGCAGCCTGAAGCCATGCTCAACCGACCGCTTCTGCCAGGCTTGACCTATTACTGGCGAGTAAAATACGGTTTTACATCCTGTTCTGCGGGGAGCTCTTCGGCATTTACCTTTTCGGTTGCGCCTGAAACCTGTTTGTCCCATCAACGCAAGGATACCTTGGTGCTCAACGCAATACCTTTTCGACAATCTAGCCTGACGGTGAGCGAGTCTGGCGCTATAACCGGCCTGCGGCTTGCGCAATTGAGTTTGAAAGGCAGTGACTGGGGCAGGGTATCCTTTTACCTGCGGGCACCGTCAGGAAGCCGGATACCTTTGAAATGGCCTGAAAGTTGTGCCTTAGACTCTTCCTGGAACCATGTTGTTTTTCAACTATCCGGTTCAGCTGCCAATCCATGTCTCCGGAAGGATACACTAACAATAAGCGGATACGCAGCCCTGGAATCTTTTCGGGGAGAAAACCTCAAGGGAGTCTGGCAGTTGCAGTTAGAAGGGGCGAATCAGCGTGGAGCCCTCGGAGATTGGGGCTTCAATGCTTGTTATCAGGTGCCTACCTCAATCATGCCTGCCAAGGAGCAACTGGGGCACCTGGCAACCGTGGTGTTCCCTAATCCTTCCGGTGATGCCTCCTGCACGCTCCAGTTTCCCGATGCCTCGGACAGGGAAATCATACTTTGGGATATGCTGGGACGTCGAATCCGTTCTTGGTGGAAGGCTACCGGCGAAACGGAGGTTTTGCTGGAAACGCCAGGATTGACCGCCGGACTTTATATATGGGATATCCGCCGAAACGGAGGTCAACGGGAGATTTTGCGGTGGGTAGTTAAATGACGAGACCGGAGCCGGGTGTATGAATCCCCGGCTCCATCTCCGATGCTAGTTATTCGACACCAGTCCGATAATCGGTTTCTGGGCGGCCGGAGCAGCAGCATTGCTGCCCCGTGCTACGATAGTGTACTTTTTTCCGCGGACGAGGTTGAGATTACTCAGGGTACTCAAAGCGGCAGTTTTACCTTTTTCGCGAATGAGGATAGTGAAGCGGGTTGAGCCGGGTTGTTCGAACGCCTGGAACGGTTCCTTTCCGGTACTTCGTAGAGCAAAGTCTGCAACGACGACATTGTTCATTACAAATTCAATGCCAGCCGAAGGTGCATCCGTTAACGTACTGACAAATCTTATATAGGTCTTTTCCGAATTAGGAATGGACAAATCGTCCTGAGACACAAAGAAATCGTATTTACCTGCAGCTCCGAATGCATGAACCGTATAGTAAGTCCTATCGGCGAGATTCAAATCGGCATTTAGATTGACTTCTGGCGTAGTAGAAGTGGCTGGCACGCTTATTTTCAATTTGGAGGTACCAGCAGGAACCACTGCATAATCTATAATGGGAAAAACATTGCCGTAGGAAACTAAGCCTGGGGCTCCGACTGTTGTCAGCACACCAGAAACCACCTTGTCATTGACAGAGGCGACCACACCGGGAACATCGGGAGCAGCATGAAACAATTTAATGCGAGCGCCGGAGGTGGCGGGTGTGGCATTGCGAAGGAAATCAAATTCCTCCCCGCATGAATGCAGGATTAGAATCCCCATAAGGATTAGTATCCTGCTTAACCATTGAATTTTCATGATTTCTTTTTAAGGTTGTGAAAACCAGAGAGGTTTGGTGTGGTAATCGGGTAAATCCGCCCCAATAGCGCGCAGAGAGGCCAGATTCCAAACATATTCTGAATTATAACGAGGCCTAACTCTATGCACGAATTTGCCGCTATTATCCGGATAGAGGCTGGTGGGAAAGGATATCCCAAGGTAGATATCGGGATTGTAGTTGAAGCGCCGCATATCCACCCAAGTTTCCAAAGCCCCTTGTCCATACAAAGCAATGTACTTTTGTAGCATGATGTCGCTAAGGGTTAGCTCTGTACCATTTTTTGGCACGGCAGCACTAGCTAGGTAGGTATCCCTATTGGCTGCGGAAACGCCTACAAAATCCATGGCCGCACTGAGGCCTGTCCGAAAGGCTGTATAGGCAAGGTTGCGGTCTCCTTTCCTGAAGGCTGCTTCGGCTTTGATAAACTGCAACTCTGGATAGATGAGGATGGCATGGGGCGCATTGTTGCTGAAAATCCATTTCCCGGTGGTGGGCACGACTCCCAGAGCACCCCAAAGATTTGGTATCCGGTTCGTCCTTCCTGCGATATTATTTGGGTCTCCTGAGGCAGGCGCAACACCTCGGAATACATTGTCTGGACTTGCCGTGAACATAATGGGAAGGCGAGGATCTCGCACTCCTTTAAAGGTGGTGCCGTCCAAGAGGGAGATGATGTAGGAGGACTGAACAAAACTGCCCATGTTGTTTCGCAGCGGGCCATAGAAGTTGCCGTCCCCAGTATTTGTTCCTGCATGGGGAACCATAAAATTGTCTGCATTGCTGGCGAACGATTTATCCACCAATTCAATCACCTTATCCGGACTATATCCCGATTTGTTGGAGAGATGATGGGCATTCCGTGCAAGGTTGGCAAAGATGAACTTCTTCCACCTGGAGACGTCGCCGCGATAAACAATATCTCCTCGGGAAAGCGATGGAGAATAGCCCGCTTTGTCAAAATCAGCCAACGCTTCATTGCTGAGTTTGACAACCTCTGCATAAACATCCTTTTGGGTATCGTAGTCAAAAACATAGCGATTTGGTTCCCAAGACTGCTTCAGAATCATTTCCCCATGAAGGTCTGTGGTCGATTGCCAGGACCAAGCCCTTATGGCTTTAGCCGCACCGACATAGTCCCATTTGTTTTTTTCTGTACCGTCATTGATAATCAGGGCGATATTGGTCCCTATGGACCAATAGTGGGAGCGCCATTTTTCCCCGCAGGCGTCAGAGCCGGGGGCGAATCCGTGGCGATCCCAGTTGTTTCCAGAGGATACCCAACCCCAATACTGGACATATTGTCCAACGTATCGTGCGTCCCAAGCGTCGCCCCGGACCATCTGGGAAAAAATGGGAGGCAGCAAGGCATATCCTTCGGCCACCTGTGGATTGCTGGGATCCTGATTGATATCGAAATAGGAATCACAACTGCTGAGAAGCACCAGCAAAAATGCGAAAGGATAAACGATATGTTTCATGATAGTCTAGGTTAAAGAGTTACGCGGATGCCGCCGGAAATAGTCCGCGGCAGTGAAATAGTTCCAAAATCAAAGCCAAAGGCACCCACTCCCCGAGTTGTGGCAGAATTGCCGTTAACATTTGGGTCGGCACCCGTATAATTGGTCAATAGCCAGAGATCTGTGCCGGTAAGGAATATCCGTGCACTTTTGAAAAGCTTGCTACCCTTGAGCAGGGAAGAAGGCAGGTTGTATTGAACGGTCACATCCCGTAGACGTATCCAGTTGATATCCTTCTCCACAAAGTCCGATTCTGGTGCTGCGCTAAAGAAATCGCTTCGCGTTTGAGGGGTCACCTGAATGGTATTCCGGGTAGGATTTTCCGAGTTTTCTCTGCCATCGCGCAGAACGCCGTTAAATAGGTAAGGTTGGGAACGATCTTGTAGCTTGGTACTTAGACCCCGCTGGAATAGGAAGCGTTCTGTGCCATTGAACACGTCACCACCCTTTCGAATGTCCAGGAGGAAGGAAAGGGAGAAGTTCCCAAATTTGAATTCGTTGGTTAAGCCAACAGTAAACTGTGGATTCCTATCGCCAATGGGAAGGAAATTGGTGTTGATAACTGGCAGTCCGTTAGAGGGATTGATGAGGATTTCTCCCTTTTGGTTGCGAAGGTAGCTGTAGCCTCCAATGGCTGTGGCACTTCCCATTCCCCGCTGATTATAGTCGAGATTGACACTAGGGAAGAATCGTTGCAAGTCAGCTACAAAAGCACTTGCCCTGGCATTGCCAAACAGCCAGGTGTCCGAATTGTAAAATTCAGCTTGATCCGCAGGCAGGTTCTTGACAGAGGTAGTGAACGTAGTGAAATTGACTAACAGATTCCATTCCACTGACTTCTTTTGAATAGGTGTCAGCGCAAGCTGCACTTCAAAACCCTGATTAGAGAAGGTTCCCCCGTTTACTAGACCAAAAATAAATCCGGTACCATAGCTGAGTCGCTGGGAGACAATCTGATCGAATCTTGTGTTTTTGAAATAGGCAAAATCGATGCCAACCCGGCTCTTGAATAACTTGAGTTCGGTGCCGAATTCATAGCCCTCTGTGCGTTCAGGTTTGAGGTTGGGATTGCCTCCGAAAAATCCGAAAGCAAAGCCACCCCCAGTGGTGGTTTGCGGTGTCAGGGCAGGAAGGATCTTATAAGGAGGTGCATCCTTGCCAGTTTGGGAAAGGGTTGCCCGAAGTTTTCCGTAACTTATAACTGGTGAATTGGCAAAAAGGGGCAACTCGGTGAAAATGAAACTTAGACCAAGAGATGGATAAAAGAACGACCTATTAACCTCAGGTAGGGTGGAGGACCAGTCATTCCTACCCCTGATATTGAAAAACAAGAGGTCTTTATACCCAATGTCAAAGGTTCCCAGTAAGCTCAGCAGCCGCTGCCTGGTGATGGTCAGCTTGTTGCGCTGGGTCGTTGGATCGGTATTATTGATGCTATTGTAATCTGGAATGTACATCTTTTCCCCGCGAATGGAAGTGACCTCGTAGTTTCGGTCGTCCAACGAGCCCCCAAACGTAAGGGTTGCCTTAAAGTCCCCAAAGGATTTCTTTGCGGTGGCCAGTACGTTTCCATTGAGTAGCAGGGAGTTTTCGCTATAGGATTCGATAACTCCCCGACCAGCAATACCATAGATGGATTCAGGGTGAAGTAAGGTATTTCCAATGGTGGAATACGCATCTATGCCAATACGTCCAGTAATATTCAGCCACCGCAAGGGGTCATAGAGCAATGAAAAGTTTCCAATGGTTCGCTTGTTTCGGGTGGAATTTTTATTGGCATATACGTTGAACAGCGGATTGTCTTGCTCGCTGCTGCTCTGGATTAACTGACGACGGGTGCCATCGGAATTAAGATAAATGCTGGCATCATCATAAAAAGGCCAGGACAATAGGCTGATGAGGTATCCGTTGGCACCCCTTTGGGGGGCAGTCGTGTTGGAATTCACAAAATTGATGGAGCTGCTTGTGCTTAATTTGTCAGAAATCTTTGCAGTGGCGCTTAGCCTAACCGAGATTCTATTGAAATCATTGGTCGGCACAACCCCTTTCTGGTCGGTATAGGTGCTTGAAAGCCGATAGCTGAGCGCTGGCGTTCCTCCTTCAAAGCCCAGGTTGTGGGTTTGGGTGAAACCATCCCTGAAAAAGGCGCCAATATTGTCAAATGTCGGAGTGTTTGCAGGAAGTTTAGGTCCGAAAAATGACGATGTGGTTGGGTCAAATGACCCGTTGAAGCCCCTTGTGTATTCGTTGCTGTATTGGGGAAATCGATAAAGATTCTCCGAGCGGAAGAGATTGTCATAGCTTATTTTCCCTTTTCCAGCAGTCCCTTTTTTGGTGGTGATGATGATGGCTCCAGAGGAGGCATCAATACCATAAAGAGCTGCCGCCTCCGGACCTTTCAGCACAGTGATGGATTCAATATCGGCTGGATTGATATCTCCGGCTCGATTCTGGTAGTCGTTGGCCCGATTGGGCTGATCGGAAACCAAGGCTCCCTGGTTGAATGTCCTGTTGTCAATAGGCAATCCGTCCACTACGAATAGTGGCTGATTGTTTCCGTCAATCGAACTTGGTCCACGAAGTTGAACGGCAACAGATGCTCCAGCCTGACCACTGGTGGGGGTCATGCTCAGGCCCGCGACGCGGCCCTGCAACGAAACAATGAAGTTATCTCGGCCCGTGTTCTGTAAAGCCTCTCCTTTCACCTCTTGGATAGAATAGGCTAGTTTCTTTTTCTCCTCTTTGATCCCCAGTGCCGTGACCACAATCTCCCCCAATGCGGTAGCTTCAGGATTCAACTGCATGTCCAGAACGGTCTCGTTGGCGAGCTTAACTTCCCTAGGCCGGTAGCCGGTGTAAGAAAAGCGCAAAACCTGACCGGTGGAAACCTCCAGGCTGTAGTTCCCCTCCAAATCGGTAACAGTTCCGGATCCGGCACCCACAACGAGCACAGTGACACCAATCATCGGAGTGCCGTCGTCTGCATCGGTGACGTTCCCCTTGAGTTGCCTGGCTTGTGCCGAAAGACCGGCTTGGGCGCAAAGCAGCGTGAAAAGGAGAAAACCTTTCAAAAATAATGGTCCTTTCATGATGTTAGGGACTGAGTTAGGTAATAGGTAAAACCCACCCTCCGTATGGAGTAGGATATCTTATATTCAAATGCAATGTCAGAAAAATCGTCCGAATAATCCGGAAATCTTCAAAATTTTTCGGCCAGTTCCATACGCTTCATGTAGTTGCGAAGGCTTTCCATGGGCCTGGTAATGGCAACTCTACCTGAGCGGACGAATTCGAAAATGCCGTATTTCTTGAATTCCTCCAGCAAAGCCTCTGTTTCAATGGCAGTACCAGTCTTTTCAAAAACAATAAATTCCGGGTCTATTTCCAGGATGCGCACATTGTATTCCCGGACGAATTTTCCCACCCGAAGTTCGTCGTTGAAAATGGAGATTGGAATTTTGTACAGCGCTATTTCCAAATAGATGATTTCATGGCGCTCGTAGTGGAATGCTTTGAGGATGTCCACCTGCTTGTCTAGTTGGGCAACTAGTTTTTTTACCATATCCTCCGTACAAAGGACCACAATAGTAAAGCGGTGGATGCCGGGAAGTGAGGATTTGGAGGTGTTCAGGCTTTCGATGTTGATGTGGCGACGAGTAAAAATGGATACCACCCGAGAAACCATACCCGTCTGGTTTTCGGTAAATACGGAGAGCGTGTATTCTTTTACTTCCATAGCTTTTATGGCGTTGAGTCCTCGCCGAGTACGACCTCGCCCACCCCGGCACCGCTGGGAACCATAGGGAATACGTTTTCTTCCTTTTCCACCATGACATGGAGGAGGTAAGGACCTGGATATGCCAACATTTCGCGAACGGCTTCCTTCAGCAAGTCTGCATGGTCTATTTTGCGGCCATGGATTCCAAATCCCTCGGCAATTTTGAGGAAATCGGGGTTCTGCAGTTCCACAGAGGAATAGCGCCTATCGTAAAATAGCTGTTGCCACTGGCGCACCATCCCCAGGAAATTGTTATCCATGATAACTATTTTGACAGGCATTTTCCATTGGTGAATCATGCCCAGTTCCTGGAGGGTCATCTGAAATCCGCCATCTCCAATGAAGGCTACGACGGTCTTGTCTTTTTGGGCCCATTGGGCTCCAAAGGCCGCCGGAAGGCCATAGCCCATCGTGCCTGCTCCACCTGAGGAAATCCATTGGTTAGTGGATCGGAACGCGTAATAGCGAGCAGCAGCCATCTGATGTTGTCCTACGTCTGTAGCGACGATGGCCATACCCTGGGTCTGATCCGAGATTTCCTTCACCACCATGCCCATGCGCATATTTCCATCGGCGGTTGGACTCATATCGCGCTGAATCACCTTTTCGTTTTCTAGTGCATCGCAGGCAGCGAATTCGGCTAGCCAGCCCTCCCGTTTTCTGACCTCCACAAAAGGAAGCAGCGCCTGAAGGACCATTTTAGCATCGCCTAAGAGGGGAATTGTTGCCTTGACGTTCTTATCAATCTCAGAGGGATCAATTTCAATGTGTATAACCTTGGCTTGCTTGGCGTATTTGCTTAGGTTTCCGGTAACCCGGTCGTCAAATCGCATGCCCACCGCAATGAGAACATCACACTCGTTTTGCTTGATATTTGCCCCGTAATTTCCGTGCATTCCCAGCATACCCACCCGAAGGGGATGGTCACTAGGAAAGGAGGAAAGCCCATGCAAGGTGCAGGCGACTGGTATCCCAGCCTTTTCAACAAAAGCTCTAAATTCTTCTTGCGCATGGGAAATCTGAATACCATGCCCGGCCAGAATGAGCGGCTTTTTCGCGGCATTAATCATTTGCGCCGCCGCATAGATGTCATCCGGATTAATCCTAGGCAGCGGATGGTAACTCCGAATCTGTGTACATGGAACGTAGGCGAAATCGAATCGCTCGTTTTGCGCATCCTTGGTGATGTCGATGACTACCGGCCCAGGTCTTCCCGTATTGGCTATGTAAAAAGCCTTGGCGAAAACCTCGGGTATTTCCGCAGCCCGGGTTATCTGGTAATTCCATTTGGTCACCGGCATGGTACAATTAATGACGTCGGTCTCCTGAAAGGCATCAGATCCCAGTAAGGTAGAGGGTACCTGCCCAGTAATGCAGACTAGGGGCGTGGAATCAAGCAAGGCATCAGCTAAGCCAGTCAAGAGGTTCATGGCTCCGGGGCCCGAAGTAGCCATGGCTACCCCAGTCTTACGGGTTGCCCGCGCATAACCTTCGGCGGCATGAATAGCTCCCTGTTCATGCCGAGGAAGAATATGGTCGAGTTGATCCATGTAGTGGTAAAGGGCATCGTATACTGGCATGATGGCGCCCCCCGGATAGCCGAATATGGTGGTTACAGACTCTGCAACTAGGCACTTGAGCACGGCCTCAGCACCTGTTATGTGAACTTTCTGCCCCTTAGTCTGGGGGCTCTTTTCCTGAGCTGATTTCAAGGCATTTCCCATGACTTACAAGTGTTTTTCGTCAGTCACACAGCCTAGAGAGGCTGAAGCAACCAATTGGGCATACTTTCGCAGGTAACCCGAAGATACAGGCAAGGGTCGGATTTTCAAATCCTTGCGCCTTTGCTCCCACTCCGATTCAGCCACTGCTGCTTCCAGCAAATTGTTTCGAGCATCAATTGTGATGATATCCCCGTCGCGCACAAGGGCGATATTTCCGCCAGACTGCGCCTCTGGCGTAATATGTCCGACCACAAAACCATGTGTTCCCCCAGAAAACCGACCATCAGTAATCAGTGCCACTTCATTGCCCAATCCCTCCCCCATGAGCGCTGCCGTGGGCTTGAGCATTTCGGGCATTCCGGGTCCACCCTTGGGGCCGCAATAACGAATGACAATGACCGATCCTTTCCGTATTTCCTTGGCGCCAATGGCAGCATTGACCTCCTCCTCTCCATCGAAAACCTGGGCTGGTCCCTGGAAAAACTCACCTTCTTTCCCCGTAATTTTAGCTACAGATCCCTCTGTTGCGATATTTCCATACAAAATCTGAATGTGTCCAGTTGATTTTATGGGATTGTTCACAGGGCGCAGAATGGACTGCCCGAGTTGCAAGGAGGAGATATCGTCCAGATTTTCTGCCAGGGTTTTGCCCGTTACCGTGAGGCATTCCCCATGCAGCATACCCTCCTGGAGCATCCATTTCATGACGCCACCGACACCCCCGGCCTCGAACAAATCCTCCATGACGTATTTTCCACTCGGTTTCAGGTCGGCGAGAAAAGGAGTGGTGTCGCTAATGCGCTGAAAATCGTCGAGCGTTAGGGGTACACCCATGGCGCGGGCAATGGCAATTAGGTGAAGTACTGCATTGGTTGAGCCACCCAACACCGTAATCAGACGCATAGCATTTTCAAATGCTCTGGGAGTCATGATTTTTGAAGGAGTGATATCCCTGCGGATGAGCTCCCGGATAGCAGCACCAACCCGCTTGCTGTCCTCCTTCTTTGCAGGGTGATTGGCGGGTATGGATGCGTTTCCAGGCAAACTCATACCCATGGCTTCAATAGCAGAGGCCATGGTGTTGGCCGTGTACATACCCCCACAAGCTCCCGGTCCCGGACAGGCATGGTGTATGATGGCCTGATAATCTTTTTCCGATAGGGTGCCTGCAATTTTCTGACCGAGTGCTTCAAAAGCTGATACCACATCCAGTTTCCGTCCGGCATGACAACCAGGGGCTATGGTACCCCCATATACCAGGATAGCCGGTCGATTTAATCGCGCCATAGCTATCATTGCTCCGGGCATGTTTTTGTCACAGCCAGTGATGGCGACAACGGCGTCATACCATTGGGCAGAAACTACCGTTTCTATAGAATCGGCGATAAGGTCTCGGCTGGGCAGGGAATAGCGCATACCAGGTGTACCCATGGAAATGCCATCACTTACGCCAATGGTGTGGAATATCAGTCCGTAAAGGTCATCCTGCACCTGTACCCCCTCTTTGATGTCTTTAGCAAGATCGTTGAGGTGCATGTTGCAGGGGTTGCCTTCCCAGCCCGTACTAACTATTCCAACCTGCGCCTTGCGCATATCCGCATCGGTCAATCCGATGGCGTGGAGCATAGCTTGGGCAGCAGGTTGACCTGCGTCTTGGGTTATCGACCGGCTGAATCGGTTCCAAAGGGTGGTATCCATGGAGAATTTTTCCAGATTCTGACTCCGATAGAAGGATTAGGTAACGCTCAAAAATAGCTAGGTGGGTAGCCAGCACTTATCAAAAAATGCAAACAGTTACGATGTGGGAGATAGGTTTAAATTCGAGTATGAAACTATCAATCAGGTAAATACACTTCATTATGTTACAACGGACAGCACACGGGTTAAAGATGATAGCGAAGAGTGATACCTGCTTGCAATAGGGTCAAATGACTGGTTCCAGAGACCAATAGGCTGCCATAAGCTGGCAGGGTAAGGGTGTTTTGGAGCTGGGGCCATGCCAGGTTGGGGAAAAAATAGCCAGTGGCATAAGGCACCAGGGTGAGCTGCCGACTTATACCGATATCATAGCCGATACCCAATCCCATGTTTCCAGCAAGAGAGAAATCGTCCGCGGAGTTTGTTCCTTTCAAATTCCGATATAGGTAGGCTAGTCCTGGCGATACATTCAGGAAGAGGCCTTTTTTCAGGGGGCTTCCTCGTCGTGAAAAGGTTGGGCAGTTACAGTCGCCTCGCCAGTCTAGGAAATACAAATGCAAGTTGAGTTGCAATCGGATCATTTGAAGGGAAATCTTTACCTGGCCTGGTATGGTATTTTGGAACCCCATTGCACCGAGTTCAGGGACCAGGGAAAGGCGGTAGGCTGGGTGATTCAACTCAAATTGAAGGGCCAATGGAATAGCTGTTCCAGGAATAGGATACGCTGCGCCATTGTTGGGGTCGCGGACGGTCCAGCCAGGCGCATTGGCCGCGACATATCCAAGGGAAATCCCTGCCTGGCAGCATACCATTCCCGGACTCCATAACAGGCTTAGGAGGACAACAAAGCGTACTTTATTCATAGGTTACTTGCTATGCAAATAAACGAAAAGCCGTCCGCATGCGTATGGAGGTTTTCCAGGATGCTATCTTTGCTCGTCAAATTTGTCACTTGAAAACGAAAAACTATCGTCCGGAACGCGTTCGCGTGGTTACCCTGGGATGCTCTAAGAATAGGATAGATTCGGAAAACCTCATCACCCAGCTCCAGGGAAATGACTTTGCCGTGACGCATGATGACCATGGCGAGACAGACGTGGTCATCGTCAATACTTGCGGCTTTATTGAGCTAGCCAAGGAAGAGAGTATCCAAACAATCCTTGAATACGCCAACAAGAAACAAACTGGGGAAATCGGGAAACTTTACGTAACGGGATGTCTTTCGCAGCGTTATCGCGATGATTTGGAAAAAGAAATACCTGAGGTAGATGCCTATTTTGGCACCTTGGAAATGCCGGCCTTGCTTTCCCGAATGAACGCTGATCTGAAATCGGATCTTATCGGGGAACGCTGGTTAAGCACACCTGGGCATTACGCCTATCTGAAAATTGCCGAGGGGTGCAACCGCACTTGTTCCTTCTGTGCCATTCCGCTAATGCGGGGAGGTCACATTTCCCGGACAATGGAGGACATTGTGCAGGAAGCTAAAGGACTGGCAAGGCGGGGTGTGCGTGAAATAATGCTCATCTCTCAGGAACTTACCTATTATGGTCTGGATAACTACAAGGTACGCATGCTACCTGAACTACTTCGGAGGCTTGCGGCAGTCGAAGGCATTACCTGGATCCGTCTCCATTATGCTTATCCCAGTAAATTCCCGGAGGAGGTTTTTGAGGTTATGGCCCAGGAGCCCAGTATCTGCAGGTACCTGGATATGCCTCTCCAGCACGCTCACGACGGGGTTTTAAAGCGAATGAGACGGCAGATTACTAGCGAAGAGACCAGGAATCTTATCCGGTTGGCGCGCGAAAGCGTACCTGGAATTGCCTTGCGAAGTACCTTCCTGGTGGGCTTTCCCGGAGAGACGGAAACCGAATTTGATTATCTCTGCGATTTTCTTCAGGAAATGGAGTTGGACAGGGTAGGGGTCTTTACTTACTCTCATGAAGAATCTACCCGCGCTTTCGGCATGGTGGATGATGTTCCAAATGAGATCAAGATGGAGCGCGCCAATCGACTTATGGAAATCCAAGGAGCCATTTCCTTTCGTAAAAATCAGGAAAAAATAGGCCTATCCATTCCCGTTCTTTTGGATAGGCGCGAAAGGGGCTATTTTATCGGTCGGACCGAAGCGGATTCTCCCGAGGTGGACAATGAGGTTCGTGTTTCGGCCACAGGCCATGCGTTAAATCCCGGCGATTTTGTCAAGGTATTGATTACCGGCGCCTCTGAGTTTGATTTGGATGGTCGAATGGTTTGAACCTTGTGCAGTTGCCTTTGTTCCAGTAAAAATTTAGGGCATGGAGCGACTGATTCGCCAACTAGAGAATCCCTTTAAACAGGCTCTGTTTATCCTGCTTTCCATTTTTTTAGTGAATTTGGGTGCTCTAGCCATTGAGGGTATGGGTCTAGTTGTTGTCCCTCGGCGTTTTCCTTGGCTCAATGCCGCCTCGTTCATGTTGTTTTTTGCGGTGCTGAACAGTTTGTATTCCCTTTCAGCCGCTAGTATTCCCCGGTACTGGGGCAACTCCATTTACGGCTTTATGCTTCTTGGGGCCGTGGCAGGCCTCCAGGCTTGGATTTTTTCAGGCCTGCCGATTTCCAAGGCGGGATCCTACCGGTGGATATATGTGGTGGTGACCATCGGCTATCTGGTTTTTTTATCCCTCATGACCACCTTGCGCAAGTTTGTAGCATTTGCCGAACGTGAAGAATGGAGTAGACCCCGAATGCGCAATAAGCGATAATTTTTAAAAATTGATGCTATGAATGCCTCTAACCAGTTAGTCATCCTCGCCCTATTCCTTGCGACGCCCATGTTGTCGCATGGCCAAGATGCGGACCTAAAAATTGTCCGTAAAACAGAAAGGGAGTGGAAAGAGTGTCTTTCGCCTGAAGCTTACCAGATTCTGCGTAATGCAGGTACAGAGCGGGCCTTTACTGGCAAATATTATTTATTGAAAGACAAGGGAATCTATCAATGCGCAGGCTGCCGTCTCCCATTGTTTTCTTCCGATACGAAATACGATTCTGGAACAGGATGGCCAAGTTTCTGGAAGCCGGTTCAGCGTAAAAATATAAAAGAGCTACAGGACTTTGCTCATGGCATGGTTCGCGTTGAAATACGCTGTGCCCGCTGCGACGGCCACATTGGTCATGTATTCGACGATGGACCCAATCCTACTGGCTTGCGGTATTGCATGAATTCGGATGCCCTTCATTTTGTACAGGCTGAGGATAAACGCTAATCATTAGTGAATGCGGTTGCCGGAAAGGGTAAGGTTTGTCATAATGAGGGCCTCTGCGGCAAGGTATTCTTCCCACCGTGACTTGACACTAGCTTCTGGAAAGTAACGCCTTGCCAAATCCAGAAAAAGAACATAGTGTCCAGCTTCGGAGACCATAAAACGATAGTAAAAATCCCGTAATTCCGGTTCCGTCAGATACTCCGAAAGAAGCCGGAATCGTTCGCAGCTTCGGGCCTCAATGAGACCGCAAAACAAGAGCTTTTCAAGCAGGCGGTCCTCTCTACTCCCTCCTTTTCGTTGATAGGCGAGAAGTTTATTTACGTATTCATCTCGCCGCTGATGGCCCAGAGAAAGTCCCCTGCGATCTAGTTCTCCAACTACTTGGCGGAAATGCCCCCATTCCTCTGTAACGATTGGTGACAGTTCTCTCACCAAATCTTTTCGTTCAGGGTAGGCCTGGATGAGGGAAATACAACTCAGCGCTGCCTTTTGCTCGCAATAGGCATGGTCCGTTAGAATTTCCTCTAGCGCTTTTTCTGCCAGATTCACCCATCGAGGATCTGTGGGAAGTTTCAGTCCCAGCATCCGCACGACGGCCATCTCCTGAATTTGATTTGATGCGGCCATGGGTTTATTCGAGGCAGCGGAGCTGGCGCGAAAAGAAATCGACGTTAAAAACGGGATACACCTCGAAGCCGGCGCTCCAGTACATGCGTATTTCTTCCAGTTCCACCCTGCGGAGAATTTGCAACTGATTGGTCTCCAGTGGATAAATCATGCGGTAAATAAGTTGTTCGCTCTCCGTGTCATATTTTCCCAAGTCAAATAGTCCGGCCTTTAGCTGCAAAACCTGACCGTCAAGCAGCCGAAGGCTCAGCAGGCTATTTCTTTCGATAACACCGTAAGCTTCCCTGGCATTAGGGTAGCCAAAACGGAATTCAAGGGTGAGTTGTTTTTCCCGCTTGCCGACAGCAGATAAAAAAGCTTCGCAGCGCAGGTATTCCTTATCCGGAAAGAAAATGCGCAAGCGCTCATCGGTATGGGTAAATAACAGTTCCTTTTTCCCATCGCGGCGCCACTCCTCTCCTTTGACATCCAGACCCTCATAGCTGTACCGGCATACCGAGACTGGCGGAGGGGAATCACTGATATCCCCGTAGAACGATTCCGGCTTTTGGTGGGAAAAGAAATAAAGGGACAAGTCCTCTTGGGAGGAGAGGGATGCTGATTCGCGCAATCTCTCCGTGTTTAGGGTTACCGCAGGCCTGAAAAGTTTGAGAATATCTCCCTTCATGCGCAGGTCACTGGTGAGTCGAATGTCACTTTCCGCTTCCCGGATAGCTGCCCGAGAAATCATGGCAAGCTGCCTGGTGTGCAGCAGTTGGCTTTCTAGTCGACGCAAGGCCTCCCCGGTAATCTTCCCCTCTCCGAGTTGAGCCATGATTTCCTTTTCTTGGTCTTCCATAGCCAACGCCCGCTGATCGGCGTGGTGGATGGCATCACGGGCCTGCTGCAAGCGACGGTTTACCAATTGCGTTTCCTCCTCCCGCGTGATTCCAGTGCTTTGTTGGGAAGGGGTAACTTCCCGATTTACCACAGGGTAGTTCCCACCGGACAATTGCCTTTTGTGGAAAAAACGCCAAGAACCGTCTGGATATACCACAATGCGCTCACCAAGCTCATTTTGTCTGATTTCCTGCGCATTGAGGGAGATGTTCCCAAGCATGGTACCCATTAGGAATGGGAGCAGGATTTTAGCCATTGGAGGGATGAAGACTTTCATATGACGATTATACAAATGTAATCAATGTCCCTGTTTTTGATTATATTGCGCATATGATAATTTCGGTTTGGTATCCTCTTCAGGCCGCTTTTCAAGTGGGGTCCTGGTCATTCACTGTGCTGGATATCCTGGATTTCATGCTTTTTGGATTTGTAGTTTTCCAGATTTACAATTTGCTCCGCGGCAATTTTGGATACGGTCTTTTTCTTGGACTTTTTCTCCTGTTTTTCCTTTGGTGGGCTGTCAATGCGCTGGAAATGCAGTGGATGTCCGGATTACTCAATCAGTTCATCCGAGTGGGAGTCATCATCCTCGTTATTGTTTTCCAACCTGAGATCAGGAGGTTCCTTTTTTTTCTCGGAAATACCACTTTGCGAAAACGATCCCCTTTACTATCCTGGCTGCTTTTGCCAAAGGCAGGAACAAAGACCGACCGAGAACGGCAGATTCTAGCGCTTTACAATGCCCTTTTGCGCATGAGCCGCGATAAAACGGGTTGTCTAATGGTCCTTTCTGGAGATATCGGTCTGGAACAGCTCATAGGAACAGGCACGCTTCTTGATGCAGTGGTTTCCCGAAGACTCATCGAAAGTATCTTCAATCGGAATGCCCCTTTGCACGACGGCGCGCTCATCATAAGTAAGGGAAGGGTGGCTGCGGCCTCCTGCATCCTTCCGCTGTCGGAGAAGGGTAATCTCCCATCCGACGTAGGTCTTCGCCACAGGGCTGCAGTGGGTGTAACCGAACGGTATGGCGTAGCTGCCATTGTGGTTTCAGAAGAAACAGGCCAAATTTCAGTTTCCCATCAGGGAAGCCTAAAGTTTCATCTCAGCAACGAGGAGTTGATGACTTTCCTTCAAGAAAATTGTTGATAATCCATGGAAAACATGTTACGCGTTCAGGAGTATGTGAGCGCCAATCAGGAAAGATTCCTGTCTGAGCTTTTTGATTTTCTGCGTATTCCTTCGGTTAGTGCAGACCCAGGTCATCGGGCTGACGTTGCCGCTGCAGCTGAATTTGTCGCTTCAGCGCTTCGCATGGCAGGTGCCGATCGGGTAGAGGTCATTCCTACGGCTGGCCATCCGGTGGTATTCGGTGAAAAATTAATTAGAGTTGATTTGCCAACCGTCTTGGTCTATGGTCACTACGACGTGCAGCCTCCCGACCCCCTGAACCTGTGGACTTCTCCGCCTTTTGATCCGGTGGTCCGGCATACGGAGAACCATCCGGAAGGGGCCATTTACGCCAGAGGATCTTGTGATGATAAGGGTCAGGTGTACATGCACCTTAAAGCATTCGAAGCTATGGTGTCCTGTGATGCCCTTCCCTGCAATGTCCGATTTATGATCGAAGGGGAGGAGGAGATTGGTTCGGCTAATTTGGCCGGATTCCTGCGGGAAAACAAGGAGAAACTTGCAGCTGACGTTATCCTCATCTCGGATACCTCCCTCATCGCAACGGATGTGCCAAGCATAACGGTGGGTCTGCGGGGCTTAAGTTATGTAGAGGTGGTGGTGGATGGACCGGACCGTGATCTTCACTCTGGAGTATATGGGGGAGCGGTTGGCAATCCGGTGAACATTTTGGCGCGAATGATCGCTTCGCTGCATGACGAAAACAATCGGGTGACCATCCCCGGCTTTTATGATTCCGTGCTCTCTGTTTCTGAGGAGGAGCGTGCCAAGATGAATGCCGCTCCATTTTCCCTGGAGGATTATCAGGCTGATTTGAAGATTGCCTCAGTTCATGGTGAAGCGGGCTTTACTGTTTTAGAAAGAACCTCGATCCGTCCTACGCTGGATGTCAATGGAATTTGGGGAGGATACATTGGCGAGGGAGCCAAGACGGTGCTGCCCGCCAGGGCCTCGGCAAAAATTAGCATGCGCCTGGTGCCGAATCAGGATCCCGACCATATTACGAACTTGTTTTCGGATTATTTTGAGAGTATCGCCCCACCAAGTGTCAGGGTCAGGGTTATGCCACATCATGGTGGTCTTCCTGTGGTCACACCGACCGATACGCCAGAATACCAGGCAGCCCATTTAGCTATGCGGGAAACCTTTGGAAAAGATCCGCTTCCTCAGCGTGGAGGTGGTAGCATTCCCATAGTCGCTCTTTTTGAAAAAGAACTAGGTATAAAATCTGTTCTGATGGGATTCGGACTGGACAGCGATGATATCCATTCTCCGAACGAACATTTTGGAGTTAGTCTTTTCCGCAAGGGCATTCAAACCATTCCATGGTATTTCCATCACTACAGAAATCTAAAAGGTTAATCAGGGCAAAGCCAGACTAAGTAGGCCATAGACTGCAAGTCCCACATAGTTTCCAGCCGCATATCCGACCAAGCCTGCCAGTATGCCGGGCAGAAGCAAGGTCCGGTTGCCCAGAACACCAGCTATCTGAGTGACAAATGGGGGCCCATAAATGGCGGCTGTTGAACTTATCATGAAGGTATCACGGTCAGTAGCAGTTAATCGACAAAAAATAAGGTGCAGAAGAATGCTCAACGTCATACTGAATGCGGTTAGCATCAGGACAGGCGAGGTATGGGAAAGGAATCCAGCCCAATCTCCCCGAAGACTTAGGGAAAATGCAAATACACCAAGTAGGTAATCCCCGGTTTTGCCAGCAGCCTCTGCCCGCAATTGTACCCACGGGATTCTTGACCATAGAATGCCTCCCCCGGTAATGCCCATTAGCACTAGAACGGTTTGCTGGGAGTGGCCAAGCCAATGCAATCCTACCAGAAATAAGGCCACCCAACCTATGGTGAAAAGAAGGATTTCCCCTGCCAGACGGTATCTGGAAATATCTGGCCCAGGTGATTCCAACCTCGTTGGTTTTTGTTCGTCTGCCGCCTCCCCAGTTCCAGATTCCGAATGGAATGGAGGGAGGATACTGCCAAATAACGGGGGTAGAATGCTGGTAAGCAGGAAGAGGTAAATGGCTCCCGTAATGGCATCGGATGCAGTGAGTTCAAGGATAAGTGCAGGACTTGCCCCCAGTGTTAGACCGAGGGCCTGGAGATTGGGTGTGCCGCCCGTATAAAGTCCGGAAAGCATGGCTCCCGCCTGATGGAATGCCGGCAGCCTTCCCTTAAACAACAAGGCAATGGCAGTGCAACCCATTGCGGAACTACAAACGGCCGCAAGAAAGGAAAAAGCGAAGGTCCTGAACCTTAGAAGTACAGACAGCGAACGGGTTCCATACAGCAAAAGGGGCATGGCAGTCACAATGGACATCTCGCTTAGGGTGGAAGCTATTCGTGGAATTATCCTTCCATTGCTTGCAAGAATTAGACTTATTGCAACGCCCAAAGCATAACAAAGTATCAGCGGGCTGAAAAAGGCAGGGAGTTTCCTTTGACGGCTAATTCGAAAAATCACAGCAGGAATCAGCAGCAATAGAGTGATTAAACCCAGGTCAGCCATGCCTTTCCAGTATTTAGGATACAAAGAGGACCAGGCCTTTCAGGTAGCTGCCTTCCGGGTGGAAAATACTTCCTGGGTGATCTGGCCCCTGAGTCAATTGGTACAATACGCGTCCATCCCGTCCTGCCTCCCGGCAAGCAGCCAGTAAGGCATTTTGGAAATGATGGCGCTCGACCACTTGGGAGCAGGAAAAGGTGAACAGCAATCCACCGGGCTTCACCCTACGGAGAGCCTGGGCATTGAGACGAATGTAAGCTTGTATGGCCGAGTGCCTTTTCTCAAGGCTTTTAGCAAAGGCAGGGGGATCGATAACCACCACATCGTACAAATTTTCTCCTTGTCGCAGGAAAGTGGGAACGTCTTCCACAAAGGCCTGATGTCTTTCCGGTTCGGCACCATTGCATTCCAGATTATCCTTCAGTAGCGTAATAGCCGTTGAGGAAGCATCTACGCTATGCACCGTTTCAGCCCCGCCCTTGATGGCATAGATAGTAAATCCGCCGGTATAGCTATAGGCATTAAGGATATGCTTTCCGGCAGCCAACTGCCCTAGCAGGAATCGGTTTTCCCGTTGATCCAGGAAAAAACCTGTTTTTTGCCCCTTCTCCCAGTCCAAAAGGAATCGGTGGCCATTTTCAAAACATTCAGGCTGGCTGGGCTTCTCACCATGCCAATAGCTGTTGCGGTCGGCCATGCCCCTAGTTTTGTAAAGCGTCTCTTCGCTTTTATCAAAGATGCGGGCAATGGGTAAGTTAGGAATGCGAATCAGGGCTTCGATGATACGATTTTTGTCGGACCACATTCCTGGCGCATGGCACTGGACCACTGCCGTATCCCCATAAATATCCACCACCAGCCCTGGAAGACCGTCACCTTCCCCATGAACTAGACGGAAACAGGTGGTTTGGCCGTTTCGACCCAAAAGCAATGCTTGCCTCAAAGCATAGGCCTTGAGGAACTTATTATAATAGAAATCGGCCATCGGTTCCACTGAGGAAAACTCCAGAATTCGGGTGCGAATGCTGCCTTCCTGATAATGGCCAGAGGCAATGCGCCTTTCCCGGACATCGTATACTGCCACCCAATCCCCAGGCTGTATGCCTTCCTCCTGTCGAGCCACAGCGCCGGAAAAAATCCATGGGTGGAAGCGCCGGACGGGATCTTCCTTACCCGCTTTCAAAAAGATTTTCTTCATGCTTAGGTATATCGCGTTTGCCCCTATTTTACCTCATATTTGAGCGAAATATAAGGGACTGATTCGGATGAAGACCATAATAGCTATTACCCTGTTGTTTACCCCGGGCCTTTTGGTGGGTCAGCTGCTTACCACCCAACCAGCATTTCCCATTGAAAACGATGCAGTTACTATTTTTTTTGATGCGGCTAAAGGTAGTGGAGGACTCAAGGATTGTCGTTGTCCCATCTATTTGCACACGGGGGTAATAACCGATAAATCGGTGTCTGGGTCCGATTGGAAATATGTCCAGACCTCTTGGGGGGTAGCAAACCCTGCCTGGGAGATGCTACCCGTTGCAGGCAGTCCTGATGTATTCAGCTACGCGATAAAGCCTAGTATCCGCTCGTTTTATAAAGTGCCTCCAGGGGAGAAAATTTTGCAACTTGCTTTTGTTTTCCGCAATGCCAATGGTTCAAGAGAAGGGAAAGATGTCGGATTAAAGGACATCTTTTATCCGGTGTATGAAAATGCCGGATTCAGCGGATTTCTCCAGGAACCTCGGACTCCCGGTAAATGGCTGGCCCCGGGCGATTCATTCCAAATCCAGGCAGTATTTTCCCGCTCGGCCCGCATTACCCTGTGGGATAATGACAGTTTGGTGTACACCACAACAAATGCCGAATTTAGGCATTCCTGGATTCCCCGGGGGGAGGGTATGCATCGGGTGGCTGTGTTGGCACGCACCGATGGGGGAGATACAACCTCCCTGAGCACCCAGTTTTTAGTCCTTCCGGAACCACGAAAACTGATGCCTCCCCCGGAGACCTTGCCGGGTTTGCGCAGGCTTTCTTCAGGTAAAATTCGCATTGCGGTGGAGGCTCCTGGCAAGAAACATCTCTTCCTGCTTGGGGATTTTAATTCCTGGAAGGTTCATCCTGATTTCCTTTTTAACAAAAGTCCAACAGGGGAAATCCACTGGATTGAACTAGATGGCATACCACGGGACCAACCCTTTCTCTATCAATTAGCATCTGGGGAACTGGAGCGTTTTGCCGATCCCTATGCCCGACTGGTTCTCGATCCTGCACATGACCGATTTATTTCCCCTCAGGTTTTCCCCGGGATTCCCCCTTATCCAAGTGGAAAAACGACTGGAATTGTGGCACTGGAGGACAGCAGCCTGCATGCCTATACCTGGAAAACTGCTGCTTTTCGAAGACCTGCGGCTTCTGACTTGGTTATCTATGAACTGCACATGAGGGATTTTATGGAGGCCCCCTCGTATGCTAAACTTCTGGACACCCTCCCTTATTTGATTCGCCTGGGAATCAATGCTATCCAGTTTATGCCTGTCAACGAATTTGAGGGCAATAATTCCTGGGGTTACAATCCCTCCTACCATTTTGCTCTTGACAAATACTATGGGACGCCATCGACTTTCAAGGCATTTATTGACGCCTGCCACCAGGCCGGTATAGCTGTAATCCTTGACGTCGTGCTGAATCATGCATTCAGCCAGAGTCCGTTGTGCAGACTTTTTTGGGACGATTCAAATGGTCGGCCTTCGCAAGATAATCCCTGGCTCAACCCTACGCCAAGGCATGATTACAATGTGGGTTACGATTTTAATCATGAAAGTCCGCTCACCCGGGCATTTGCCAAGCGGGTTATGAGTTATTGGCTAAGGGAATTCCGTGTAGACGGATTTCGATTTGACCTCTCCAAGGGGTTCACACAGCGTAATACGTTGGGGAATACAGCTGCCTGGGGCCGGTATGATGCATCCCGCATTGCTATATGGCAGGATTATGCCAATCACCTGCGGCAAGAAGATCCGGAGACCTATATTATTCTGGAGCATTTTGCCGATCAGGACGAAGAGGTTGAACTGGCAAGAAATGGGATGCTTTTGTGGGGAAATATGAACTATGCATTCAATGAAGCCACCATGGGCTACCTTTCTAATCTCTCTGCGTTGGATGCCCAAGCCAGGGGTTTTCCCCTTCCGGCTGTTGTTAACTACATGGAAAGTCACGATGAGGAACGCCTGATGGTCCGCAATCTGGCCTATGGGCGCAGTTCCCAAGATTACGATACCCGCAGGTTAGCAACGGCTTTGCGCCGCATGGAAATGGCCTTTGCCTTTTTTTTGCTTTCCCCGGGTCCCAAGATGATTTGGCAATTTGGTGAAATGGGATTCGACTACAGCATTAACACCTGCGAGGATGGGCGAGTGAACCCTCAGTGCCGACTTTCACCCAAGCCAGTCCCCTGGTCTCTAGCCAGTCAGCCGGGCCGAAAGCGGCTACTGGATATGGTAGGCTCCATTCTCCGCTTACGAAGGGAATTTCCTGTTTTCCGACAGCGTCCCGTCGATGCACAATGGACGGCGCCGGTGAAGCATATGCATTTCCGGCATACCTCAATGGACGCCCTCGTTATGGCCAATACTGATGTGGCACCTCGAGATATTTCGCTTTCCGGATTGCGCGCAGGAAAATGGTATGGATGGCCTCAGGGGGATAGCATCTCCCTCCCTCAAGGTAGGTTGGAAATAACTCTTTTGCCTGGCGAATACCGTGTCTATACTACGACCTTACTCCCTCGTCCCCCCTTGGGATATGGAACAACCGCCATGCGGGAAACCCTTGCCGAAACAGCAGATTGGACGGTTTTTCCCAATCCTGCTTCCCGGCAGCTTTACATGGCCTGCAAAGGGGGATGCGATTTGGCATGGCAATGGCATCTTACGGATATGCTGGGAAGGCCTGTTTTTGGAATGGGTGCGATGGATGTAATCGAACTCGGAAACTTCCGCATACTGAATCTAGGCGATTTGCCGGCTGGCCCATATCTTCTTGTAGGATCGCATGAAAGGGAAAAAATCACTTATTTGGTGACAAAAGCCGATTGAGAGTTAGTCCAATATGTTTATTTATTAATTTATAACTAAATATATATATCTTTGGCAAGGAGAAAACAGGTTGAATGAGACGGTTTCTTCTTGGTGGTGGTCTTTGTTTCATTTATTTGCTTACAAAAGGGCAGTCTGTTACCATAAATATGGGTACCACTCCTGCCCATCCCTCGGCAATCTTAGAAGTATTTTCTCAAGATAAAGGGGTCCTTTTGCCTCGTATGACAGCTGTCAGACGGGAGGCCATTCAAAATCCTGCCTCTGGGTTACTGGTTTATCAGACGGACGGCCTAAAGGGTATTTGGTTTTTTGACGGTATCCGTTGGCGTAATGAGAGTCTCGGTACCCAGCCCGGGGAAATGAAGTATTGGAATGGCGTGGACTGGGTAATCATTGCCCCAGGTCAAAACGGAGAAATCCTTACTCTTTGCGACGGGGTTCCCCGTTGGGGCCCTTGCCCCGCTGCCGATCCTGATGTAAAAACAGATAGCATTTCCCGTCCAGCGGATAGCTTATTCCGGGTTCATTTTACAGTGAAAGGAAGTTCAAATCAATTATTGGAAAGTGGCGTTGCCTTTGGCACCTTGCCAAATCCTGTGGTTTCAGGTACCTACCGGTCTTCTCTTAGCGGTCTGGTCGGCAATCTATCGGTGGCACTCAGCGGATGGCTACCCGCCACCCTTTATTACGTTCGGGCCTACACCAGGACGACTGACGGTCGGGTATTCTATGGAAATCAGCTTTCCCTGAGCACGCCGTCAGCTGTTTCGGCGCTGGTTCGGACCCTTCCGGCCACAGCCATATCAAAAAATGGTTTCATACTGAATGGGGAGGTCGTCCAGGAAGGGCAATCGCCGGTTACTGCCCGCGGATTTGTATGGAGCCGCACGCCTTTACCCATGTTGGCGAATGCCTTGAGCACAAACGGCACCGGTCCCGGAAAATTTGAGGCATCCATCACGGGCTTGCTGAGCAATACCCGTTACTTCATACGTGCCTACGCGGTGAATGCCCAGGGTGTTGCGTATGGTGAAGAACTGGATATCCTTACACTAACTGATTCCGCCCGTTTATTGGGGAATTTTGTGACCCTAACTGGCGGTTCATTTAGCATGGGTAGCAATCTGGGCAACAATATTGAAAAACCAATACATCCAGTAACCCTGAAAGCCTTTTCCATGGGCACGACGGAGGTAACGCAAGATCAGTGGTTCTTTTTTATGGGTGAAAATCCTGCATTTCAGAAAGGATGTGGTTCATGTCCTGTAGAAAATGTCAGTTGGCTTGATATTCAGGAATTTCTTCGCCGTATTAATGCTGCCCAATCCCTTGTGGTCTATCGATTGCCCACGGAAGCCGAATGGGAATTCGCAGCCAAAGGCGGGAAAGATGATCCCGTTTTCCGGTATGCTGGTTCCGACAATATCGGCGATGTTGCTTGGTACAAGGATAATTCTGGGCTGAGAACAAGGCCGGTGGGTTCCCAAAAACCCAATGCGCTAGGTCTTTTTGACATGTCGGGCAATGTGTGGGAGTGGGTACAGGATTGGTATAATTTCTACAAGGCTGATGCTTTGACTAATCCTACTGGCCCTATCACGGGTTCAAGCCGGCTGTATCGGGGAGGTAGTTTTGAGGATATTGCCGATGATTGCCGGGTGTCCTATCGTTATGGGAACCCGCCTGCAAGCCGCTTCAGAAACCTGGGTTTTCGTCTTGCTCATGATTAAGTGGTGGCTCAATGTAGTGCGCTTTTTAGCCATGCTTTCCTACATGGTGCCATTGCCTGGTCAACTACACATCAGTGGTACCTCTCTGTATGTGTCTGGAGGAACCGAGGTAGGTATTGCTGGAGACCTTAAGGTAGATAGGGGAGGGCAATTGAGCGGGGAGGGTTCCCTTACGATGACGGGGCATTTGATGGCTCAGGCTGGAAAGGTGGCTATTCAAACCCTTCGGCTGGTAGGCTCCGGACCTACGACCCTGCAATCTGGCCGAGGCCAAATCGGTAAATTGGAACTGGCTAAGACTTCCTTTGCTCCCCTAAAACTAAAAGGGGATTCCTTTTTCGTTAGGGAATTACACTTCCTAAACGCATTCAATTTTCTGCAATTAGCCGACACATGGCTTGATTTTGAGACTGGATCAGGGTTTGGGCCAGACCGTTATATCCAGACCAATGGCCAAGGTCTTGTCGGTAGGCTCCTGGGATCGGAACCGGTATTATTTCCCGTGGGAAACGCTGAATTCGGCTATATGCCCATGACCTTGCAGGCTGGAATGGAATCGAAGCCGGGCATTGCCCGGGTAGGCTTACAGTCTTCGGGAGCCTCCAAAAACGCAGGAGAATCCCTATCTCCCATTTGGCATATGGCATCGAGTACCCCTGTGCACATGATGTTAAGGTGGAGTAAAGTCTCACCCCTCCCCATTGATGTTCTCCACTTAGACCAATTGCGTCTCATGGGCTGGAATGGAGCCTACTGGGACAGGGTAGGAATGGATAGTATTTCTGGTAACCGAGAACATGGTACCCTTCGCACCCGCCTGCTTTATCCTGGAGAATGGCTCCTTTTTCGTTTGGAATCGGACCGTGAACCTCAACGGAAACCAATGCATGAAAGTAGCTCGATGGCTATTTTTTCCCCATTTCCCAATCCCTCTTCATCACATTTTTCTTT